>Ga0209791_1000592_pt1 | contig 11972 bp, 4 predicted proteins | sample WorMetTyACAVOLI1_FD_187422 | JGI IMG/M metagenome (GOLD analysis project Ga0209791, IMG submission 187422) | Marine gutless worms symbiont microbial communities from Max Planck institute for Marine Microbiology, Germany - Olavius algarvensis... ... | reverse complement strand
TTTTAGTAGTACTTATATCAAAAAAAGTCAAGTAGTATTTTATCTTATCATGCTGATATAATGAGAATTTTTACGTTTATGCGTCCACTCTATATTCCTGGGTCAGCACCTCGAGATTAGGTCGCTCGAAAAGAATCCTGTGGGGGTTTTCGCAATTCATATATATAAGTCAGGCCTTGTTGTTTGGTTTAGGAGAATGGCTGTGCACCTCGGTTTTTACCGATTCTGCATGAAATATGAACGCGGGTCTATTTCAGGATTTCTCGGATATGAGAATTGAAGGCATCCCACCTCTTTCGGTCTCTGGATTTTATTCCCCCCAATCCCCTGGCTTTGGTGCCGTTAGATTTCCGGCGCGACCCCAAAGGCGATTTCCTTTTTCTTATTGGGTCGGTGAATATCAACGAGTACTATGATCCACTTCCTGGAACGTGACACAGCCGGCCATTTCAATTCTGGTTTTAGAATTTTTGGCCTCTGTTATTATCGGGAATATTTCGCAGAACTTTAGCAATAATTTTTCCGCCTTTTAATCGCGCTATCGGAAGCCAATTGGAGTTAGCCGGTGATTGATATCTATGGAATTTTTATCTGACGGCGGGCGGAAAAATTAAAATTTTCCCTTTTCACGGCGATACCAGCGTGATAGGCGTCGGAGGGAGATGCCGAGGTAGTAGGCGATGATAATAACCTGATTCAGCAGCCAGGTTCTAAATATGCCATAATTTAGCCACCGGCGGGGCGAGGTTTGCACGGATTCCGGCAGAATTTCGATTTTGCCCCTGCGTTTCAATCGACGGACCAATTCGAAATCCTCCATGATCGGATATTCCGGGTATCCTCCGATTTCATGGAACAGTTTGCGCGGGAAAAACAGCGCCTGATCCCCGTAAGGCATCTGAAAAAAGCGTGAACGCCAATTGGCGACCCGCTCGATATATCGCAGGCCACCGGCGTCCGCTTCGATACCCAGTGAGAAGGCCCCGGCAATAACATCCTTCCGCACCAGCGTTGCCTGTACCGAATTTTCAAAATTTTTCGGCAGGTGCGTATCGGCATGCAGAAACAAAAGTATCTCGCCGGTTGCCGCAGCTGCACCGGCATTCATTTGCTTCGCCTTGCACGGTGCCGACCTCAGGACCCTGGCACCCAGGGCGGTTGCAATATCCGGGGTTTCGTCCTGACTGCCCCCATCGACCACAATGATCTCCGCCCGGCTGAATTGCTTGAGATCGGAAATAGTGGGTTCAATCGTCCCGGCTTCGTTTAAGGTCGGTATGATAATTGATATGAGTCCTGATTCGCTTGGCGGCTGCGCCGGATCGGATGCTTGTTGCCATACGCCAAGATCCTCGGGCCGGTCCACATCCCTGAGGGTGGCGAGCAGCTTGTAATTCATTCCCAATTTTTTGGCGATGCGAAGGGTCTGCGGCAGTACGCTGGCGGTGCCCCAGCTGATATCGCTGAATAATTGCGCGTTCCAATGGCTGAAAGTTTCCCGGTGAACCCCGATCAGGTAATAGCCGCCGTCGGCGGCCGGTCCCAGCACCAGATCGATTTTCTTTAATGCTTCAAACGCATTTTGCAGGATCATCGTGCTGATATCCGGGGTATCGGATCCGATGATCACTACGGTTTCATATCCCTGTCCAAAAGCTCCCTCCAGCGCCCGCCCCATCCGCATGCCAATGTCGCCGCTGCCCTGGTGACAATAAGAAAACTCCGGTCCCAGCCAGTCGGTCATTAGCTTATGACTGCCGCCTTCATAGCGTACTTCGACCGGCAATGGGTGCAAATTGCACAGGCTGACAGTTTTGGATATGATGTGTTCGGTCATCAGGCGCTGGAGCTCAGCTGCGCCTTCGGCCCCCAACGCCGGTATCATGCGGGTTTTGGTTGTACCGGCTTCCGGATAGCGGGTAAAGATGATCAATCGCTGTTTATATTGCTCGGGCATGGAATGGTTCCAGGCTACCATAATTACTAAATTCAGATCTCGAAACTTACTCTTAAAATGAGTCAACCTTTTGGCCACGATCTATGGCATTTGGCGCCAAATTGAGGGATTTAGAAATTGAGAAATTCAGGGATTGGAGGATTAAGATTAAAGGATAAAATCAATAAATAAAAAGAGATAGAATTCCTTCAACTCCTAAATTCCTGAATTCCTGAATCCCAAAGTTGAATCAGTGATACGACATCCGGATGCAATGCGGCCGGATACGAATGTCTGATAAATGCCTATAACAGGAAAAGGTGAACCTAACAAGGGCGGGGACTAGGCTTTATCAACGACCACGCTCAGAAGAAGTGTCTCATCGGGGCAGCCGTGGCGCAGATTTGTAGGTTTTCCGCCGAAGGCGGATCAGGTTTCGGGTGTCAGGGAATTGAGGACCGAGAACCGAGGACAGAGGACAGATGACAGACCCGTGCCGCCTGCACCCCCCGAATGAAACTTCAGGGAATGACTAATGAATAATGACGAATGATGGAATCGCTTCAGGCTTCGCCTTCGGCTACGACCCGACAGGTCGCTCAATCGTTTTAAATAGACAGAATACATTATTCGATGTTCGATGCTGGGCGTTCGATGTTCGACGTTGGATGTTCATTAGTTTCTTTTCTTTGATCAGACTGGCCGTTGCTTGGCCAGAGGCAGCGCTCTTATGAAACTACGCCTATATTAACCCCAGAACAGGAGTATTTAAATCGTGCTCGTGCTCGTCCTCGGGTTTGAACGCGGCTCAAAAGCTTCGAGGACGAGCACGAGCACGAGGACGAGGACGAAACCAAGGATGTGCTCATAAGAAGCGCGGTTTAGCACAGTTTCTTTCTCGATCAGGCTGGACGCTCGCGGCCCTATCCGTCGCTCGTGTGAGAGATCATTTCTGATGTTTCTCTATGATTGATCAACCTGATCGCTTTTCAGGCCAGCGGCAGGGCTGACACCTGACACCTGACACCTGACACCTGAAACCATTGAAAAATCATTTCGCGCGGCAACATCGACAATAAATTGTCTATGTGATGTCGCTAAGGGCTTAGCTCGCACAGCTCACAATGCCGCAACAACCGAAAAAAAGCTTGTATTCTGCTTACCGATGGTTATCTTGCTCCTTCTGGTTTTTTATTAAATTGATAGAATACCTTAATTTTAGTCAATTTAGTCAATTTTAATTTTAGTCATTTTTTTGGAATATCGATGACTGATCTAAAAATAAACGACGATCTCAGAAACATCGCCATCATCGCCCACGTCGACCACGGCAAGACCACCCTGGTGGATGCCATGTTTCGGCAAAGCGGCCTGTTCCGCGACGGTCAGGAAATGGATGACCGGTTGATGGACACCCTGGACCTGGAGCGCGAACGCGGTATCACCATCGCGGCCAAAAACTGCTCGGTCCTGTGGAACGGAGTTCGGATCAATATTATCGACACGCCCGGTCACGCGGATTTCGGCGGTGAAGTGGAGCGCGCCCTATCCATGGCCGACGGCGCCATACTGCTGGTGGATGCTTCGGAAGGTCCGCTGCCTCAGACCCGGTTTGTGCTTAAAAAGGCCCTGGACGCCGGCCTGAAAATCATGGTGGTCATCAATAAAATCGACCGCAAAGACGCCAGACCGGAAGCCGTCCTTGACGAGATCTACGATTTGTTGATCGATATGGATGCCAGCGAGGATCAGCTCGAATTTCCCTTGCTCTACGCCATCGGGCGGGATGGCATCGCCACCCAATCCCTGGAGGAGGAGGGCCGGGACCTGCGGGTTCTTTTCGATACCATCCTCGATATGATTCCCGGACCGTCCCATGACCCCAGTGCGCCGTTTCAAATGCTCGTCTCGGACCTGGGCTATTCGGATTATCTGGGGCGGCTGGTGGTCGGCAAGATTTTTAACGGCACGGCCCGGTCGAATGACAACCTGGTGTGCCTGGGAGAAAATGGACGCAGCCTGTCGCTTAAAGTGACCAAACTCCAGGTTTATGACGGCATGCAGCTAAAGGTCGCGGACGAGGTGCAGTCCGGCGATATCGTGGTGCTGGCCGGCATTGACGATGTCAAGATCGGCGATACGATCTGCAATCAGCAGGCCCCGCTGGCACTGCCGCGCATCAGTGTCGATAAACCCACCGTGTCCATGAAGTTCAGCTTTAACAACTCACCCTTTGGCGGTCGGGAGGGCAAGTATATCCAGTTCAGCCGCATTCGGGAACGGCTGCAAAAAGAAACCCTGGTCAACGTGGCCATTGAAGTTGGCGACACGGATGAGCGGGACAGCATCCTGGTCAAGGGCCGGGGTGAGTTTCAGCTGGCCATTCTGATAGAGACCATGCGCCGGGAGGGCTATGAATTCTGTGTCGGCCGGCCCCAGGTGATTTATCGCTATGAAAACGGCCAAAAGCAGGAACCCATGGAACTGCTGCAGGTTGACTGCGAAGAGCGTTTCCTGGGGGTAGTAACGGAAAAGCTCTCATTGCGCAAAGGTAAAATGATCAACCTGATCAACAACGGCAAGGGCCGGGTTCGTCTCGAATTTTCGGTGCCGGCCCGCACGCTGATCGGCTACCGCGATGAATTTCTGACCGACACCCGGGGCACCGGTATCATGCACTCCCTGTTCGACGGCTACGATCAATTCCGCGGCGAGTGTCCCAGCCGGTTTACCGGCTCCATCGTGGCCGACCGCACCGGCAAGGCCGTGCCCTATGCCCTGTTCAACCTGGAGCCGCGCGGTCGGCTTTTCGTGGTACCCGGTGATCCGTTTTATGAGGGTATGATCGTCGGCGAACACAACCGGGGCCAGGACATCGACGTCAACCCCAGCAAAGAAAAAAAATTAACCAACATGCGGGCGGGCGGCAAAGACGACAATGTCATCCTGTCTCCGATCAAACCGTTCACCCTGGAGCAAACCATCAGTTTTATCCGCGAAGATGAGTTGGTGGAGGTCACCCCGCAGTCCGTGCGCATGCGCAAGGCCGCGCTGTCGGCCCATAAACGCCACATGCTGCGCGGGGCTAAGTTGAAAAACACTTAGGCCCTTAGCTTTCCTTTTCTGACAACATGTTGTAAGTTATTGAAGGTTTCAGGTGTCAGGTTTCGGGTGTCAGGAAATATAGGTATTCGGTATTCGGTATTAGATACCGACATCTCCTATGAAACTACATTTAAAGCGAACCGCAGAATATCGAACAAGAAATATCGAATGATGAAGGGTGGAATCGCTTTGCTCTGTCATTTTAATAAGATAGACAGAATACATTCCTTCGACATTCGTTATTCCTTGTTCGATATTCGATATTCGCTTTTTCGAAGTTTCTTATTCGATCAGACCGGCTGTCCTTTAGCCTGAGGCCGCCGCCCTTATGAAGCTACACAAATTCCATTGTTATTAAGGTAGAAGTTAATGGTGGGTGGGAGTGGCGTCAATTCGGCTGATCTCGTCGCAGGCCGGCCGCGATTACCTGGGTAATCGCGGTTAAAAACCGCTCCCACAATCTATAATAACTCTATGCATCAATATAGTTTCTTTTCTCTGATCAGACTGGACGGTCGCTGCCAGCGGCTGCCGCTTGTATGAGACTTCGCCTAATTTAATCCCCAATAAGGGGTTTAAATCGTGCTCGTCGTCGTATTCGTCCTCGTAATCGAAACATAAGTTTCTTAGCTTTATTTCGTGTTTTCGTCATTTCGTGCTTTCGTGATGGATCTGTTTTGGTTCCGGCTTTTCCGGCTTAAGGTTTACGCAAAAATAACTTCACATTTTAAAAACTTGCATGCCGGTTTCGATTGGCGCGCGCGAGCACGGCGTTGGCGCCTAAACCCAGCAGGATGACGACAAACAGCAGCGCCAACTCACGCCCCCCGAAATCCTGCCGCAGGCTCCGCTGTCCGGAGTCCGCTGATTGGGCGGCAGCGGCTGTAATAAAGCAGCTCAGATCATCCGGCAGGATCCCATCCAACAGTTCTTCCACCGGTGAGTCGCTGGAGCCGCCGCTGGGATCTGTCTCCGAGCCGAAGGCCAGCGGGTCGACAATGATCCCGTTTTCGATACCATCGGCATCGCCGAAGCCGTCGTCGCGCAGCGTCAGGTTAACTTCCCGGCGACCGGCGCTGAATTCAGCATAGGCCGAATAATCCGACCAGATCTGATTGACCGGATCATACTTGAAGATATTGCCTTTATCATAGGCCGGCCGGGACAGATAAATGGTCAACGTGGTCTCGTCACCGGGATTGGCGACCAACACTTTAAAGTCAAGCAGCCCGAATTCGAAATAGTTGGGCTTGCCGTTGGTCGCGGAACTCAAGTCCGGATCCGCCGGGTCCTGCACTTCCAGTGAAACGATGGCTTCAACATTTTGCGCGTCTTTGATGCTGATGCATATCTGGTCTTCTTCTTCTCCAAAAGGCATGCTGACGCACTTAATGTCGGTCTGGGCGATATCGGAGCTCCCGTCGGCATCCAGATCCAGCGTGTCCGCCACCTCCTGAACATCCGGCACCCCGTTTTTGTCCGTATCATGATCAGCCGGACCCGAAATGAATTCTCTTTCCTCAGACCACTCGGACGGCATTTTGTGGTTGTCCAAATACCTGGCCTTCCAAAGGTACTCGGTCTCCTCTTCCAGGATTTGCTTGGGCAACGTCAGTGATGTCAGTGAGGAATTTGTGGTTACGTCGAAAACACAGACGCCGTCAAAGGCCCGGGTCACCATCCACTGGGTGAAACGGTGGTCATCGTTGTCGTTGGGGTCGCTGAAAGCATCGGTTTCAAACTGCGGCGCCAAACCGACCGTGGCACCATTTTCCGGCAACAGCAGCTCGGGGGTGTCCGGCTTTAAATTGCCTTCTGCGTGATCGGGCGCGGTTCCCGCTTCGAACTCATTGATATTGCTGACATCATCTTCATCCAGGTCGGCGGCGGCATCGTCTTTAAGCGGATTCAAGCCGTAGGTCAATTCCCAGGCATCCGGCATGCCGTCATTGTCGTCGTCCGTGTCGGCGTTGTTGCCCTCGCCGTCGCCGTCCGTGTCCACCGATTCATCCGCATTATACGGAAATTCATCCTGATCATCCGGCACACCGTCACCATCGCTGTCGCTGACCGGTTTGCGGCTGACTTCGACGACACAGGTAGCTGAATCCGTCAGACCGCCGTCATCGGTCACGGTAATTCGGAAAGTCAAGCTGTCACCCGATTTCCCGACCGCCGGGGCCGCAAAGGTGGCCATTTTAGATCCTGAATTAGAAAGCTTGACCGATGTTCCGTCGATCTGCTTCCACGAATAGGATACAACGTGGCCGTCCGGATCCGAGGAACTCCCGCCGTTTAGCGTGACGGCATCGCCCTCGAAAACATCTTGATTTGATCCGGCATCGGCCATGGGTTTTTGGTTGACCGGATCGCCGGTGTCGCCCGGGGATATCGGAATCGTAGTGGTTAAGCCGATTTGATTGCGCAGCATTTTCGTTGCTTCGCCGGTCAAGCGCAGATACCAGTCACTGGGCAGATTTTCCCCATCTTGATCCAGCGTAACGAATCGACCGGTGGTCGGGGTCTGGCTGTCATTTTCGGCAACCTTGTAGATCGCCGTTCCCTCGTCCACCTCGTCGAACATGGCCACATAGACCATATTAGATCCGGCATCGATGGCGTTGTAAAACTGGCGCCATAAGAACCGGCCGCCGTTTCTCTTGATATGGTTAAATTTTTCACCCTTAAGATTCCACCAGGAAAAACCGGGGAACACCACGGGCATGTAGTCGATGTTTGCGCTATTCAGGTCGGCCAGATCCGGCTCGATGTTGTTGCTGCGAAACCTGTCAGCGCCGTTGTTGTCGCCATAGCGGCCCACGGCCCAGGGACTGATGATATCAGCGCTGCGATAGGCGGCCTGCCAATCGGCCGAATCTGTCCGCCAATCATTATCAACGCCCAGTTTTACGGTGACGCGGTATTTGGCCGGTGCATCCGTCGTCAGCCAGCGGATAAGTTCGAGCGCCTGGGAAGCCGTGCCCGGTCTGCGGTTGCAGTTAAACCCCCATATAGAGAGCACGGGGCGGCCATTGTGATGCAGGTAGCGGCTGCTTTCGGTAATCCTGAGATCATCCACCAGGTGCTTCCAGTCGTTTTTGATGTCATTGACCAGGCTGTCGGCGTTTCCGCCTGAAATATCGTACATGTTGGCAAACACCCGGCCGTATTTTTCCGCACCGGCGCGAACGTTTTGCAGAACGCGGTCGCGCATACCTCTCATATGGAGAGCTTCATTTATAAATCGTTGCACAAAGACACCATCGATGCCGTAGTCCTGCATCCATTTGACGTGGCGTTCAACGGTTTTGGGCGTGTAAGCACTATATAACCCGGCGTTGGCGCCATTTGAATATTTAAACGACGTGTCAAAAAGCTCGTCCGCATCGTACTCACGCAGATCGGGCCACATATCAATGGTGATGTTATCGGCATTGGGTGTGCTGCCGGACCCGTCCGCCCAGTGCCGCCACTTTCTACCGGCACCGTCGCCATCGGCATTGAACCAGCCCTGGTAACCGGCCATGATCTTGTTGTTCAGTGTGCCGGCGTCGACCGTGTCGCCGTCGCTGCCGCCGTTATCCGAGTCGCAGACATCACCGATGCCGTCGCCATCCGCATCGGCTTGATTGGCATTGGCCCTGGCGGGACAGTTGTCGGATTCGTCTTCGATCCCGTCGCCATCCGAGTCGGCAGCAGCACCGTCGTCAGCCGGTGAGCCCTCATAGGTCGCCATGAGCCCCACGTACTGCCTTCCGCCGCCGTCATGATAGATGACATCAATATTGGCCGGCGGTTCCTGGCCCGGCGCATACAGCGCTGTCGAAAAGCCGTCACCATCGCCAAAGCCCCATTCCTGGAAGACCAGGGTGCCGTTTCCGATATCGCTGAGTTCCGCCGAGTCGTCACTGAAGTAGCTTAAAATTTTCAGTCCGTAGCCGCCGGGATTCGGCACCTGGTAAGAATCGCCGCTGCTTCTAACGGTATCGAATTTGATGCTGCCCAGGTCAATTTGGATATCATTCCCATCAAGGACCAGGAAGTCATATGCTCTGGCATCAGCGGGGATGTCGATTTCATCTTGGCCGCCATTTTTTCTGACCCACATTTCAACTTTCTTGTCTTCCTCACCGCGGACGCCGATGGCCTGGAACCCTTGATTATTCATCTTATTCTGATCGAAATATTCGTCGACTTTCCCGGAACCGCCGCCATGGCTGGCGCCAAATGAGACAATCTCATAATCGCCGGTATTGGCCGGCGTTGGTTTTAAACCGCCATTGGTAAGCCCTCCCGTGCTGGTATAGTCAACCGGCGTACCGTCCCATGAGAACGATCCTTGTTTACTTTCAATTTTGCCGCCCCCATTGCCCTCATTGCTATCCGACGGCACTGACCAGACCACACCGGCACCCTGGTACAACGCCAGGGTACCGTCATCGTTCAGCCGCAATTCATTGGCACCCGAACCCACGGTGCTGCTGGACCAAACTGCGGCGTTGGCGGCAGTGTACAGCACCAGATTGCTGTCGCCCTGCAGAACCAGACGCGTTGCGCCCTGGCCGTTGGTCTTTGACGACCAGAGCGCCTGTCCGTCTTGCTGATCCCGCAAAACCAGGTTGCCGTCGCCCTGAAGGTACAAGCGGTATCGGCCATTGGACGATTCCAGCCAATCACCCGTATTCAGCATTTCACCGGTCATCAGCGCATTGGCGCAGCCTTCGCATGGTTCTGGAGTAGGCTCCGGGTCCGGCTCTGCGGTCACACTTTTGGGATTCGGCGTATAGGTTGCTTCATCCACCACTGCACCCCTATCGTTGATATGCCTCAGATAAAGGGTGTCTCCCTCGACCGTGAGTTCGGTATACCCATAGTCGCCGGTGGATCCCGCCATCATATAGGCATTGCTGCCGGCGTCGATGCCATAGCGCGGCGCCCCCCCGTTGCCGGTAATGACCTGCACGGTTCCATAAGCGGAGTCTTCCGGCGGACGCTGCTGACCATTGAGCTCAAGCTTTTTGGTACGGACATAGTAGTGGGCATGGCCCGTAAAAATAATATCAGCGCCGCCCTCATATAATGGAATACCCCAGTTGTCATGAATGCTGTCTTCGTAGCCCTTGGCCCCAAAAGGGAAGATCGGGTGGTGCCAGACGGCAAAAAGCCAGGTTTTGGGGTTGTTGTCAATGGCATCCCGCAACATATCACGCTGGCTGCCGGAAATGGGGCCGTCTGAGTTTAACAGGATAATGCGGGCATCTTCATAGTCCAGGACAAAAAATGCGCCATTATTGCCATATCGTTGCTGGCCCGGCAGGAAATTGCGCCAATTCCCACTTCCGGAACTATTTTCAATATCATCATGGTTGCCCGGAACAGCCATATATTTAGGGGGGTCATCATTTTGGCCGGTACCGCCCAATTCATCATCGACAGCATTTTGCCAGGTATTCCATTGGCTGGTGCTGTCACCATCATCCACCACATCACCGACATTGATAATGAAGCGGTAGTCCGGCGTGTTTTGGGCAATCGACTGCAGGACGGAGCGGTGTGCACGGTCGTCGCTGCGGGTGTCGCCATAAACAACGAATTTCCAGGCAGCTTCGGCCTCACTGCAATTTAAAGCGAATACCGCGACCAATGCAATAAGGATCGTTAGAAAAGACCCCACCTTATACTCAAAAGCCTTCATTTTTAACATTCGGAAAAATACAGATGCCTTCATATGCCCCTCCCCCCGGTAGGTTGATCAATCTTTCGCAAAGGAAAAGATTATGTCTTCGAAGTGCAATTTCGATGCCGGATAAATTAGAAGTTAAAATCTATGGCCTCGATTATTGAAGCCATGCCGATTTCAGAGAGGTCTTTGATTTGTAACTAGGTTATACTAAAAGGCAATTTGAATTACGTGATGGTAATTACTTTTTCGATAAAGACTGGCTGGAGTGACCGGATTATGCCGACGGGGTGAAGTTTTGCTCAAGGAGGGTTGACAAATTTTGGCTGAATTTTTAACAAATTTTGTCATTTGGTTAAAAGCTGGGACGTTGCTTCGTCAAAGGGAAAATAGGGGCCGATTCAATCGACTTCTCAGAATGGCCACCACGGGGATTCATCAAGACGCTTCCGGCAACCCTGAAGCTGTCGATGGTAGATAGTCGAACGCTTCGAAACATTTTGGGCCACCTTTTTTAACCCGGGCTTGTTTTTAAATGTCCGGCGGTTGAAGCCTGCCTGTCCTTCATGGTAGGCCAAATAGAGGTGGTAGGCATCGTTGGCTTTGATTCCGCACTCCTTGTGGCTCTGGAAATTATACCAGCTGACAAAATCGATGGCGTCACCAAAGTCATCTCTATCTGCACCGAGATTGCCGCTGTCCTGACGGTAGGCTTCCCAGGTCGAGTCCAGCGCCTGGGAATAACCATAGGCGGTTGAAGGGCGGGAACCCGGGAAAATCCATAGAAAACGTTTGCGGGGTGGTTGCGCGCTCCCATCGAAACCCGATTCATGGTGAATAATTGCCATCATAACCGGAATGGGCGATCCCCAGCGTTCAGATGCTTGCTTGGCCTGTTTATACCATCCGCGTTTTTCTTCAAAAATCGCGCAGATGTCTTCTTTATTTTCAGGAGGAGCGGTGGCGCACCCCAGGATTGCGATAAGGCCGCACATTAAAGCAAAATAATATAGCCGGCCCGCGGATCTTTTAAATAAACTTGAAATTTCAGGATGTTGTTTTTCCATTTTCAACTAAATTCATGTCTGGTGCACGTCCACCTTTATGTCACCGACTGTTGCGGGTATGTCATCATTTTACTGGATAAATTCTATTTTGTATAGAGCCTGCGCATAAACTTAAAATTGATCAGAATAAATTACAAAATTGTAGGTCCAACATTTTAAATTTGGTCAATGTTCTTTGAAAAAT
>Ga0209791_1000586_pt1 | contig 12042 bp, 16 predicted proteins | sample WorMetTyACAVOLI1_FD_187422 | JGI IMG/M metagenome (GOLD analysis project Ga0209791, IMG submission 187422) | Marine gutless worms symbiont microbial communities from Max Planck institute for Marine Microbiology, Germany - Olavius algarvensis... ... | reverse complement strand
TTGGAACCACGATGTAAAAAGCGAAGACCAAAAAACTATCAACGATTGACCAAACCCAGGCATCAAATGCAAGAAACTCCTCACCGTAACAAATACCTTGCTGATAGTGCTTAACTTAGTGCCATTCTATACTGTCCCCGGATTTCCCGGATTTCGTCTCGCGATATCGGCGTCGTTTTCGGCGCTGGCGCGGTTACGGGGTATATCGGACAAACTTCGATGGTGGACCATCGTATCGGACGACCCACCATCGAAAAGCTTCCTCAAGCTAGTTGCACCTTAAATCCCGTCAGGGCGTAAAACTCATTGGGTGCGGGTTACCACGATTCGCGAACTGGGGTTCAGAAATCGATGGGTTTCGGTCAGCGCCGAGGTCGCAAGGCCGAATTCCGGGCTGGCATTGGTCACGACTCCCTGATGGAAACGAACCCGATCGAAAAGATCGTTGCGCACAGGATTGAACCCTTCTCCGGCCAAAGCCGGAATGGTTGCCGCTGTTTCGCTATTGGCTTCCGTTCCGGAGTCCCAGGTTGGACCGTTGAAAGTTCGACTCTCGCCGGTCTGCATATTGCTGATATCGGTAGCGTTGAGTCCGGTAAAGGCGTCATTGGTGACGACCAACATGCTGATCACACTGAGCTGCAAGTCGCCCAGATCGTCATTCGGTACGGTTAGTGTCACCGCTGGGCTGATGACGCCCGGGCCTACGGCGCCAGCCGTCGACGCGGAAGCAACATGTTGGGTTGCAGCCTGAACCTCTCCGAGCACGTCCGTGTTGTCACCACCCTCGGCCAGCAGCTCCAACGCCAGGCTGGATGCCTCGCCATCGATAAAGCTGTTGAACCCGCTTTTGTGCATCATGACCGCGACCGGAGACAGGGTTTGCCCGTTGGTCAGGTTGGTGAGGCGTACTTCAAATTCGGCATCGGTTACCGTATCGTCATCGTCGTCGTTGCTACTACCGCAAGCGCCGAGCAATAACATGCAGGCGGTAATGGCACCGATTTTGGTTAAATAATTCATTAGGCACCCCGCTTAGTTGATGGTAATAGTCATGCGTGCAACCGGATTCAGCCAACGGTGCACGGTTGCGTCGAGATCGCTGGCGCCGCCGGTGGCGTTGGTATCGCCGAGCACGTTACGATGAATGTGGACAAATCCTTCGCCGGTGTCAGGCAGTTCGTTGGCAGTTGCCTGAATCGCAACCCCGGTGCCACCGGACGTGGTAATGCCGGAGAGCGGATTACCGGCTCCGGCCATACCCGGTGCGCCCGTACCACCCAGTGCCGAGCCGCCCGGACCGGTTAAGGTACTGGTTGCCGGATTAATCTCGTCATTGGCCTCGGTGCCGCTGTCGTAGGCGTTCAAGGTCACCGTATAGGTACCTGGTGTGGTCGGTATCGTCCAGCTATCGAGCCCCGCAAACGCGTCGTTGGTCGGGATGAGCATGGTCGCCAGCGACAGAAAAGGATGATCGTCGGTTTCGAAGGTATAGTCGGCACTGGTGCTGGCCGGTCCTACTAAGCCGCCAAAGGTTTGATTGCGTTGATTGGTCGGATCGAGATCAAGCGCCGCCGCCAGCACGCTGGTATCGCCACCTTCGGCGATCGCCGTCAAGCCGGCCGACGCGGGGCTGCCCGGTTCAAACAGGTCGAGGTTTCCGGTATGGGCGACCAAAAGGCGGGGTGTAAATGCCATGCCTTGTGTCAGATTGGTGATATTGACGGTAATTTCCACGGCCATGGCGGCCGGGCTAGCCATTATTGACGCCGCGGCAATAGCCGCGATGCTTTTCGTATTCATATGCGTTCACTCCTGGTTTGAATATTATTAGATCCCCCGCACGAATTTGTGCTCCGGGTCAATCTTGGAGAAAGGCACAGCGAAGACGTTCGCTTCGAATAGTCATCATTCGATCACAATTTTATAACGGAATTATCACAGGGCAGGAGTAGCTATCCGACCGTGATTGCGGCATTGAGCTGCAATATATAATTGAACCGGGATCGATGAATCCCGCCGCGAACGGGATGCACAGACGCTGGGACGACGGCTGTTTGCGTTATTTCAGGGTGCTCGGGTCTTACCGCAGCTTGCGGCCGCCCTTCCACCCCGTCGGCAGCCGGTTATTGCAATAACGCGCGCGTATCGCCTCTGAATAATGTGTCGATAATCGCCCAAACCGCATTGAACCGCGGGCTGTCAAGCGAAGGTAGTGACAATGCCCACAGCTCTAATTAACCCGGCGACATATATTGTCGCCGGGTTAATTGCATCGATTCCGTAAAAACTAAGCCACACATTTATTGTAGTAATTAAATTGATTGATCACCCAAGAAAGAAACTTGATTGGTTATTCTAGCGAGCATCATTAGCATAGACGCGTTGAAGTTAAAGCTACCGGAGCCGCCATGTTCGATACCAATCCTTTTCACGATTTGTTAGGTTTCCTGACACCCGCCATCATGCAGGCTTATATCGTTCTCATGTTCCTGGCGGTGATCGGCGGTACCATCATTGACACTATCCACAAAAAGAGCGCCAAGTACTTCTTTGAAAACGCTCAAAAAGCTCAGCAATCGGCCCGGCGTACCGTAAGCGGCGGTGAAAAAGCCTCATTGGCGATTGCTACTCTGACCAACGAAGTACTGACTTCTTCCGAATTTTGCAATCCCCAGCGCCGCATGTCACACCTGTTGACAATGTATGGTTTCATTATTTTCGTCGTTACTACGGTGACATTGATTTTCGGTTACCCGACTCCCGCCGAAGCCACTCCCGGGATACTGGTGACTCTATGGCATATCGGCGCCCTGATGGTCTGTGTCGGCGGCTACTGGTTCTGGTTCTTCATCCGCTGCGACGTGAATTCCGAGGGTAAGCCCTGGTACAAGCTGGTGCGCGCCGACCTGTTCATCGTTTCGCTACTCGCCACGACTAGCTTCGCGCTGGCGTGGTCGTTCGGGCACTCCTATGTCTTCTGGGGCACTCTGTTTTTCATCCTGTTCGTTACTTCGAGCACCGTGCTGTTTACCACCGTGCTGTGGTCCAAATTTGCTCACATGTTCTTCAAGCCGGCAGCCGCCTACCAGAAAAAAGTCACCAAGGCGGATGGTTCGCAAGAGAACCTGCCCGATCTGGGCGAGCTGACGGATGCAGAGTTGCAAGCCAAGTATCCGGATATCCCGACATACATGGGTGAAACACCAGCTTATATGGGGCTTGGTATCAAGCGTGAATCTCCAAACCATTATTAAATCTGTGTAACCGATTAATTTAGAAAGAGAAATATTATGCCTACTTTTGTATATATGACTCGATGCGACGGTTGTGGACATTGCGTTGATATCTGCCCTTCCGACATCATGCACATCGACACAACGACCCGCCGCGCATACAACATCGAGCCGAACATGTGTTGGGAGTGCTACTCCTGCGTCAAGGCTTGCCCGCACAACGCGATCGACGTTCGCGGTTATGCAGACTTCGCCCCGCTGGGCCACTCGGTACGAGTGATCCGCGACGAGGAAAAAGGTGTCATCGCCTGGCGGATCAAATCTCGCAACGGCGAAACCGACATGAATCTACTGGCGCCGATCACGACCAAACCCTGGGGCCAGGGCATCCCGAAACTGGCCGATGTGCCGGCACCCTCCCAGGAAATGCGCGACAGCCAATTGTTATTCAACGAGCCGAAGTATGTCCGCATGGACGACGGTGATTTGCATACCCTGGAATCTAACGGCCTGCAAATGAAATCGGGGGTTTACTACTAATGGCTAAAACTATCGTAGAAGACAATATCGACATCCTGATCGCAGGCGCAGGCCTCGGCGGTACCGGATCCGCTTTCGAGGCGCGCTACTGGGGTAAGGACAAGAATATCGTTATCGCCGAAAAAGCCAACATCGATCGTTCCGGCGCAGTGGCGCAGGGCCTGTACGCCATCAACTGCTACATGGGAACCCGTTTCGGCGAAAATAACCCCGAAGATCACGTGCGCTACGCGCGTATCGACCTGATGGGCATGGTGCGCGAAGACTTGCTGTTCGACATGGCGCGGCACGTCGACTCGACGGTACACCAGTTCGAGGAATGGGGTTTACCGATCATGCGCGATCCCAAATCCGGCTCCTATTTGCGCGAGGGGCGTTGGCAAATCATGATTCACGGTGAGTCCTACAAGCCGATCGTGGCCGAGGCCGCCAAGAAGTCGGCCGACAAGGTATTCAATCGTATCTGCGTCACCCATTTGCTGATGGACGATTCCAAGGAAAACCGGGTCGCCGGAGCCGTCGGCTTCAACGTGCGCACCGGTGACTACCACGTATTCAAATCCAAGACCGTCATCGTCGGCGCCGGTGGCGCATCCAACATCTTCCGTCCGCGTTCGGTGGGTGAAGGTGCGGGACGCGTCTGGTATGCGCCGTGGTCGTCGGGCTCGGCCTATGGTCTGATGATCGGCGCGGGCGCGAAAATGACCCAGATGGAGAATCGCATCGTACTGGCGCGATTCAAAGACGGTTACGGTCCGGTCGGCGCTTACTTCCTGCACCTGAAGACTTACACGCAGAACTGTAACGGCGAAGAGTACGAGTCCAAATGGTTTCCCGGTCTACAGAAAATGGTGGGCAAGGAATACCTGGATCCGGAAGCTTCGCACCTGACCCATCGACCCATCCCGACCTGCCTGCGCAATCACGCACTGATCAATGAGATCAATGCCGGTCGCGGTCCGATCCATATGGTGACCATGGAAGCTTTTCAGGATCCGCATCTGGAAGAGATCGGCTGGCACAACTTCCTCGGCATGACCGTCGGTCAAGCCGTCTTGTGGGCCGCAACCGACGTCAATCCGAAGTACGAAAACCCGGAACTGACAACCTCCGAGCCTTATGTCATGGGTTCGCACGCGACCGGCAGCGGCGCCTGGTGCTCCGGGCCGGAAGACGTTTCTCCCGACGAGTACTTCTGGGGTTACAACCGCATGACCACGGTCGAAGGCCTGTTCGGCGCCGGTGACGCCGTCGGCGGCACGCCGCATGCGTTTTCTTCGGGTTCCTTCACCGAAGGTCGCCTGGCCGCCAAGGCCGCCTGTAAATACATCGACGACGGCAAGGCCGAGGGCATTAGCATTTCACAGGAGCAGATCGATCGCCGCAAGGCCGAGATCTTCAAGCCGATGGAACATTACAAGGTCTTCCGTAACGAAATCGTTGCCGGTGACGTTAATCCCAACTACATCAACCCGCGCCAGGGCCTGGATCGCCTGCAGAAGCTGATGGACGAGTACGCCGGCGGTGCCACGGTTAACTACATGACCAACGACAAGCTGTTGCATATCGGTCTGAAGAAACTGAAGCTGCTGGAAGAAGACCTCGAGAAGGTTGCGGCCAAGGACATCCACGAGCTGTTGCGCGCATGGGAACTGAAGCATCGTCATCTGGCTTCCGAGTCCGTGGTGCAGCACACACTGTTCCGCAAGGAAACCCGCTGGCCGGGTTACTACTACCGCGGCGATGCGCTGAAACTGGATGACGAGAACTGGCACGTACTGACCGTTTCCCGGCGTGATCCAAAGACCGGCGAATACACCATGGAAAAGGCGCCTTGCTACCACATCGTTGGTGATGACGAGCAACCCGCTAGCGAAAAAGACGAGCAACCCGCTAGCGCCGAGGAGGGACAACCCTCTAGCGCGGAGATTGCATAAGCGCCCCGAGTGACGGCTGAAGACCGGGTTGGGCCGAAAACCATAGCTTTGGCTATGGGCATGGGAGAAACACGGGTTCAAGCGTCACTGGGCCAGCCGGGGCGGCGTCGACCATGCCTCCCCGGGTGACAAATGAGATCAACATGACTGTTGATCTTTTTTATTTACGACATTACCGTCTGATAAAATCCTGCTCCCCCCACGAGACAAGACTGGCGGCACTGACGCTTGAATACTTGAGAGAGTTCGTATGAATATTATCGACAAGACCGATGCAGAGCTTGAGGCAATTGCTTTCCCCATGTGGGATGACCTGATCAAGTATTCCAATAAGGGGCAATACGGTAAGTTCATTCGAAACTTTTCCTATGACCTGTTGCTGGGTCTCAACGAGGTCGAAGTCGGCAAACAATTTGTCAAAAGCGAATTGACCCGAAGCCTTTCGCCCGAGTACGATTTTTTAGGCTATATCCGTCGCGGCGAACACGTCACATGCCTGTTTAGAGTACGTAGCACCAAGAAAGCAGGCGAATGGCTGGGACGTCTGGTTATCGGTTACGAAAGAGGTGAGGTCAAGATTTTCGCGGCCTCCATTTTTTAAAGGTGAGTGATTATGAGTGACGAAACGATTGCAGACGGCAAGTATGTAGAACTAACCTACAAGGTCATCGACCAGAGTTCCGGCGGCGTACTGACACAGGTGGAATACCCGCTGGGATATGTGCACGGCACCAACGAGATACTGGCGCCGTCGGTCATGGCGGAGCTCGAAGGCAAAACCGCCGGGGAAGTGATTGAAGTCCCTATCGACTGCAGTCAGCTATACGGGCCGCGGAACGAATCCCTGGTGATTACCGAACGTACGCAAGACGTTCCCGAAGAATATCGTGAGGTCGGCATGTCCATCCTGATGGAGAACGAACAGGGGCAGACCAAGTCTTTTCTAGTTACCCATGTCGACCGCAGGACGGTGATCATCGATGGCAACAATCCACTGTGTGGACGCGAGGTCGTCTTTCGCCTGGAAATATTGCTGGTGCGCGACGCGACGGATGAAGAAATCCAGTATGGCGGCAAAGTTGAAGCAGGCCCCGATCTCGAAGGCGTCACCCAGGTGCCGATTCACTAGCCCGCCAGATGTCGCGAGAACAGCATGATTGAACAAACCGTATTGACCGAAGGCGAGGAGTGTCGCTTTTGTCTCACCAAACCCGGGCGCCGCATTATGATCGAGGGGAAGTACGGCTTTGCCGCATGGGACCGGCATCCGGCCAGCCCGGGGCATTTCATCGTCATCCCCTACCGCCACTTTTCCGACTACTTCGATATCAATGACGAAGAACGCGCAGAGCTGTGGCAGCTCGTCGCCGCGGGTAAGAAACTAGCCGATGAAAAGTATAATCCCGACGGTTACAATATCGGCATCAACGTCGGCATCTGGGCCGGACAGTCGATACCCCACCTACATATCCATGTGATTCCGCGCTACCGGGGAGACGTGGAGAATCCGAAAGGCGGGGTACGCGGCGTCATCCCCCAAAATAAACTCTACACCTTCAACCCGGATTAACCCGCTGAATTTCGAACCGCCCGGGAATACAGCAAGGTCCCGGCTCAAAAATTTCTCATTGCAAAAAAATTGAATTTTTGGCGGTCGCGAGTGCAAGGCAAAAAAAACGGCGCGGACTTTAATCCCCGCCGTTTTTCGCAGTTTGCTGCCTTGATTTAAGAAGTTGCGCTCAAGCTTGTGGGTTAGCGCGACCGAATGGATCAAGGACGTTTAGGCGTTTCGTACTTGACCTCTTTTTGAAACGATTCCCAGATGGTTTCGTAACCGACGAAGCCCTTTTCATTGGCTTCCATCTGGCGGGTAACGAGATAACGCGACTTACCTTCGGGAACCTTGGGTCGTTCTTTCTTTTGTTCGCTCACAAATCACCTTTTTAAATTTATGACGTTGAAATTCGTCCTGGATGGTCGGCACGAGAATCTGTTCCTTAAGGCCACCCGGGGTCACTTCCGGCTTTACCAGATTGGAATTATATCAATAATAGCCCGGATGTCCCATCAGACCTATTTATGCACTGAACATCGTATTGAATGAGATCGACGATCAGTGCATTATGCGTTCCCTGTCAATCCCGCGAAGTCGGGATTGTTTTACCGATCAGGCATCGCAATAACTGAAATCCGAACGACGAAAAACCATATTGACCATGAAACTTGTACAAACTCAGCTTTTAAAAGGCACCAGAGAATTCGAAATTGCAGATAACGTCGTTAATTTTCGAATGAAGACGCTGCTTAAAGAAGAAAAATTGACCGTAGACCTGTCAATACTCAACCCGGAACCCGTCGTCAATGTGCCGTTCCTGGAATTTCACAGCCGCGTCAAATGCGGTCCGTTATTGTCGCTGCTACTAGATAAACCCAACTCGCAAGAATTTAACGCCTTTGTCGATGAACTCAAACAGCGAGCCCGTCAGGAATACAGCGCCTTTGCCGGGCTCAAGGCCGGATCTCAGCCTGAAAGTCTGGCTGCGAATGTGTTTGAGGAGCCACCGGAATATGATGAAGCGGGGCGGATTCGAACCGGTAAAAACGTCGAACCGGTGATTGCCGAAAGGGTCGACGAAACAATCCGGATGTTGGAGCAGCACCTGCAGGCCGGCGAGATCGAAGCGTTGCTCGCTGCCCTCAAAGCACTAAAAGAAGACCCGGAAAACGAATCCTGTTTAGATCGATTGATCGAGGCATTCGACGACCTGGGGCCACGCCAAGGCGCGGTTTTAACCTATGCGCCCTATGTCGGCTTCTTGCTGTCCGAGAATCCGCCTGGATTATAATGCCTGAAATGTCGATCTGGATATCGGTACACCGAGAAAGGAAAGGGTCAGTGTCGATTGATTTTCTTTAAAAATCAATCGACACTGACCCTATGCTACTATGATTTACTTCAGCCAGCGTCGAGCCGTCTCGGTGATCGCCGCCACGGCCGGGTGCGTAATGCGCCGTTCGACCGAGATGGCGTAAAACTGCTCGCGTACCGCGTCGGTCTGACCCACCTGCTCGACTCCGTAATGGTTCTTGACCTCGTCCGCGATCGCGGTCGGTGCGACGAAGATGCCGACGCCGGCCTGGCCGAAGGCTTTCATCAGCGCGCTATCGTCGAATTCGCCGATAATACGGGGATATACGCGCTTGCCTTCGAGCCACTGCAGCAGGCGATCGTGCACGCGGTTGATGCCGCTCGGAATCAGCAGCGGCGCGCCGCCAAGGCTGTGTGGGAAGTCGGCGGCCAGATCCCGGGTCAGTTCCGCCTTGCCGAAAAAACCGATACCGCATTCGCCGAGGGAATGATTAAAACCGCGCACGTCGATACCGGGCGGAATCGGGCCGTCGGCAATGACCACGTCCACCCGATGCAGGGCGAGTTCGGCCAACAGGGTTTCCAGGTTATTTTCGCGGCACTGGATCCGCATTGGTTCCGGCATCTCGAGGGCAGGCGAAAGCAGCCGGTACGCGATTGTTTTGGGCACCACTTCGGCAACTCCGGCCTTGAACAGAAGTGGCCGGTCCGCGGGTTCGTTACGCAGATTTTCCTCGAGCTCCGAGCCCAGCGAAAAAATTTCATCGGCGTAGCTCAGCGCGAAACGACCAATTTCGGTCAACTCGAGATTGCGCCCGCTGCGACGGAACAGGGCTTGTCCCAAATTATCCTCGAGCAGGTTGATCTGACCGCTGATTGTCTGCGGGGTCAGATGCAGGATTTCGCTGGCACGGGCGACACCGCCTTGCTTTGCCACGACCCAGAAGTAGTGCAAATGTTTGTAATTGATCATTCTCCAATACTCGAAAAATACGAACTAACATTTTATATAATTCGGATTTTTTTTCAAAAACCGCATCCTTATCATAAGCAACGTCGAATAAACGCTATATGGAGATATTAATGAATATTGAAATACAGGCCAGAGGGATTCCATCGAACAAGGACGTGCATAATTTCATCAGGCGCCGGGCCGATCTCGCCCTGAACGCGCTCAGAGACCAGATCGGCCTGGTCAGCGTGTTCGTCGATGGTGCCAACGTTTCGGACAAGGTCGGGGATATACGCTGTCTAGTGTTAATCAGGCTAGGAACTCATCCGATGTGGAGGTCGAAAGTACGCATGCTAATCTGTATACCGCGATCTATCGTGCGGTGGATGACGCGGGCTGGACCTTGGCGCGCACGCTTATGCATCAACAAGCGGGCTTGCTGAACCGGCAATTCAAAATGATTGGCAACGGCTACCAGGCTTTAGCGTGATCACGAATAAACTCAACTCCCCAGCCTTGTTACTCGTCTGCGGCATCTCCGTGGCCGGCCTGACCGGTTGCGAACAATTGGGACAAGCCGCCACCGATGTGGTCGAAAATGCCAAGCAATCCGCCGCGCAGGCACTGGATGAAATCGGGCAAGCCAATTCAGTCGAGGAAGCGAAACAATCGGCCGGCGAGGCATTGCAGCATACCCGACAAAAAGCTGCCGGACTGCTGGACCGGGCTAGTGGTTACCTCTCCGGAGAACAGCCGCTTCAGGAAGGCATTCAAACTCCCGCTGAAGCCGCGCCTGCCGAAGCGCAATAACCCTGAGTGGCCGACATGACCCGCAAACCCCGCCCTCTGGCCGATCTGTTGCTGAGCATCGTCATCCCTTCGCTGGTTCTAATGAATTTCAGCGACGCAGCAGCACTGGGTGCGCACTGGGCGCTCATCGTCGCGCTGTCGTTTCCCGTTGCCCTGGGCCTGTACGAATTGCTGCGTTTCGGCAGCGCCAATTTCATTGCCTTGCTGGGGCTGGTCAGCGTGCTGCTGACCGGTGGCATCGGTCTCTGGCAACTGGATGCTCAGTGGCTGGCGGTCAAGGAAGCCGCGATACCGGCGTTGCTCGGATCTGCGGTGTTGATCTCGGTCTGGCTCGGCTACCCGCTAATCAGGGTACTGCTGTACAACCCTAGGATTCTCGATACCGAAAAAATTGACCGGATTCTGCTTGAACGCGGGCAACAAGCCGCATTCGGGGCACGCCTGGATAATGCCACCTGCCTGCTGGGCGCAAGCTTTTTCGTTTCGGCCGCGCTGAACTACCTGCTGGCCAGGTGGATTGTTACCAGCCCTTCGGGAACTGCGGCTTTCAACGAGGAGCTGGGGCGCTTAACCCTGATCAGCTATCCGGTAATCGCGCTGCCGTCGCTGTTGATAATGCTCGCCATTATCTATTTCCTGTGGCTCAGCATTCAAGGCTCGACCGGATTGCAGCTGACGGAAATCCTGGCTCCGCCGCATGCCGGCGACAAGTGAAATGACTACTGCGATAAACCTCGCGTACCGGGTAATCCGGTATGGCAGGGACCAGTTTTACCGGCCCGGCTTGTTGAATTTTTTCGAGCAATCGTCTTGTCCGGGTCGGCCAGAACTTCACTGCCTCCAAAAGCTATGATCGAAGGCCGATCCGGCAATGGCAAAATCTTCCCCAACGACGCATGCATATGCCTGCGTCCATCCGCAACGAAACCGGTTAATGAAATCAGAACCGGAAGGAGTCCATCCATGTTAAATCAGATACTGACTGCGGCGGCCCTGGTCCTGCTTGTCGTACTCCCGATAAATCAGACCCGGGCCGTCGAACCCTTGTCTAGCGATGAATTCGCGTCGCATTGCATCGAGTACCGCAACGCGCCCGACGGCGCCGATGGCATCTTTTGCGTGCGCTATATCCAGGGATTCATCGACGGAGCAGTCGCCACCGATGAACGCGTGTCTCTCAACGTAGCGGCCGAGTACGAGCAGCAAGAATCATTTAGCCAGCGCGCAGCGCGCACGCGTGTGGGTAGACAACTTGACCGCTTCGGCGCCTCTTACTATGCCGAATTCTGCCTTGGCGCGCCGGTGCCGCTGGCGGAGGTGGTGGATCATGTCATCGGTAAGCTGGAGCAGACGAATTTCAAGACCGATATCCCGCTCGCGCGGAATTTCGTCTACCAGGTCTTACGTGAGGACTACCCTTGTGAAGCCGACAAGGTATCGTCAATTGAATAAGCAACGGCAGCCGCCTGGATGCTCTACCAGCGAGGCCTGATAAGTCGAATTTTCGCAAAAACCAAGCGCGCCTCGCGCCTTGAAGCTAGCTGCGGCCAAAGAGTTGGTCGGTAAGAAAGTGAATCGCCCCGGGTTTGTCGGAGGCTCAATTTCTTGAGAGGATTGGGTAATGAAGACAAACAAAAGATATTCCCCGGAAGTCCGGGAACGGGCGGTTCGTATGGTTTTCGAGCATCAACATGAGCA
>Ga0209791_1000580_pt1 | contig 12173 bp, 8 predicted proteins | sample WorMetTyACAVOLI1_FD_187422 | JGI IMG/M metagenome (GOLD analysis project Ga0209791, IMG submission 187422) | Marine gutless worms symbiont microbial communities from Max Planck institute for Marine Microbiology, Germany - Olavius algarvensis... ... | reverse complement strand
TACCTCTGATTACGCTGGATGCCAAGGCCCATATTTACGGGACCAAGGGCAAACGCACCGCCGAGCTGCGCCGGTTTTTTTTGGGGCCCGGGCAGTGTGATCTGGACGAAGGTGAAATCCTGTCCGAGCTCGTTATTCCGCCGCTCGCCCCCCATACCGGCGGCGCCTATGTCAAACACGGACGGCGGTCGGCCATGGAACTGCCAATGCTGGGCGCCGGCGTTTTGCTGAGCCTGGAGGATGACATGGTCACCTGCGCCAAGGCGCGCATCTGCCTGGGGGTAGCCGCCCCCACGCCCCTCAGATGCCTTGCGGCCGAAAAGCATCTCGTCGGCCGGGCCGTCGATGAAAACTCCCTGGCTGAAGCCGGCACCATTGCGGCTGAAGAATCCAAAGTCAGAGACAGTATCCGGGGGGTTGCCTGGTACCGGCGCGAGATGGCCGGCGTCCTGGTCAAACGGATGGGATTGAAGGCGCTTGAGAGAGCCAATTGAGATTGCGGATTTTAGATTTCGGATTTCGGATTGATCCTATACCGGATTCTGGATTGCAGACGGGATGAATCTTAAACTTATATGTATTTTTCAGGAGTAGTCGATTGATGGAGTGATTGATATACCAATACTCCAACACTCCAATATTCCAATACTCCCGTCATTTCTAAGACAAGGAGAAATTTTTATGGCACGCGATGTTACTTTTGATTTCAACGGCAACCCAATGGTGATGACGATCGAAGACCATTGGACCTTACTGCACCTGATACGTGAAGAACTTGGATACTACGGCACCAAGGAAGGCTGCGGCGGCGGGGAGTGCGGCGCCTGTACGGTCATCGTCAACGGCGCCGCCGTCAATTCGTGCCTCTACCTGGCGGCTGAAATCGACGGCAAGGATCTGGTGACGATTGAAGGCCTGGCAGACGACGATGGGAGCCTGCACCCGATCCAGCAAGCCTTTGTCGAAAAAGGCGGCATCCAATGCGGGTTCTGTTCGCCGGGTATGATCATATCCGCCAAGGCATTGCTGGATGAAAATCCCGCTGCCGATGAAGATGAAATCAAACACGGCATCGCCGGCAATATCTGCCGGTGCACCGGCTATGTGCAGATTGTCGACTCCATTAAGTCCGTCAGTGGCTATTATCTGGAGGAAGACGAAAAGCCCATGGGTGCCTGGGAGGGTCATGGCGGACCTCTTGATGATTGAAGAATGAATATTATTAAGGGTTCACAGGTTCAAGGTTCACCGTTCAAGGTTATCTTTGTTCATAGGTAGAATTAGGTGCAGGCGACATTGTTTTCAGCCACAGTGACTTAAGAACGCAGGAAAGAGCTGACACCTGACACCTGACACCTGAAACCTGTGGAGCTTGAGCTAAACTACCATCAATTCAGATATACACTCTAGGCAACGGGATTATCGCCATAGGAGATATTATCATGCAAAACTTGTGTTCAGTTGGAAAAAGCGTTCCGAAATTAGATGCGGTCGATAAGGCAACCGGCCGCGCGCAATATATCCAGGATATGAAACTGCCGGGCATGCTGTACGGCAAAATATTATACAGCAAGTATCCCCATGCCCGGATCTCGAAAATCGACACCTCGAGGGCCCGGGCACTGCCCGGTGTGCGAACGGTGATCACCGGCGAAGATTGTCCGGAGATTAAAATGGGTTTCTACAAGGACAACCGGCCGTTGAAGGCCGGCAAGGTTCGTTCCTACCGGGATGAAGTCGCCGCGGTAGCGGCGACCGATCCCGATATCGCCGAGGAAGCCTTAAGCCTGATCGAGGTGCTTTATGAGCCCCTGCCCGGTGTCTTCGACCCGGAGGAGGCCATGCAAAAAGGCGCGCCCCTGGTGCACGAAGCGCATAAGACCAATGTGCTCCGAATGCCGTGGAAACTGCACTATGGAGATGTGGAGGCAGCCCGCCAAGCGGCGGCTCACACGGTGGAAGATCGCTTCAGCACGACCTGGGTGACCCACTGCTGCATGGGGACCAGTGGGGCGATTGCCGAGTTTGACCCGACCAACAATCTTACGATTTATTCCAACACCCAGATCCCGTCGCTGGCCCAGAAGGATTTCCTGGAGGCCCTCAAAGCGATGGGGCTGAAAGACAAACGGGTGCGGGTCATTAAACCGTGTATCGGCGGCGGCTTCGGCAGCAAGCTGGACACCTATGCCTATGAGTTTATCGCCATCCTGTTGGCTTTTCATACCCGCCGACCGGTTAAAATAGAATTTGATCGCCAGGAAGAATTCATCGCCACTTCGACCCGGCAGCCCACGATTACTTACATATCCCAGGGCTGTGATGAAAACGGCAAACTGCTTTTCAGAGATCTGTCCATGATTCTGGACAACGGCGCCTATACCTCGTGGGGTGCCACCACGCCATCGGTCATGATGATGCCGATTACGAGCCTTTACCGGGTGGAGAATGTTCGCTACGACGCCAAGTGTGTCTACACCAACAATACCTATGCGCAGGCCATGCGGGGCTACGGCAATCCCCAGGCCACGTTTGCCATCGAGTGCACCATGGATATGCTGGCTGAAAAAGCGGGCATCGACCCGATCGAATTTCGCCGGATCAACGCCAATCAATCCGGTGACGTGTCTCCCGCGGAATTGCGCATTACGACCTGTGGTCTCGAGCAATGCATGGATTCAGTCAAGGAAACCCTTAAATGGGATGCAGAGAACAAGGCGGGCGAGGGCGTCGGCATGGCGTCGCTGATTCATGTCGGCGGCGGCGCCAGGGTCTACAAATCGGACGGATGCGGAACCATTATCAAAATGGATGACTTCGGCAAGGTCGACGTTTTCACCGGCGCCACTGATATGGGGCAGGGAGCCGACACGGTCGTGGCCCAAATCGTGGCCGAAGAACTCGGCTTGCTGGTGGAAGACATTCATGTCGTGCATTCGGACACGGATATCTGCCCCTGGGATGTCGGGGCCCACGCCAGCCGAACCACATTTATCGCCGGCAACGCCGCTCTGGGGGCGGCCAAAAAAATAAAGGCCCGCCTGCTTGAAATGGGCGCCAAACAATTGGATGTGCCCCGGGAAAGACTGATTTTAAATGAGCAATGCATCGTTGACCAGCAGGACCCCGCCAACCGCATCGCCATCGCCAAACTCCTGCGAAAGGCCCATTTCAGCCACGGCGGGCAAATGCTGATGGCTGAACATTTCTACGATCCGGCCAACGAAAATATGGGCAAGGACTTCAAGGGGAACATGTCCATGACCTATACTTTCGGCTCCCACGGGGTGCGCGTCAAAGTGGATCAGGACACCGGCAAAGTGCAGATTCTGAAATACGTGGCGGCCCATGATGTGGGAAAAGCCATCAATCCTATGCTGCTCGAAGGGCAGGTGTACGGCGGCGTCATGATGGGGCTCGGCTATGCCCTGACGGAACAGGTGATTTCGGAAAAGGGCGAGAACATGAACCCGAATTTCAGAGACTACAAAATTTTAACCGCCAAAGACGTGGTTCCGATCGAGGCGCCCGTGTTGGAAACCTATGACGAAGACGGGCCGTTCGGCGCCAAAGGCATCGGGGAACCGGGATGTGTACCGACGGCCCCGGCGGTGGCCAATGCCATCTATAATGCCATCGGGGTGCGCATCAAGGATCTGCCGATTACCCCCGAAAGGATTTTGGCGGCGATCCGGGAAAAGCAGGGGCTGGATGTGTGCGGACAGGCTCCCGGTGACGATGATGCGGGGGAGTGTATAATCGAAGAATAAAAAATTCCAAAAAACAAAATACAAATAATAAACAATTTCCAAATTTCAAAAAACAATGATCCAAACGAGTTTTGACTTGCTGATAGGTGTTTTCTTCGGTCCGGACTCAGACGGAATGGAACATAGCGTCAGTCGGATTGATTAAAATCGTTCGTATGAAAGATTTATAATGTATACGCCGGACCGATTAAATCGCGGTTGGAAACCGCTCCCACAATCTAAAAAAGCACTATGGATCTATGAAGTTTATTTTTCGATTTAGCTAGCCGCCGGCCCAAGGTGGGGAAACTTTTCAGTCCGGCGGTAGGGCTGAAATCGAATTTTGTTTTGGATTTTGGATTTGAAATTTGTGATTTATTTGAAATTTGTATTTTGAAATTTGGAATTTCTACGTGCCCAACTCCTTCTGGCCCATCTGTGGAAATATAGCAGCGATGACTTCAAAAGGGTGAACATGAAGTACAAAATCGGGATTGACGTCGGCGGGACATTTACCGATTTTCTTCTGGCTTATGAAGATGACTCCTCAAAAATTTATAAAGTCCTATCCACCCCCCGGGATCCTTCCGAAGCGACCCTTGCCGGCCTGACAGAAATGGCGGCTGACTGTGATTTGAGCCTGCCGGAGTTTCTGCAGCAAGTCAGCGTGATTGTGCATGGCACCACGGTGACAACCAATGCGGTGCTGACTTACAGCGGTGCCAAAACCGCCCTGTTGACGACCGAAGGGTTGCGCGACAGCCTGGAGATGCGCCGGGGTATCCGGGAAGAGCAATACAACAACCGTTTCCAGAATGCCCGTCCCTTGATTGAACGATATTTAAGGCTGCCGATCGCCGAGCGCCTGGAAAATGATGGAAAGGTGGCAACGGCGTTGAGCCGGCAGGATGTAGCGGATGCGGTGGCTTTCATGGCCCGGCAAGGCGTGGAGGCCGTTGCCGTTTGCTTTATGAATTCCTTTGTGAACAATCGCCATGAGGAAGCGGCGGCGGCGATTGTCAGCGACAAAATGCCCGGGGCCTACCTGACCGTTTCCAGCCGGCTATTGCCGTCCATCCGATTTTATGATCGGGTCAGCACCACCGTACTGAACGCCTATGTCGGACCCATTTTAAGAAAATACCTGCAGTCCCTGACATCCAAACTCCAGGCTGCCCAATACCGGGGAGTATTGCTGATTATGCAATCCAACGGCGGCGTCACATCGCCGGATCTGGCCATCGAGAGAGCGGCCACCACCTTGCTTTCAGGCCCCGCGGCGGGGCCGGTGGCCGGGGTCGAGTACACCGCCGTTCAGGGCTACGAAGATTGTATTACGGTGGACATGGGCGGCACCAGTTTTGATGCGGCCCTGGTTAAAGATCGCACACCCATGGTAACCACCACCGGCGAGATTAACCGGTTGAAGCTGGCACTGCCCATGCTCAACGTGGTGACCATCGGCGCCGGCGGCGGCAGTATCGGTTGGATCGATGACGGCGGCCTGCTGAAAATGGGGCCGCAAAGTGCCGGAGCAACTCCCGGGCCGGCCTGTTATGACCGGGGCGGGGAGTATCCCACCTGCACGGACGCTGATTTACTGCTGGGGTATCTAGACCCGGGCTTTTTTGCCGGGGGACGCATCCCTTTAAATGTGAACAAAGCCCGCAGGGCCGTAGAAAATTACATTGCCAATCCGCTGAAGCTGGATGTTTACGAAGCGGCGGCCGGCATGTATAACGTGATCAATGTCAACATGGCAGCGGCAATCCGGGAGGTGTCGATCAAGCAGGGCCACGATCCACGGGATTTCCCGCTGGTGGTGGCCGGCGGTGCCGGACCGAACCATGCCTGTATGTTTGCGCAGGAACTCGACATACCGCTCATGATCATACCGCGGGAATCTTCCATATTCTGCGCCGCCGGGATGTTGCGATCCGATCTCAAACATAATTTTGTGCGCACCTTTGTCGCATTGCTGGAGGATACCGACCCTGCAGCGGTCAGAAAGATATTCGATGAAATGCAGGCCGAAGGTGATAGGTTGCTTTTGGCGGAGGGAATTGCGCGGGATGGAATCAACTACCAGTTTTCCGTTGATTTGCGTTATATTAAACAATATCATGAGGTGAACCTGGCAATCTCGGTGCAAGAACTGATGCGGCAAAACCTCGATCAAATTGCCGGCCGATTTCATCAGCAGCACCGCAAGCACTACGGCTATTCGCTGGAAGAAGAAAAGACGGCCGTGGAGTTGATCAACCTTCGATTGGTGTGCATCGGCATCACCCGAAAACCTGCCTTTCGACAAGAAGACTATGATCGCGCGGATCCATCCCGGGCGGCTAAATATCGCCGAAAAATATTTCTGCCATTACAAAAACAGGTAGAAGAAGTTGACGTGTATGACGGACTGCGCCTGAAATTCGGCAACAAGATCTGCGGCCCTGCGATTATAGAACAGGTGAACACAACCACCTTTGTGACGCCTGAATACAACCTGATGGTTGACAAATATGGTTCTTATACGATGTATTTGAAAGGAATGGGGGAAGCAGTGGAAAAGAGGATATTGGGGGATTTAGGGATTTAGGAATTGGGGGATTGAGGGATTTAGGGATTGAGGGATTTAGGGATTGAGGGATTTAGGGATTGAGGGATTGAGGGACTTAGGGATTGAGGAATTGAGGGATTGAGGGATTGAGGGATTTGGGAATTGAGGGATTTGGGGATTGAGGGATTTGGGGATTGAAGGATTCAGTATTTGTTGGATTTAGTAACTATTCATTGAAATCAAATCATGTTTGCGCGGTATTTATGATATAGCCGGATTGAATATTTTAGGAATGCTATCGATTTAAATTTAAAAGATAGAGCGAAGCGATTCAACAAATCTTCAATCTTCAATCTTCAATCTTCAATTCCGGCTTGCCGGGTTAGAGATTTGGAATTAAAAAATTTATCTGCATTTAATGATTGATGGCAGCCTTTAATTCCTAAATCCCTCAATTCCTAAATCCCTAAATGCATAACCTACTGAATATTGGGAATTAATATAATCGGATTTATATGCAGTTAATTGCGTAGCATGAAGATACAGACTTCTTATGCAGAACAGCTATCCCATTTTTAAGATAGAGGAATTGTCGATCAGTTTCGGCGGGCTGCAGGCCGTCAATGATTGTTCGTTTGAGATCCGCAAAGATGAAATCTTTTCACTTATCGGGCCCAATGGCGCCGGTAAAACCACCATATTCAACATTATCAACGCCCTGTACCGGCCGGACCAGGGCCGGATATTGCTGGAGGGCGAAGACCTGGTTCCCCTGAAGCCTCATCAAATTGCCAAACGCGGCATTGCCCGAACTTTTCAGAACATCGAGCTGTTCAATGAAATGACCGTGCTGGAAAATATTTTGATTGGACGCCATTTCTTTTTTAACACCGGGGTGCTGACAAATTTCTTGAACCTCGGACGGGCCGTACGGGAGGAAAAGCAAAATCAAGATCAGGCGGATGAGATTATAGAATTTTTGGAGCTTGAATCCTACCGGAATCTCAAAGTGGCGGACCTGGCTTTTGGCATTCAAAAACGGGTGGAAATGGCTCGCGCCCTGGCGCTGGATCCCAAATTATTGCTGCTTGACGAGCCGGCCGGCGGACTAAACCCCCAGGAAACAGCCCATCTCATGCAAATCATAAAATCCATCAGGGACAAGCGGGGTATTGCAATATTGCTGGTGGAACATGACATGCGGCTGGTTATGGGCCTTTCCGACCGGATTTGTGTGCTGCAGTTCGGTGTCAAGATAGCCGAAGGCAATCCCCGGCAAATCCAGCAGGATCCGAAGGTGATCGAGGCTTATCTGGGAACATAGCGGTGTTCGGTATTCGGCATTCGGCGCACGGTCTAAAGCAAATGAAAAAACTTGTTGCTAAAAAGAAATGGTATAAGGTTTAAGGTATAGGGTTTAAGGTAAAAGGCTAAAAGCTATCGGTATTCGGCACACGGCGACCGGCGCATGGCATTCGGCTTGAAGTAGATGGTATTGGATGTTGGGTACTGGGTATTGGGTGCTGGGTATTGGGGATTGGATGCTGGAAGGGAATGGTATAAGGTTTAAGGTGTATGGTGGAAGGTAAAAAGCTAAAGGCTTTCGACTTTCGGCTTTCGGTTTTCGGCGCAAAGCGAATGGTATTGGGTAAATGGTTGGAAGCTGGATTAAATAGTTGCTTGACTTGATTGGGTTGATTGAGTCTGTGGTTAATCGATCTCAAATCATTGAGTTGGTTTACCGTACGGTTTCTTTTTCAATCCGAAATCCGCAATCCGTAATCCCAAATCGAAAGGCTGGAAGCTGGGAGCTGGATACCCGTTGCCGGATACCGGATACCAGATGCCGGATTCTTGAAATTAGACGTTTGATGCCGGTACTTTGAGATTTCCGGTGTAGTATTTTAAACCATAGATGCCTCAATTTAGCTCGATTGTAGGTGATTGGGCTAACCAGGTTGGAGGATAATTAATGAAATTGTACTGGGTTACAACGGAGGACCATGACGAAGACTGGTTCATGGTGGCGCCTTCTGCAACGGAGGCATCTCAATATTTTGAGAACTATGAAGGCTATGATCCCGGTGACGCCGAGGCAGAAGAAATATTGGATATTCCGGAAACCGTCCCGGCCGAAACCGGCTGGCCTTCTGAAGAACTTTTGCTTGAAGTAGGGGCTAAATTTCTGTTCAATGATCAAACACGGGTCGTCGAAATTGCCGGGAGGAAGTTTTGCGAGGGTATGCTGGCAGCGACCATCAATGAGATTACGGATGATTTCTTCGAGGAATTAGGTGAAGGCCGTCCGAACAAAACGAAAAAACCTCCAATGATTTAAATGTCTCGAAATTATTGAAAAATATATTGAAAAAATTCAGCTTTTCACGACACTGGTCTCATGCCGCCGACATGGAATGGTGGAATGTTGGAATCATGGAATAATGGTCAAAAACCCATAACTTCAGTGCTTGGATCAAGGCTTTTGGGATCAATTTTACAGTTTCTCCATGAATGAGGGGGATTTATATATCTGTTATTTTGGTCGCAATAAAGTCGCAGCAGTGGTCGAGTATTCGCCTGCTTTAACAAAATCCAAATTCTTTTTCATCCAGATGGAACATGGATGTACTCAATATTCCATCATTCCATCGTTCCATTATTCCAAGTGTGAGCGAAGCGAATTAAGTTCGCGGTTCGAGGCGCACGGTTTACAACCTGGCGTACATGACTAATTCGGACTAAATAGTTTTTAAAAAAACATATTTTTTTTGGGAACCAAAAAAAATGTTGGAACTACAAGCAGTAGAATCGTTTTACGGCAGCATTCAGGCATTGAAAGGAATCACCCTGGAGGTTGCCACCGGCTCGATTGTGGCCATATTGGGCGCCAATGGGGCCGGCAAGAGCACCACCCTGAGAACCATTTCCGGGCTGATTCAACCGGCCGCCGGCCGGATTCTGTTCCGAAACGATGCCATTCACCGGGCGCCACCCCACCGGATCGTGCGTCTGGGGATTTGCCAGGTACCGGAAGGCCGGGATATATTCATGGGATTGACGGTTCAGGAAAATTTGAAAATGGGTGCCTTCACCCGCAAAGACAGCCAAGAGGTGGATCAGAACCTGCAGCGGATCTACGGCTCTTTTCCCATCCTGAAGGACCGGACCCGGCAGCAGGCCGGAACGCTCAGCGGCGGGGAGCAGCAAATGCTGGCCATTGCGCGCGGGCTTATGTCCAATCCGACACTGATGCTGCTCGATGAACCGTCCCTGGGGTTGGCGCCTTTGATGGTCGAGGAAATATTTAAAATCGTCAAGGAGATCAACCGGGAGGGCGTCACCATTTTGCTGGTGGAACAAAATGCCAAGATGGCTCTGCAAACCGCCCAGTATGGCTACGTCATGGAAACCGGCAACATCGCCCTGCACGATAAAGCGGAGAAACTGATAAAGAACGACTACGTTAGACGGGTGTACTTGGGAGCCGGGTAACAAAAATAAATCCCAACCCGGCAAAGCCGGAATTGAAGATTGAAGATTGAAAATTGAATATTTATGGTTCGCCTCCGGCGGATCTATTATATTTGTCACCCCTTGTCACAAATCCTGTGCAAACATGATGTGATTTCAATAAATAGACACTAAATAACAAATCACAAAATCCAAATAAATTACAATGACCGAAATTCCAAATTCGAAATGGCCGAGGTTAATGTCTGGTGGGAGTGGTTTTCAACCACGATTATAGGGCTGATCAAGCCGAGATGATCGCGGTTGGAAAGCGCTCCCAAAATATCCCTGTACATATAAATATAGCCCAAAGACCCCTTCAGTATAAGCGTCTTTGGGCTAAGTTTTTCTAATAACCAATAACCAATAACGAATCACTGTCAATTCCGCCCCGGCGGAATTGACAGGCTAGTGATCCAACGGAGTGAGTGCGCCGTCTTTCAATGTAATCCAGCCGGAAATGGGCCTGAACACACCCTTTTGAACTTCTACCATAAAACCCGAATTCTGGGCTAAATGATCGGTCTCTGAAAAACTTACCGGCGGCGTAATGCCATTTTTCCAGCCCTTGATTCCTTCCAAGGCGGCGATATAGCTTTCCCGGGTCAAATCCCGGCCTGCTCTCTGCAGCCCGGCCACAAAGAGCTTGGCATAATAATAACCGTAGAGGCTGTAGCGGTTCGGGGTTTTATCCCGATCCTTGCCGTATTTTTCTACGATTTCCCGGTATTCGACCACCGCCGGGTCAGTGGAATTGACCGGGTCCGGCCATAGTGACAGTCCCCAGATTCCTTCGCCGACCCCGCCGGACAAATTAATATATTTTTCATCCGTCAGGGGTCCTGAGGAAATGATTTTAGTGTCTTTCCAGCCCTGCTTATGGGCTTCGCGCAAAAAGGCCGCGCCCGGCGGCGGCGTGGCCACCAGCAGGCAGCCATCCAGATTGGCCTGGCGCAGCTTGGCGACCTGGGCGCTCAGGTCTTTGGCACCCCGTTTATATGACTCCGCTGCCTCCAGCTTCAGGCCAAATTTGGCGAGGGTTTTTTTGGCCGGGTCCCGGAAGGTGTAGCCGTACTTGTCATCCTGATACAAAATTCCGATTCGCTTGAAGCCCTTGACCTTCACCAGCCAGGTGACCACCAGCTCCGATTGATTCGTATACGGCGTAAATGAGGTGAATATGGTTTTTTGACCCTTTATCGGCACGCCCTGGAAGGGAAAAATCAGCGGCACTTTATTTTGGGTCAGGTACTTGACGGTCGCCATGACCGCGCCGGTTCCCTGGGAAGATACGATCGCAAAGACCTTGTCCTGTTCCACCAGGCGTTTGGTATTGGCCACGGCATTTTGCGGCTTATAGCCGTCGTCGTAGTATTGGGTGACGATTTTGCGGCCATGCACCCCGCCGCGGTCATTGACGTATGCGAAATAAGCTTCCAGACCATTGTTTACCAGCTGGGTGCCGGGATAGACCAGGGGGCCTGAGAAACTGTTGGAGCAGCCCACCAAAATGGAGTCGTCGGTTACCCCGACCTCTGCATACACGCAGGGGCCTGCGGCAATTAAGACAAACAGTAGAAATATTGCCACCACCGAAAATTTTGCGGTACGATTCATTGTAATGCCCTCCTTTCATACTGTGGTTGAATGTGACCGTTCAGGGTTCAAGGTTCAGAGGTTCAGGGTTAGGGTTCGATCTGAAACGTTTTGCCTTTTGCCCTCAATTTATCTATCGACGCGCTTTGCAAAAATTATGTATCGCCTTATTTCGAATTGACAAATTTTTCCTTCAGATCATAAAGCATGCCGGTGATGCCTCTGGGCATAAACAGCATAAATACGATCAGCGAGATGCCGAAAATCAGGATCTGCAAATCAAGCAGGCCGGCCAGTACTTGCTGCATTCCGGTCAGGATGACGGCCCCGATGATGGAGCCGAGGATCGAGCCCATGCCGCCGATGACGATCATGGCGATGAAGTCGACGGAAAGCTCTATGGTAAACGCATCCGGCGATAAATAGGTAATCAAATATGCAAACATTCCGCCGGCGACACCGGTGTAAAAGGCACTGATGGCAAAAGCGATGGTCTTGTACCGGGCCAGATCGATGCCGATGGTTTGGGCCGCGACCTCGCTTTCGCGCAGTGCAATAAAGGCCCGTCCGATATAGCCATTTACCAGGTTCTTGGCCAGGAAGGTCATGATCGGCGTAATTGGTATAATCAGATAATACAGCTTATAGAGCCTGCGCATAAACTTAAAATTGATCAGAATAAATTACAAAATTGTAGGTCCAACATTTTAAATTTGGTCAATGTTCTTTGAAAAATTGGTTAAAGCAGCAATCTGCTGTGCTTC
>Ga0209791_1000579_pt1 | contig 12179 bp, 12 predicted proteins | sample WorMetTyACAVOLI1_FD_187422 | JGI IMG/M metagenome (GOLD analysis project Ga0209791, IMG submission 187422) | Marine gutless worms symbiont microbial communities from Max Planck institute for Marine Microbiology, Germany - Olavius algarvensis... ... | reverse complement strand
GCCGTTATGTCTGAGATCGTTGCTTTTTCCGGGCAGATGCTGGATGCTTGATACTCGATGCTGGATATCTAACAGGACACTATCGGTGAATTTCAACGACATCCAGGATCCAGCAACCAGAATCCAGGATCAGTCAATACTTTCAATGGTCTTTATTGCAGCAGCTAAGTTGGATTTCAAAATTTTATGCAACTATAGGGTGAAGTCAATCAATTTTATCCAGATCGCCGGCAAACTCCATGGCACAGAAAGGACCTCCCTGAAACGACCCCTCGGCCTGAGGTTCATCGGCCTGCACCGCCTTGATGGCCGAAACGACCGCCGCCTGGTCGGCCACGACCGTGGTGCTGCTCTTGGATTCGACCTGACTCTGTTCACGGGCCCGGCGCTGTGCCTCGAAAATCTCTATCTTATTCTTGGGCAGTTACTTAATGAGAGTGTCGCGGGATATTCTTGCGCAGGCCCTGATATTTAAGCGCCAGTTCCAGACAGGCACCGGTAGCCAATTGCCCCACCGTATCACGGTATATCTCTTGCCACGGGGTTTGGTGATTCAGTTCGGGCGGCTGCCACGCTTCGTGTCGTTGGGCCAGCTCACCCTCACTCACCAGCATGTTAACCGTGCCCTTGTTCAGATCGATGCGCACCCGGTCGCCGGTTTGGAGCAGGGCCAGACCGCCGCCGATAGTTGCTTCGGGCGAGGCGTTGAGAATGGACGGACTGGCCGATGTGCCACTCTGTCGCCCATCACCAATGCAAGGCAGTGTGGGAACGCCGAGTTTTACCAGCCGGTCCGGTGGCAGCATATTGACCACCTCGGCTGATCCAGGATAGCCAACGGGGCCGCAGTAGCGGATGAAGAGCAGCGAGTCCTCGTTAACGGGCAGATCGGGATCGTTGATGTGTTCATGGTAGTCTTCGGGCCCATCGAAAACGATAGCCGTACCCTCCCAGGCATTGTGGTCGCCGGGGCGCTCCAGGTATTGGCGGCGGAACTCTTCACCGATGACCGATGTTTTGAGCAGGCCTGAGTCAAACAGGTTGCCGCTCAACACTATAAAGCCGGCCCTTTCCTTGAGCGGCTGATCGTAGGGCTTGATCACCCGCTCATCCAGTATTTTTCGATCGGCCAGATTTTCGCCCATCGTCTTGCCTGTTACCGTCTGACAATCGCCATTCAATTTGCCCGCCTTTAGCAGTTCAGCCATCACTGCAGGTACGCCACCGGCACGGTAAAAACCCTCGCCCAGGTACTCGCCGGCCGGCTGGCAGTTGACCAGCAGCGGAATTTCATAGCCGTAGGTCTGCCAATCTTCGATGGGCAATTCCAGCCCGATGTGGCGCGCAATGGCCGTAAGGTGGACCGGCGCGTTTGTGGATCCACCCAACGCCGAATTGGTGACGATAGCGTTGCGAAAGGCCTCCTGCGTTAAAATTGCCGAAGGCGTCAGATCCTCCAAGACCATTTCAACGATACGTTGGCCGGTCTGGTAGGCTATCTGTTTACGTTCGCGATAGGGCGCAGGAATGGCGGCACACCCTGTTAATGACAGGCCCAGCGCTTCTGCCAGCGAATTCATGGTGAGTGCGGTACCCATGGTGTTGCAATGCCCCACACTGGGCGCACAGCCAACCAGATCCATAAAACCTTCATAGTCAATCTCGCCGGCGGCAAGCAGCTCGCGCGCTTCCCAGACCGCTGTGCCCGATCCGGCTAAACGCCCTCGCCACCAACTATCAAGCATCGGCCCACCCGAGAGTACAATGGCGGGCAAGTCCATGGTGCAGGCTGCCATAACGCCGGTTGGGGTTGTCTTGTCGCAACCGGCGGTCAGCACAACGCCGTCAATGGGGTAGCCGTGCAGCACCTCGACCAAACCGAGGTAGGCCAGATTACGGTCTAATGCAGCGGTCGGGCGCTTACCCTGTTCGGCAATCGGGTGTACCGGAAATTCAAAGGCAAGGCCGCCGGCATCGCGGACTCCGTCCTTTACCCGTTGTGCCAGCTCAACGTGAACATAATTGCAGGGGGTCAGATCGCCGCCCGTTTGCGCAATGCCGATGATGGGCTTGCCCGACTGCAATTCCTCGCGCGTCCAGCCATAGTTCATGTAGCGCTCCACATAAATCGCGGTCATGCCCATGTTGTGCGGATTATTAAACCACTCCTGGCTGCGTAACTTACCTTTAACTTCCGAATAATCCTTCTTCATCTCAATCTCCTCACCTATCGTTTTAATCGACCGTGCTGCGGGCAACAACATAACCACCGTCGACACGTCGCCTTACCAAAAGATTGCCGCTTGCCCCATAGCCTTGACGGCATTCACAACTTCCTCAGCCGCCTCAAGATCGGTGGGATCATTGACCCCAATCGTAGCGAGTTCTTCGGCCAGGCCAAGTGCTATTGCCCGATCAAACCGGGCCGGACCCTTGATCAGGGCTGTTTTTCCGTCAATTCGTCTCATTTTCCCCCGCAGCCTTTTCCACCGCATGGATGATAACGTAGCGCACTGCCCTTGCGGGGATGCCGATGACGCCGTCCTCGTCACCAAAGATGATATCAGCGGGATGCACAATCACGCCACCGCTATTGAGGGGCCAGTTGTAGTCAATGACCAGGCCGCGAACGGCCGAATCGACAGGATGCATATCGATAGAGATAACGGGGAACTGCATCTTTGGTGTCATCCACACGTCGCGGTAAGATAAAAGATAAAAGAAGATAAGACATTTCTTTTTCGGTGCGTATCAAGGGAAAATAGCGAAATGGTATCGGCAACAGCTTCCGACTTCGCTCTTCGAGCTACGACGGGACAAGGCAGCCCAACATATTGAAGCATCAATTAAACGGCACCAACAACCATCCAGATAACGAAAGTGGACCATATTGTCAACATTGTTTTTTGACGTGGAATTGAGGATTCAGGTAAATTCGGACCTAGCTCACCGGTTTGCCCGGGGCTGGATTTTTTTAAGGAAGGATAACCAGTCGAGAGCCTCAAGGTCGAATGATCAGCATCGATCAGGTAATCATCCGCGCTGGGCGATATTTCAGATTTTTGCATAAAATACAGAAATATAACAACTAATAACCGGACGTTGATAACCTATGGACAGACTTACCTCAAAGAAGAAATTCTTGATGAGGCTATCGTCAGAAATATTGGTGCCTTCAACCGGTTTCTAGAACTTGCCTTCGACCAGAGCGGAAAGATCTTCAACTATTCAACGATTGCACGAGACACGGGTGTCAGCAGCAAAACTATAAAAGGAAACAACTATTCGGAAAAGATTTTTTGGACCTTCTTTACCCTAACATTGCATAAATTCTTGTCATCTAGCCTGGCCGTTATGCCTGAGATCGTTGCTTTTTCCGGGCTGATGCTGGATGCTTGATACTTGATGCTGGATATCTAACAGGACACTATCGGTGAATTTCAACGACATCCAGTATCCAGAAACCAGAATCCAGGATCAGTCAATACTTTCAATGGTCTTCATTGCAGCAGCGAAGTTGGATTTCAAAATTTTATGCAACTATAGGGTTTAGTTTGATTGATACCCACAGTTTATAGCGGTGGCTCCTGAAAGGTTCTATCCCTTCCGGGGAGAATTAGACGGCCGCCAAAAAATACGGAATACGAGAAACTCCTAACCAACTAACTCAATTAATGAGTGATTTGGTTAAAACGAAAGCTGCTTGCAGTGCCTCAGTAGGGCAAAGCGGAAAACATTCTTTGCAGTTCCAGCAATCCTTAGAAGCAATTTCCGGAATGAAGCTTATCTCTTTCCTTATTCCTCTGTCAACAAATCCAACAGCGTTGATTTTCTTGACCTCAGCACAGTACCTTACACATAGACCACAATGAATGCAAAATGAGGCCTCTTTTTCAAAACGGTCTTTGTCTGCTCCATACTCGTGAGCCAAGTCCTGCAAGTCCGGTGAATCTGGGGCATGAGCCAGCAATAGCTCTAAGATCATTTTGCGAAGTTTATCTATCTTGCCAGATCTGGTCCTGACTACCAAATTTTCTTCGACCGGGTAAACACAGGAAACAACGCGCTTGGTCCAGCCCCGAACCTCTACTTCGACGATGCAAATTCGGCACCCTCCAAAAGGTTCCAATTTTTCGTGGTGACATAGGGTGGGTATCGATATCCCCGCATCTTGCGCTGCTTCCAAGACGGTCATGCCTTCCTTGGCTTTGACTTCTTTTCCATCGATCTGTAAAAGGATCTCAATCATTTTTATTTGCTCTTTCTGATTATAATTCTTTTTTCTTCAGGGACAGGAGGCGGAACAGGCTCGCCTGAAATCTTCTTCACCGCACTAAAGCGAGAAGGGCAAACTTCAAAGCAAGTTCCACACTTTGTGCATTTATCTTGGTCAATTACATGGATCTTTTTCTTGCCACCGTCAACCGCCTCGGCCGGGCACTTCCTGAGACAGATCATACAGGCCTGGCATTTATCGGTTTCAATATGGTATGAGATCAGCTCCTTGCAGGACAAAGCCGGGCACCTCTTCTCCTTGATGTGTGCCTCGTACTCATCTCTGAAGTAGCGCACCGTGCTCAGAAACGGGTTAGGGGCACTCGTACCTAAAGCACAAAGCGAGGCCTCTTTGGCGACCTCGGATAGCGCCTCCAAAAGCTCGATGTCGCCCTCTTTGCCCTTTCCTTCGGTGATATTCGTGAGATTCTTACGCATCTGTCTCAGGCCTTCACGGCATGGGGTACATTTACCACAGGATTCATCCGTGAGGAAGTCAATAAAGTACCTGGCGACATCAACCATACAGGTATCTTCATCCATTACGATCATCCCACCTGATCCCATCATTGAACCGGCCTTGGTGAGTTCATCAAAACCTACTTCCAAATCTAACAGGTCCTCAGGGATACATCCTCCAGACGGTCCCCCGGTCTGCACTGCTTTAAACCTCTTGCCGCCAGGGATTCCACCGCCTATATTGAAGATAATATCTTTTAGGGTCATGCCCATGGGTACTTCCACAAGACCGGTATTGGTTATTTTGCCGACCAAGGAGAAAATCTTGGTGCCCTTGCTTCCTTCAGTACCAATTTGAGTAAACCAATCAGCGCCTTTATTGATAATAAGCGGCACATTGGCCCATGTCTCAACATTATTCAAAACGCTGGGCTTACCCCAAAGGCCCTTGATGTTGGAGCGGGTATACTTCGGTCTGGGCTCTCCGACCCGGCCTTCCAATGCCGTCATCAGAGCAGTCGATTCACCACTGACAAAAGCGCCGGCCCCTTGGTGCACTTTAACAGTGAAATCAAAGCCTGAGCCAAGGATGTTTTTCCCAAGAAAACCATACTCCTCAGCCTGCTTGATAGCGATGTTCACATTTTCTACCGCTAAGGGGTATTCCTGTCGAACGTAAATATAGCCCTCGTAAGAGCCGATGGCATATGCTCCGATTGTCAACCCCTCGAGGATGGCGTGAGGATTTCCCTCGAGAAGGCTCCTATCCATATAAGCGCCAGGGTCCCCTTCATCTGCATTGACGATCACATATTTTATTTCGTCCGGGGCAATGCGGGATCCTTCCCACTTTCTCCCTGCGGGAAAGCCGCCACCGCCCCTCCCTCTCAGGTTGGATTTCTTGACTTCCTCCAATACTTGCTCGGAGGTCATCTGGGAAAGAACTTTGGCTAATGCGGAATAGCCGCCAATCGCCAGATAGTCATCGATGCTCTTAGGATCAATACTACCGTTGGAACCGAAAACAAGCCGCGCTTGGTTCTTGTAGAAAGGGATTTCAGATTCGTGAATAATCTTTTCATTGGTGTTGGGGTCGGGATAGAGTAAACGCTCAATGACCTGCTTCTTCTTTATGGTCTGAGAGACAATTTCAGGAACATCCTTGGGCTCGATCTGGAAATAACAGATTTCCTCAGGGTGAATAACGATAATCGGACCCCTCTCACAAAAACCATGGCAACCCGTTTTCCGGATGTCCACCTCTGCACTTAATCCCTGTTTTTCAATCTCGGCTTCAATACTCGCAGCGACATCTCCACTGCCGGTAGCATGGCAAGCAGATCCGGAACAGAGTGTAATACAAGGTTTATTCGGATCTCTATTCGACAGGATGTCCTTTCGGAATTCTTCCAATTTAGCGGGTGAATTTATAAAGGGCATAATTCAATCCTACTCATAGTTTTTTAACACGTCTACTGTATCGCCCGGCGCCATCTTTCCGTGGGTCTTGCCACCGATTTCCATCACCGGTCCTAAAGCACAACAGCCGAGACAATTAACCGTTTCCAGGCTGAATTTCAGATCCAGGTCCGTTTCACCAGGTTTAATTCCAGTCAGGTCTTCAACCGTGTCGAGGACGCGCGTCGCACCACGAACGTGACAGGCAGTACCCATACAAATGTGAATCTCGTGGCGCCCCTTGGGAACTAAACTAAAGGCTTTATAAAAGGTGGCAATGTGCTGTATGCGGCTTAAAGGAACCTGCAATTTCTCGCTAACCCTCTCTAATGCTTTCTTAGGAAGCCAATGATTTTGGCTCTGAATCGCCAGCAATATTTGAATCAGTGAACTGGCTTGGCCCTGATGTTTCTCAATAATCCGATCGATTCTATCGATATCCATATCCGCTATCCCCGCCCGGACAAGCCGGCATTGACAATTGAAAACTGAAGATTGAATAATTGTAGATGTCGCTTCGCTCCGTCAATCTTATGGTCATTAATTTTCTAATCGATTGATGCGGTATTCGTTCTGGTTCGTATCGAGTATCCAGCATCGGGTATCCAGTATCCGGCATCGAGCATCCAGTATCCAGCATCCAGTATCCAGTATCCAGCATCGAGTATCTCTCCGAGCCGGCGGCCAGTATCCGGCTAGGCCAGAGCATAGCGGTTCCGGTTTTCATCGTACCTGACTAATCCGTGCCTTGATGAGCTATGCATGTGTCTTGACACTTCAGACGGGTTTAAGCCTAAAATCTCAGACATCTCTCCGGTTGAAAGGGGTTTTTCTCGCAGGAGTAACATAATTTGGCTTATTGCCAATTTATCTAGAATTAAATCATTAAATAACCGGTTTACCTCGTCGCTGCTGAAAAATTTATGATACGCTTCTTCCGATTTAAAGGGTACTCTCAGCTTCTCCCGTTCCACCAGTTTGACATAGGGGATTAATTTAGTGACTGCTTCAAGTTTGAACTTTAATCCTTTTTCGTCTATTCCTTCGCTTTTGCCGAGAGATCCAATTTTCTCCGCCTTCCTGCAAAAATCATTAATCATTTCAGCAAGGAGGATGCCGTCACCGGAAGACATAAATTCGATCCTTAACCTTTCCGGGTTCAGCCCTATGTGTTCCATTATCTTTCTAGATAAAAGCACATTGCTTAATGCATCGTAATTTCCATGAGTGATATAATTGCATTCATTAAGACGGCAACCACCAATAAACACACCGTCCGCTCCATTTGAGAAGGCGCGGAGTATAAATTCCAGGTCGACTCTACCGGAACACATGACACGAATAAGCCTGATTTCAGTTGCATATTGCAGTCTGGAAACTCCAGCCATGTCAGCAGCGCCGTATGCTCACCAATGGCATACAAAACCTAATACTTTTGGTTTAAATTTAAGTCCCATCCCTTCTCCTTTGTCAGGTTTCTCGGTTACGCCAGTATCCTGTTAGCCCGTTAGCCCGTTGAGCCCGAAAGACAAAAAGTGTTTTTGGCCTAAATGGGCCAACAGGTGACGGGCACAACCGGCTAACCTGCTCTAAACATCTCCAACCGCCGCATCAATTTGCTGTTTGATCTCTTCCTTCGGAAACGCCGCATCAATTTGGCTCAAGAGGTCATCATCGGTAAAGTGCTTTAGAAAAATAGCATTTGTCGGACACTTTGCGCTACACAGTCCATCTCCTTTACAGAGAACAGGATTAACCCAGGCCTTTCTGCCTTGTGGTGTCTCATGAAACTCTATGGCATTGTACATACAAACTGTAATACATGCCCCACACGACACACAATCGTTCTCTTTTACCTCGCAAACAGAACCTGAGACTGTGACGATGTCATGTGAGAGAAGGGTTAAAGCCCGACTTGCAGCTCCATAGGCCTGGTTAATCGCTTCCGGTATATGCTTGGGATAGTGCGCCATTCCACAAAGATAAACGCCTTCTGTACCAAACTCAACCGGTCTTAATTTGACATGGGCTTCTTTAAAAAAATCATCCGGTCCCAAAGAGACCTTGAAAAATTGAGATATTTCCCTGTTTCCCGCGGGGGGAATAACGGCAGCAGCCAGAGCAAGGTGATCGGCATCTATAGCAAGCTTCTGGCCTAAAATCTGATCCGTCACGATAACCCTTAAAACAGGGCGGCCTTCCTGCTCGACGGCTTCCACCTGAGGCTTATCATCAGGCTCGTAGCGGATGAACTTAACATCGTTATTTGACGCTTCCCGGTAATAATCCTCGGCGAACCCATACGTTCTGATATCCCTGAAGAGAATGTAGATATCCATCCGGCGGTTTATCTTTTTCAGTTTCAAGGCGTTCTTTATAGCATTGCTACAGCATACCCGGGCGCAGTAATCTCGGTCCTCTTGTCGGCATCCTACACATTGGATCATCACCAGACTCTGGGAGTTGATCAGCCTTTCTTCTCCTGTGGCGATTTGCTCCCCCAGCTCCAACTGGGTCAATACCCTATCATCTTTTCCATAAAGGTATTCGGTGGGTTTATATTCGTCTGCACCAGAAGCGATGACGGCTGCGCCATGCTTTATCACTGTGACTCCAGTATCAGACTTCACCGTTGTAACGAAGTTCCCCACATAACCGGTAGCCTCTGTAATGATGGCGCCGGTATAAACATGTATTAATTGGTGCTGAAAAACCTTGCGCACAAGATCAAGTAAATAAGCCTGAACATCCATCCCATCCAGGGTGGAATGGATTCTTCTTGCCGTTCCCCCCAGATCTGTATCCTTTTCCAGCAGGTAAACCTCATGTCCCTGGTTGGCTATGGAGAGGGCACACGTCATGCCGGCTATCCCTCCTCCGACCACTAGCGCCGTCTTGTTGACCGGCAGATCGATTTCCTGTAGCGGTTCCAAATGGCAAGCTCGGGCGACCGACATCCGGGTTATATCTTTTGCCTTTTCGGTGGCATCTTCCTTTTCTCGCGAGTGCACCCAGGAGCAATGTTCTCTGATATTAGCCATATCCAAGAAATATTGATTAATGCCCGCCTCACGCAGCGTGTCCCGGAATAGCGGTTCAAGGGTTCTGGGGGAGCAGGCAGCGACAACCACTCGATTGAGCCCCTTTTCTCGGACTGTCTCCGTTATTGACTCGGCCGAATCAGTAGCACATGAAAATAGCTGTTCCTCAGCATGGACAACATTCGGCAAGGTTTTGACATAGTCAACCGTGGAAGGAACATCGACCACTCTTCCGATATTAGCGCCGCAATGACACACAAAAACACCTACTCTGGCCTCTTCTTGCGAGACGTCTTTTTCCGGTGGATATATCCTTTCTTGGGACAGCTTCCCTCGCCGGTGGTCAAGGAATTCACCACATTGGGAGCCCGCTCCGCTGGCGGAAAAAACCGACTCGGGGATATCCATCGGACCCTGAAAGGCTCCGCTGACAAAAATTCCCGGTCGCGAGGCCTCAATCGGATTAACAGGATTGGTTTTGCAAAACCCGTGAGAATTGAGCTCGATGCCATACATTTCAGCCAATTTTTCCGCTTCATCAGGAGGATTCAACCCAATGGATAATACCACCAGATCGAACTCCTCTTCCTTTACGCCGTCCTCGGTCGTAGAGTATCTGATGGTGACATTCTTGCTTTGCGGAATCTCTTTTCCGATGGATACGTAGCTTCTTATAAATCGAACCCCGGGAAGGTTCTCTGCTCTTTGGTAGAATCGTTCGAAATCCTTGCTATAGGAACGAATATCGTTATGGAATACCGTACATTCGGCCTCTGCGTCATGATCTTTTGTCAAAATCACCTGTTTCTGAGTATACGTGCAGCATACGGATGAACAATAGCTGTTGCCGCCCGCAATAACCTGTCTGGAGCCGACACATTGAATCCAGGCTATTTTGTGGGGATGCTTCTTATCGGAAGGGCGCAATATCTCACCTTCGTGAGGCCCGGTAGCACATAAAAGCCGTTCAAAGTCCAGACTGGTTACCACATTCTCCATCTTACCGTAGCCATAGTCGCCCCTCAATGCAGGATCGAATATATCATAGCCCGGGGTCAGAACGATCGCCCCTACTTTTACTTTCAGCTCCTCCGGCTCTTGATCAAGATATATGGCCTCATTCTTACAGACGCCTTCGCAAATAGCGCATTTCTTCTCTTTAAGGTAAAGGCAGCTTTCATCTATATACGTGACAAGGGGAACGGCTTGAGAAAAGTATATATGGACGGCTTTATTCGACGATAAGTCTTGATTGTATGGATCAGGGATCTCGAGCGGGCAGTACTCCACACAGGTTGCACAACCCGTACATTTGTCCTCTATAATGTATCTGGGCCTTTTATTCAGGGTGACCTTGAAGTCTCCCGCCTTCCTTTCTACACCGTCAACTTCAGTATAGGTCAGGACCTCTATGTTGGGATGCCGGCCGACCTCGACCAGTTTGGGCGAGAGTATTCACATGGAACAGTCATTGGTGGGATAGGTCTTGTCAAGCTGGGCCATATGGCCGCCAATGGCAGGTGATTTCTCAACCAAATAAACCTTATAACCCGATTCTGCAAGATCGAGAGAAGCTTGAATACCACTGATCCCTCCACCGACAACCATAACATCTGCAAAATCGCTGTCTGCGAGACTTCTACCAAGCTGTTCAATTTGTTCTTTTTCCATTTCCACCCGCCTTTATCAGATTTTATTTTTCTCTAAATCACTTGCTGGAGAATTTCCGTGATGTCCTTAATCTCTGTGGCTTCACTATCGTCCAGACTCAGCCTGCTTTCCTCAAAATGGGTGATGCAGTATGGGCAGGAAGTCACCAGCACCTCAGCCCCAACGCCAACAGCCTGTTCTATTCTGAGGTCGGAGAATCTTTCACCCTTTACCGTTTCCATCCAAATCCTGCCGCCTCCCCCTCCACAACAAAGGCTTTCTTCCAGCGAATCGGCCATCTCATTCAGTTCCAAACCGGGTATCATCTTTAAGACCTCCCGGGGCTCGTCATAAATGCCATTATGTCGACCCAGGTAACAGGGATCATGATAAGTCACTATCTTCCCATACTCCCCGGTGAGCTCAAGCCTGCCCTCATTGATAAGCTCGAATAAATATTGGGAGATGTGAACCACCTTAAAGTTCACCCTAAATTCCGGATACTCGTTTTGGAAGGTATGGTAGCAATGCGGGGAAGAAACCAGGATTTTGCTCACCCCATTGTCAATAAAAGTTTTGATGTTTTCCCTGGCTAGGCGCTTGAATAGTTCCTCATCGCCCGTCTTGCGGATGCTTTCGCCACAGCAATTCTCCTTGGGACCCAGTATTCCGAAATCGACCCCGGCCTTGTTAAGGATATTGGCGGTGGCGCGAGCCACCTTTTTCAATCTTGGGTCATAGCAGAGGTAGCAGCCGGGAAAATATAAAATTTCCATCCCCTCGCTGAACGTTTCGACAGACAGACCTTCGGTCCAATCGGCCCGCTTTTCTCGATCTTCACTCAAGGGGTTCCCTTTACCCAGAAGGCTTGCGCTGACGCCGCGGATGGGACTGACAGGCGCTGGAAAAACCCCATATTCCGTGGCAATCCGGCGTAAAGACACACCGGCTTCAATAATTTCTACTCCCCGGGGGCACTGCCGTGGGCAGTTGCCGCAGGTCGTACAGCGCCACATTTCTTCAATTTCGATCTCAGTCAATCCGAAGGTAGCCTCTCGGATAATCTTGCGCATGCTAAAGGCTCTGACCCGGTTCCACGGACAAACCGTGTCGCATAATCCGCATTGATAGCATAATTTGAAGGCATCTCCACCGGAGTCTTTTATGACATCTATGATTTCTTTTAAAGGGGCTACAGTCTCCACCGTCTTATTACCTCAATCTTGCATGAAAATTAATGAGAAGTTTTATAATAATATTAAATACCAGCAGGTTGAGAGAATTAGAGTAGTAAAG
>Ga0209791_1000564_pt1 | contig 12466 bp, 13 predicted proteins | sample WorMetTyACAVOLI1_FD_187422 | JGI IMG/M metagenome (GOLD analysis project Ga0209791, IMG submission 187422) | Marine gutless worms symbiont microbial communities from Max Planck institute for Marine Microbiology, Germany - Olavius algarvensis... ... | reverse complement strand
CTTTATAAGTTTTTTCATGAGTCACCTTTTGCGTTGGTTGATGGTTGTTGGTTGCTTCCATCTTTCTAACAAAAAAGGTGGCTCTATGTCATTCGAATATTTGGGTTGCGGGCATCGCCCGCTTTAGATTATATGGTCGGAATTTTTCAAATTTAAAAACAAATTGTGCAATATTATGCGCCTTTTCCTAATAGATTTTTATTAATTTTTCGATAGGTTGGCTCCTTCGACAGATGTCTGTTTTCGGACCTCTGTCTTCTGTCATCTGACCTCTGCTGAAACATGCCCAAATACACCTACTATATATCTCCCCAGGAAACGCCATTGACCTCCGCCAGCAACCTTTGGCGGCAACCGCTGCCCCTGACGCGGCCGACATCCGGTAAATCCGCAGAAAGCTCTGTCTCACACGGAGAATATTTCAACGGGATCCGTGCCTTTTTCGAACAAGACGGCGGTCATATATTTTGCGAAATTTTGACCCAACGTCTGCAGCAAGAAGTCTTGCCTGGTGATATCCGAAAAATTCGAATTCACCTTGAAAAACACGGCGAATTCTATCACCCGGCCCGGATCGATACCGATGTACTGGGTCACACGCTCTCATTCGTACTCAACGTCGCCGTATCCGGCACCGGCAAAAAGTATATGTCCGGCGAGTTTCACAATTTACAACGGCTCAACACTGAATTTTCCGAAACGTATCTACCCCGGGTCTATACCGTGGGCGAAGCCGCCTCCGGCAGTGGAATAAAGTTTTCCATGTTTCTGGGGGAATGGTTCGAGGGTTACCATGAATTTCATATTTCCTGCGAAAATTCTGCCGGCCCGGGCAAGATTCGTGTCTGGGATGACAGAGAGCGACGGAAGTTTCTTTCCCAAGAGCAGACTTTGCGGCTTTACCGGCAGGCTGCCCGGATTATGACCTGCTATTACAATATTGCATCCTTTGAGCACATATCGCCCTGGCATCATGCGGCCGGTGATTTTATAATCCGGCTCGATCACAATCGTATTGATTTGAAACTGATTACCGTTCGCGGATACACCCCGCTTTTTCATGATTCAAACGATCCAATCTCCGGTGCCTGGGATGCCGAGCAGATGCTCCAGGCCCTGTTGCTTTTCTTTTTAAAGCTATCGATTTGGATGCGGCTGGATCGGGTGGATGGCGTCGGGGAGCTTGTGTGGTCGGATCCGTCTACCGTCCAGAGCACGGTGGCCGGCATATTTGAAGGGCTTGCCGGAAAACCCGATGATCCGAGGTTGCCGGCTGCGGTGGATACCTGCTTTAAATATTATCTTTCCATCTGTACCCCAGAGGACCTGATTGAATTAGCGGAATCGATTTTGCAAACCTATCATCCGGCGGCACCGGAAATTCCTCTCATCCAGCAGAATTTGCCCGAGCATGTTCGATTGCTGATCGAGTCGAACGATAAAATATAATGTTGGCCATTCAGGGTACGAAATTTGGCTCGTAACACAATATAGAGCGGTTCGATTATTGTTGTCCCCTAGATAGGGTGTTTTTTGCAATTTTTAATTTTTTTAATCTGTTAACCCTCTCAAATGATGCTTTTTTATTGACAAGGACGGCTATTAATTCTATATCTCCCCCTTGATTGTAAAAATGGAGCGAATCGCCAATATATAGAACGCTAAAATTAAAAGTCAAATAGTTGAGAGGAGGTGACATCGGTAATTCCCTTTAATTTTGGGAGGTTTTCGTAAGTCTTAGGTTTTAAAATCAATTTAAATGGAGGTAAATAATGGCAAAACACGAAACCCCTTTGTTGGACCAGCTTGAAAGCGGTCCGTGGCCAAGCTTCGTGTCTGATATGAAGCAGCAGGCCGAAGTGAGAGCCAAAAACGAAGACAACATTGATTTCCAGATTCCGGTCGACGTCGTGGAAGACCTGTTGGGTGTGCTGGAACTTTCTTTCAAGCACGGCCGAACCCACTGGAAACACGGCGGAATTGTCGGCGTATTCGGATACGGCGGCGGAGTTATTGGACGCTATTGTGATCAACCGGAAGAATTCCCGGGTGTGGCCCATTTCCACACCATGCGTATCAACCAGCCCGGCGGCAAATTTTACACCGCAGAATATCTGCGAAAACTTTGTGATCTTTGGGATTTTCGCGGCAGCGGCATCACCAATATGCACGGATCCACCGGGGACATCATTTTTCTGGGAACCACCACCCCCCAGCTGGAAGAAATATTTTATGAGATGACCCACAACCTCGAGCAGGATCTGGGCGGTTCCGGTTCCAACCTGCGGACCCCCTCCGATTGTATTGGCGCGGCCCGCTGCGAGTTTGCCTGCTACGACACCCAGGATCTGTGTTATCATCTGACCCAGGAATATCAGGACGAGCTTCACCGACCGGCATTCCCCTACAAATTCAAGTTCAAATTCGACGGATGCCCCAACTGCTGTGTCGCATCCATTGCCCGGGCTGACATGTCTTTTATCGGAACCTGGAAAGATGACATCCGCGTCGATCAAGAAGCGGTGGCAGCCTATATCGGCGGCGAAATCGCTCCCAACGGCGGCGCCCATTCCGGTCGCGATTGGGGCCCCTTTGATATCCAAAAAGAAATTATCGATCTTTGCCCCACCGATTGTATGTGGATGGAAGACAACAAGCTGATGATCGACAACAAAGAATGTAATCGCTGCATGCATTGCATCAATGCCATGCCCCGCGCGCTGCGAATCGGAAAAGAAACCGGTCTTTCGATCCTGGTCGGTGCCAAGGCCCCGATTCTGGACGGCGCCCAGATGGGCTCCATGCTGGTTCCCTTCGTCAAAGCCGAAGATCCCTATGATGAGATCAAAGAAGTGATTGAAAACATCTGGGATTGGTGGATGGAAGAAGGCAAGAACCGTGAACGGCTCGGTGAACTGATGAAACGCCAGGGCTTCCAGAAGCTACTCCAGGCGACCGGGCTCGAGCCCGATCCGCGGATGGTGCAGGAACCCAGATCCAACCCCTATATTTTCTGGAATGAAGATGAAGTCGAGGGCGGTTGGACACGTGACATCAATGAATTCAGAAAACATCATCAGAGATAAGGGGGAATACCATGGCATTTGTATCATCAGGTTATAATCCTGACAAACCGATGGAAAACCGCATCAGCGACATCGGTCCCAAAAAATACGATCAATTTTATCCGCCGGTGGTTGCCAAAAATAAAGGCACCTGGCTGTACCATGAATATATCCAACCCGGGGTCTATTTTCACGTGGCCGAATCCGGTGACAAAGTTTACACGGTCCGGGCCGGCGGCGCGCGGCTGATGAGCACCACCCACATCCGTGAGATCTGCGAAATTGCCGAAAAGCACTGTGACGGGTACCTGCGCTTTACCACCCGCAACAACGTTGAATTTTTGGTAGACAGTGAAGACAAAGTCCGCCCGCTGGTGGAGGACCTTGAAAGCCGCAAATTTGCCGGCGGCAGCTTCAAATTTCCGGTCGGTGGAACCGGTGCCGGTATCACCAACATCGTGCACACCCAGGGCTGGATTCACTGCCACACCCCGGCCACGGATGCCTCCGGTCCGGTCAAGGCCACCATGGACGTGCTCTTTGATGATTTTAAAGACCATCGCCTGCCGGCCCACCTGCGGGTATCGCTGGCCTGCTGCCTGAACATGTGCGGAGCGGTTCACTGCTCGGATATTGCCATTTTGGGATATCACCGCAAACCGCCGCTGCTGGATCATGAATACCTGGACAAGATGTGCGAAATTCCCCTGGCGATTGCAGCCTGCCCGACGGCGGCCATCAAACCGTCCAAGGTGGAATTCCAAGGTCAGAAAGTCAACAGTGTGGCGGTAAAGGAAGAGCGCTGCATGTTCTGCGGCAACTGCTACACCATGTGCCCATCCATGCCGCTGGCAGACACGGAAGGTGACGGCATCGTCATCATGGCCGGTGGCAAAGTGTCCAACCGGATCAGTGCACCGAAATTTTCCAAGGTCGTGGTGGCCTTCATTCCGAATGAAGCACCGCGTTGGCCGCAAACCACCGAAACCATCAAGAAAATGGTCGAAGTCTATGCCCAGGATGCCAATAAATACGAGCGTCTGGGTGAATGGGCCGAGCGAATTGGATGGGAGCGCTTCTTTGAGAAATGCGAGCTGCCGTTCACCCATCATTTGATTGATGATTTCCGGGATCCGGCCTACTTTACATGGCGCCAGACCACACAATTCAAGTTCTAAGCGCCTCAAACAGAACAGGGAGCCCCTTGAATTGAAGCGGGCTCCCTTTATTTATTTTTAAAGAGGTAAAACATGGAATACGAGGAAGCAAAAGAGAAAATCGTGGCGGGATTGACGAAAAAATCCAAATCCAAGTCTAAATTTTACTTTAATGACTTGGCCAAAATCCTTGAGATGAAGCCCCGCCAAGCCAAAAAACTGATTAATAAGTTGGTTACAGAGGAAGTCCTCGAATATTGGTCCAGCGGAAGTACCTCATTGTACGGCCTGAAGGGTGCCGGTAAACAGTCAGCTGCCGAGCATGAAGACTAGTCGGTTTTTGATCTGATTTTTGAATATTAACCCATGCAGTTAGCTGGAACGGAATTTCCCAGACTCATCATTGCCGCCCTGCGCGGCGGCTCGGGAAAGACCATATTATCGATCGGCGTCATCGCTGCGTTGCACAAACGCGGCCAGTCGGTTGCAGCTTTTAAAAAAGGCCCGGACTACATCGATGCGGGCTGGTTGGCTCTGGCCGCCGGCCGGCCCTGCTATAACCTGGACTCCTTCCTGTTGAGCCCGTCCGACAATCTGCACTCATTCCTTTCACATTCAACTGATAATGACATCTCGATTATCGAAGGCAACCGGGGCTTGTATGATGGTATCGATCTTGCCGGCAGCACCAGCACGGCCGAACTCGCCAAGCTGATAAAGTGTCCCGTTGTGCTGGGTGTCGACTGTACCAAAATCACGCGCACCATGGCGGCGGTTGTCGCCGGGTGCTCCCAGTTCGATCCGGACGTCATGATTCGCGGTGTGATTTTAAACCGGGTGGCCAACGCCCGGCATGAAAAGAAACTGCGTGACAGCATTGAACACTACTGCGGGATGCCGGTAATCGGTGCCGTACCAAAACTCGATGAACAGCATTTTCCCGAACGGCATTTGGGACTGGTCCCGACCCCCGAGCATGATTGGGCCAACCATTCCATCGGAGCCATCGCCAAAATTGCCGAGCAGCATATTGATCTGGAGGCCTTGATCGCCATCGCCCGGGATGCACCCGGTTTGGACGGCAGAGATCAGAGGACAGAAGGCAGAGGACAGAGGCCAGAGGGCAGAGGGCAGAGGTCAGAGGACAGAGGTCAGAGAACAGAGGACAGAGGTCAGAAGACAGAGGTCAGAGGTCAGAAGACAGAGGACAGAGGTCAGAAGACAGAGGACAGAGGTCAGAATACAGAATACAGAAGGCAGAGGTCAGAAGACAGAAGGCAGAGGACAGATGACAGACTTCAGACGTCAGAGGCCGGAAACAAGAGTGCGGCCAGCGACAAGCTCAGGCGAGCCAAAGTCGGAATGCGACCTGCGACTGGCTCAGGCGAGCCGAAGTCGGAAATAAAAGATCTCAATACGGGGAATGAGGTTTCGCGACCGGCAACCACCGACTTGTCCCAAGCATCGAGCATTGAGTCTCCAGCATCGAGCAACCAGCATCGAGCAACCAGCATCGAGCATCGAGCATCGAGCAGCCAGCAACCAGCATCGAGCATCGAGCATCGAGCATCCAGCATCGAGCATCGAGCATCCAGCATCCAACATCCAGTATCCAGTATCCAGCATCGAGCATCGAGCATCCAGCATCCAGAAACCCGCATCGAGAAGTCTGCCTTAAGGATCGGCGTAATAAAGGATTCCGCCTTTCAATTTTATTATCCGGAAAATATCGATGCCCTGGGTAAAGACGGTGCTGAAATAGTTTACGTCAGCCCGTTAAAAGACCGGCAACTGCCCCGGTTGCATGGGCTTTATATCGGCGGCGGTTTCCCCGAAACCCATGCCGAGCAGCTGGCTGCCAATGCGGACTTTAATTCCCAGCTCAAAGCATTGGCCGAGGATGGCTTTCCGATCTATGCCGAGTGCGGCGGGCTGATGTATCTGGGAGAGCAGCTGGTCTTGGAGAACAAATCCTATCCCATGGTCGGTATCCTGCCGGTGACATTCGATTTTTTCAAAAGACCCCAGGGACATGGCTACACCATCATCAAGGTTGAAGGACAAAACCCATATTACGATGTCGGTTCCGAAATCAAGGGACATGAATTCCACTACTCGCGAGTGTCGCAGCGGGATAGCCAGAAAAGCGAACTGGTCTTTCGTATGCAGCGGGGGGCGGGGATTGAAAAAGACCGCGACGGGATCCTCTATAAAAATGTACTGGCCACCTACACCCATGTGCATGCCCTCGGAACGCCCGGCTGGGCACCGGCCTTAGTCCGCAATGCACTCAATTTCCAAACGCGCTGAATTTGTGAGAGCTTCATTCACTGCTTTCAGCTGAGCTTTTGTTTGTCTGCGTATTACCTCCTTCAAGATTATATGCTTTGTATATGAAGCTCTCACAAATTCAGATTGTATTTAACCGGTTATTCATCTCATGCAATTTGAAACGAAGAACAATCCGGTCGCGATAGAATCTGTGCGTGAACGTGCTCTCGACATTGTAGCGAACTCGACTGCCAGGATAGCACCGATTGATCTGGAAAAAAGACTTTCTGCAGAATACAGGCTAAAGAAAAGGCAAATTAAATCCATAATAAGAAATCTGGTGGCTGATGGGGAGCTTGTCTACACCTATGAATTTGGTCGCACTTTTCTGGAACGATCCTTTGCCGGGCCGGTGCGCATTTCGGAGCACATTGTTCTGCTGTCGCCGGGCCGTCGTTTCTCGGCCAACCCGGATGACGTGGCGGTTAAAATTAAACCCGGCGCCTCCTTTGGTGCCGGCAATCATCCATCTACCCGCCTGGCTATTAGGGGAATTGAATTTGCGCTGCTGAGCAATCAATCGGGTCATAATAAATCCAATGCCGGTGTGCTGGACATTGGCACGGGATCGGGCGTATTGCTTATCACCGCTGTTCTTTGCGGTATGAAAAGCGGATTGGGGATTGATATCGACGCTTGTGCCCGGGTCGAGGCTGCCGAGAATGTTAAAATCAATGACCTGACAGACCGGATAGCCATATCCGGGCAGTCAGTTGAACATATCCGTCAGCGGTTTTCGGTCATTTTAGCCAACTTGCGTTATCCGAGCCTGAAAAAAATGTTGTTCCAGCTCAATGAGATGGCGTCCGCTGATTGTTTTTTGATCTTCTCCGGTATCCGGGATTCAGAAGTGGATGATTTGTTGAAAGTTTACAAACAAATACATTTTGAAAAAATATGGACAGAATCTGAGTTGGGGTGGTCCGGGGTGGTTTTGCGAAGGGCCTAATTTGTCAGCAACAAAAAAGGGGCAAACACAATACTTGTGCTTACCCCCTTTTAATTCTTGCCGCTTGCAGCCGATATTAAGATTTCTTCTTTTTCGGATGGCACTTGGTGCAGGTGGTCGGTGCCTTTTTGGGTTTGTATTTTTTGTTAAATTTTTTGTGGCAGCCCTTGCAATTGTCGTGAAGGGCTTCAGCGTGGTACTCCATCCTTTTTTTCTTTTTTTCCTTTTTGGAAATCTTCTTCTTTTTCCATTCTTTTTTTAATTTTTTGGGAACTTCACTGGCAATTTTGTGGCATTCTATGCATTTTTGAACCTCGTCACCGTCTTTTAGCTGGGTAAGCGGCTGGCCGTCCTTGTCATGGTGACATTCGCCGCATTGGCTGGGGTAAAACTCCGGGTACTGCCCGGAGTAGTCTTTCCAGTGTTTTTTGTGTTCGAACTGGACAACGCCCTTTTTGTGCTTTTTATAGGCCGGATCCTCCAATGGAATGACTTCCGGCACCGCTGCCGCATAAATGCCGACACTAACAAATAAGATCGCAACTCCGATAATCGCCGTGGTTATAAGTCGCCGTTTACTCATAATCCTCCTGCCCCTCCTTTATACATTTTATTTGTAACGCCCCTGTTTAGTGCTTAAGAGAGCTACCATATCATTCTGATGCCATTTTGTCAATGACAAACCCGAGGGCATGCTACTGTCTAACACTTTGATATGATAGTAATTTATAGTCGATAATATAAGAAATCAGCTCCTTTGCCCGGGCTTAAAACGGTTGCTTACTGGAGCAGACGGGTCAAACAGCAAAAAAGTTTACAATTATATGCCTTCAAAATCTTTCCTCGGCCATTCACTATCCCGCTTCCTGCTCAGCTTCTTCGGGCTCGGCCTTTTTTTTACCGAATATTTTGGCGCCGATGATACTGACTTCATAGAGGACCATCAGCGGCAATGCCATCATCACCTGGGTGATAACATCCGGCGGCGTCAAGATGGCGGCACCGGCAAAAAATAAGAGGAGCGCGTATTTGCGGTTTTTTTTCAAAAATTCCACTGAAACAAGCCCCAACTTGGCCATGAAAGTCAAAACCAGGGGAAGCTCAAATACCAGGCCAAAGGCCAGCAGAAGTTTGGCGGAAAAACCAAAATATTCTTTCATGGAGGGAAGCGGTCTGATGGTCTCGGTGGCAAAACCCAGAAAAAATTTAAACCCCCAGGGAAACACGATAAAATAACCAAACAGCGCGCCACCGATAAAAAAGAAGGAGGAAAGGACAACGATGGGCACCATCATGCGACGTTCATTTTTATACAAGCCCGGGGCGACAAACATCCAGAATTGATATAAAATTATCGGGCTGGCCACTATCAGGCCGGTGAGAAAAGCTACTTTCAAGTAGGTGAAAAAAGCTTCCGGAAGACCGGTGTAGATAAGCGTTTCCCCTTCCTTCATGACCCCTATCAGGGGTTGGACCAGGATTTTGAACAAGCGTTCTTTAAAACCAAATGCAATTACAAATCCGACCCCGACGGCAATAAAAGCGGTGATCAAACGCTTGCGCAATTCTTCCAGGTGCGAGGTAAAGGGGAGCTTTTCATCCTCATGCATCGTCAACAGGTCCTTTTCCCTTATCTTTCTGGTCTTCCCCCTCGCGCGATTTTTCCTCCGGCGTGGTTTCATCTGAGGCAGATGAATTCGAATCCGACTCCAGATTATCAAAGGCGTGTTTAAGATTTTTTAAATTGTCGAAATTGTCAGCGTCGGAAGCCTCATCTTTCTTTTCATTTTTTTCGTTGTCGACGATATCGGTCTGGGGTTGATCATCCGTTTTCTTCTCCGGTTCGAGATTTAGATCGACCGCCTCCTTGACATCATCGCTGACACCGGAAAAGGCCTTTTTCACATCTTCCATGCCACTGTCTATCTGCATGGTTTCTTTGAATTCATTGGTCGCCTTTTTAAACTCCCGCATTGCACGGCCCAGCGACTTGACCAGATCCGGTAATTTTTTGGGGCCTATGACAATTAAAGCGATGGCCAGGATCAAAATCATTTCAGGCATGCCGATGCCAAACATATCTCACATCCTTCAATTAAGATTGAAAAAACTACTAAGCAAAAAGGCTTTTAATACTTGTTTCAGGGTAAGGTGTCAAGATAAACCCGGCTGGCATCGGATAACGACAGCGTCTAATTACCCGTCGTCGTTGACGAAAACATTTTCTCGCAAAGCCGCAAAGGCGCCAAGGGTACGCAATATTTACATTAAGTCTTGACGATTTTGTGCGAGAATCCACATATCTTATTTTAGCATCCAGCATCCAGCATCCAGCATCCAGCATCCAGCATCCAGCATCCAGAATCCAGCATCCAGCATCCAGCATCCAGCATCCAGTATCGAGTATCCAGAATCGAGTGTCAAGCCTCCGGCTTTAATACCAAAAAATATAATTTCCCCGGATTTTTAAGATGGCCTGCGGCAATTTCCGCGTAAGGCCCGTTGCCCCAGAAAATATCCGCCCGGCCCGGCCCTCGAATAGCGCCGCCGGTATCCTGATTCATGGCGAACCGGGTAAAACGCTGCCAGCGTTGAATATTGCCGGCACTATCGACAATCGGCATTTCAGTTTCGATAAAACAAAGGGCGCTTTTCGGGAAAATGCGGCGATCCAGCGCAATCGATCTTCCCGGGGTTAATTTGACATTAATATTGCCCAAGGGGCCGTCGGGTTCGATATTAAAAAAGACGTAGCTGGGATTATAGTTGAATACCGCCTCGATTTCATCCGGATGCCGATCCAGATATTCCCGGATTTTTTGCATCGACATTTCTTCCACGGTTATTTTTTCCCTGTCGATTAAAAACTTGCCGATACTGCGATAGGGCCTGCCGTTGGAGGTATTGTAATGAACGTTTAATACGTCCCCACTATCAAGGAATATCTTGCCGGAACCCTGGATCTGCAGGAAAAATACGTCAACCGGATCTTCAACCCAGGCCAAAACTTCCGTGGAGCCTTTCAGGGCCCCGCCGGAATCTATTTCCTTGCGATCATAGTAGGGCAGTACTTTTTGTTGTGTGTAGCGGGCAATTATATTTTCGCCGGCGTATTTCTCCTTGAAGAGCGAAAGGTCGATTCTGATTAAATCCGGCGGACGAGCATAAATCGGAAATCGATAATTTTCGCTGGGTGTGAGGCTACCCCTTAAGTGTGGCTCATAATACCCGGTATACAGAACTTCACCCTGGCCGTTGCGGCCGATGGAGCGATAAACCCGATATTTAGATTGAATAAATTGTTTGAGCTCGGCGGCTGTCGGACTTGATTGTACAAACTCCAGAAAACTCTGCATCGAACGGCGCATGTGCTCGGTCGTGTAGCTATCCCGGCCGAAGATAAATTGCCGGTCTATGGGAATTTTTTCGAGATATGACAGACTTTTTTTCAGGCTATGCGCGAGACCGTCATAGATCATGTCATCTGCAAAGTCCGGTAATGACCGATCCGTAATCATTTCCATCACAGCATCTTCATCAGGTGCCGGGGTGGGCAGCGGGCAACCGGATATCCAGAGGGCAAGCACGATGGCCAAAATTGCATAAGAAAATACGGTCGGAATCTTTATTGTTTTCATCTGCGCACGAATCTTCCCAACCCGGACAAGCCGGAAATGAAAATTGAATATTGAAGAATGAATATTTGTGGTTCGCCTCGACTCGACTGCCGTTCGACAGGCTCAGGCCCCGAGCAGGTCGAGGGGAGCTCGTCGCAGGTCGGCGGACCTGTTTTATTCTATCGTCACCGTCAGAACAGCTAAAATCAGATTAACTGATACCCAGCCGGTCTAAAGTTGCATTCATGAATTATGTTGGTCTCTTTTATACGTTCCGCTTTTGCCGCCCGATTTTTCGAGCAGCCGCATATCGGATATAGTCATTTCGCGGTCATATGATTTGCACATGTCATATATCGTCAAAGCGGCTGCCGACACGGCGGTCAGGGCTTCCATTTCAACCCCGGTTTGATCGATCGTGCGTGCGGAAGCTTCGATGGCGATACTATGACTGCTCTCATCCGGCTTGAAATCAACCTGCACATGGGTGAGGCTCAAAGGGTGGCACATGGGAATCAGCTCGGATGTTTTTTTGGCCGCCATGATACCGGCAATTCGGGCGGTTTCCAAAACATTACCCTTTTTGATTTTTTGATCGCCGATCAATTTTAATGTCTCAGGCTTCATAAACACTTTGGCGCCGGCAACCGCGACGCGCACCGAGGGTTGCTTGTCGGTAACATCCACCATGCGGACCCGCCCCTTATCATCGATGTGGGTAAATTTGGACATGGAGATTCCTTAGAATGAATAATGAATAGTGATAAATGAATAATTGTGGTAGTCGCTGCGCTCCATCGATTCTATTTGTAGCACGAAGCTAGTTTGAAAATTTTTTTTGATAGCCCGGCATCCTTTTAGAATCTTTATTCCAGATAATATTCGGTTTTTGTGGTCACGGTTGACTTGATTAGATTGAGGGTCTCGGTCAACACTGCAATTACATTTTCCCGGATATCGCCGGCCACCGCCAGGAGCATAACGTCGTCTCCAACGGATAGATCCTTGTTTTCGGCGATTTCAACCCGAATGTCCAGAATACCGGGGTTCTGTTTTTGTTCGGCTATAATCTGCTGCAGGCGGTCATGATCAGCGGCTACCCGCAGTCCGCTGACTTGGCGGCCGTCACGGGAGGTAGCCCTGACAACCCCGTTATGACACAGTACCATACCGGCTTTATCGAATTCCGGGTGGCTTTTTATTTCTTTCATCATTTTGTATATAGAGCCTGCGCATAAACTTAAAATTGATCAGAATAAATTACAAAATTGTAGGTCCAACATTTTAAATTTGGTCAATGTTCTTTGAAAAATTGGTTAAAGCAGCAATCTGCTGTGCTTCAGGTTA
>Ga0209791_1000557_pt1 | contig 12582 bp, 11 predicted proteins | sample WorMetTyACAVOLI1_FD_187422 | JGI IMG/M metagenome (GOLD analysis project Ga0209791, IMG submission 187422) | Marine gutless worms symbiont microbial communities from Max Planck institute for Marine Microbiology, Germany - Olavius algarvensis... ... | reverse complement strand
GACTTTGAAAAGGTACAACCTGATTTCTAAATCACTAATTTCCCGTTTATAACTGCCTGTTTTTATTAAAGGCAGTATTTGATTTTCAAATTATTTTGGACAGCAATGAGGTAATATACTACTATATTGATACTGGTTTTCTAACAAGAAAAGAGATTAACCAGTCAACCAGGCCCTGCGGGAATCACCATGAACTATATCGAATGCAAACATCGATTTTTGATGTTTTTGAGACGACATCAACCACTTAAAATCTGGCTGATTTTGAGCCCATCGGTGATTTGGGTATTCCTTTTTTCATTTATCCCGTTGCTGATTATGATTTACCATAGTTTTGTTACCAAGGGGCCTTTGGGACAAATCTTACATGTTTTCACCCTGGGAAATTACGAAAAATTGTCATTTCTGTATCTGGGCGTTTTTTGGCGGTCAATGCGACTGGCAGGAATGACGACCTTTTTCTGCTTTATTATCGGATATGCAGTTGCATACTGGATTGCAGTTTACGGCGGTCGCTGGAGAAACCTTTTTATCTTTCTTATCGTCATCCCATCATGGTCGAGTCTATTGGTAAGAATATATGCCTGGCTGTTTTTGTTCAGGGATTCCGGCATTATCAATTACTGGCTTTTGCAAAGTAATATTATCAATTCGCCAATCCCCATGACCTTTAACGAAGTGGGCGTATTGGGCTGTTTGATTTATACTTACCTGCCTTTTATGATCTTGCCGCTCTATGCCAGTATCGCGAGACTTGACCGATCGGTCCTGGAAGCGGCGCTGGATTTGGGAGCCTCGCCTTTTAAACGCCTTATCAAGGTAACCATTCCGCTGACAAAGGGCGGGATCATCAGCGGGGTTGTCCTGACATTCATACCGGCCATCGGTGAATACATTATACCCGATCTCGTTGGAGGGGCCAAAGTAACCATGATGGGCAATCTCATTGCAGATAAATTTTTATCCTTCAGAAACTGGCCGCTGGGCTCGGCAATTACAACGGCACTGTTAATAATAATTCTGCTGCTCATATTCATTTATGCAAAATCCGAGAAGCAGAGCGGATTGTTTGAAGTCGAGGAAACATGAAGCGAAATATATTAAGCCGTCTCTCATTTAGAGGCAAATCGTTGCCGATTTTCGTATTTTTGGTGTTCATGGTCACCTATGCACCGCTAATTGTGATGATGATTTATTCATTCAACTCTCCGGGGCATAAGGTCCAGATAGACAGCGGCTATGCGCATGAATACATCAGAGCTTCCGAAAAATGGAATGGATTTTCGTCTCTCTGGTATAAAAGAATTTTATCAGACAAGCATCTGCTCAGAGCACTCGGTGTCAGTATCATCGTCACTTTTACCGCCGTACCGGTCTCGATCGTGATCGGAACGATGACGGCTTTTGCCCTTTATCGATTCAAATTTTGGGGCAAATGGGTTTTTGAACAAACACTATTATCAACGCTGCTGATTCCGGAAGTTGTCATCGGGATTTCTCTGCTTCTTTTTTTTGTGGGCTTCTTACAAATAAAATTAGGGATTAAGACCATCTTTATTTCGCACGTGGCGTTTACCATTCCCCTTGTTACTTTGGTTGTTATTGCCCGAATGCAAAGAATGGATCCGACCCTTGAAGAAGCGGCAATGGATCTGGGCGCTGATGAAATTGCCACCTTTCGTAAGGTAACTTTGCCGCTTTTGATGCCGGCGATCCTGGCCGCTACGCTGTTGGCGTTTCCATGGTCTTTTAATGATTTCGTTATCTCATATTTTGTTGCCGGTCCGGGATCGACAACACTTCCGATATACATTTATTCAATGCTGAAAGTAGGTGTTTCACCCGTTGTCAATGCGCTGGGAACGGTAATTGTTCTCTTTTCTCTTATTTTGGTTTTAGGTGCTTCGTTGATGCAGCGACTGAGAAAAGGTTAGAATCTTATCTTGGATTAGAGAACCCGGCTTTAGTAATTACCCGAAAGAAGGATTTTTCTTTAGGCGGCGACTGGAATGATGGAATGTTGGGTAAAAAAGGGGAATGAATTTGAATTTATTTTTTTGATTTACCGAATTTATCAAAAAAATCACATCCTTCAGTACCCATTATTCCAATATTCCAGTATTCCAGGGCATTTATCTGCAACAAGGCCGGTTAACTCTGGACTAACATGGAGGACCATGTTTCCAAAATATCCAAAACCAACCGTCACCGGAGGAAGATTGGATGATACCATCCGTTCAATTGAAAAACGTCTTTAAACGATTTGGCGATGTAGTCCCGGTAGACAATATCAATCTGGCAATTATCCGGGGCGAATTCTTTTCAATTCTCGGCCCCAGTGGTTGCGGCAAAACCACCACAATGAGAATTATAGGCGGCCTCGAACATCCTGATGAAGGTGAAGTATTCATCAGTGGAAAATTAGTCAATAACATCCCGCCCTATAAAAGGGATTGCAGCATTGTTTTTCAGAATCTGGCTCTCTTTCCCCATTTGAGCGTCCATCAAAACATTGCTTTTGGTCTCCAATTCAAAGACCTTTCTAATACTGAAATCAGTCAGAAAGTCTCTGAAATGCTTGAACTTGTAGAACTAAAGGGCCTGGGAGAACGAAAGCCCCGCCAACTCAGCGGCGGGCAGCAGCAGAGGGTTGCGCTGGCCCGTTCGATTGTCCTGAAACCGGAAGTACTTTTGCTGGATGAGCCCCTGGCTTCCCTCGACCGAAAACTTCGCGACAGCATGCGGATTGAAATTAGAAAAATTCAAAAGGAGATCGGCATTACCTTCATCTATGTGACGCATGATCTCGAAGAAGCCTTAAGCATGTCGGACCATATTGCGGTTATGAAAAATGGCAAATTTCTGCAAATAGGAACCCCGGTGGAGATCCATGATCATCCCAAGACGAGATTTGTTGCCGACTTTATGGGCGCAACCAACATTCTTGCCGGCAAGATTGTGAACAAAAACAGCAGCGGTGCCAGTATCTTAACTGAAGGCGGTCTGTCCGTTATCGCGCCCGCTAATGACCAAAGCGTTAATGACCCAATAAGTATATCGATAAGCCCGGAAGCAATTGAAATCCGCCCAGCTAATGACGAGTGGGAAATAGACAATAAGTTTCCGGCTAGAATTGTGGAAAATGTTTATTTGGGGGACGTCAGTGAAATAATAATTGCATTGAATAAGAACGAATCCATAAAAGCCAAGCTGACGAGACATACCAGATTGATCAGCGGTGAACTGAATGTGGGAGATGAGATTCAGGTCGGATGGCGCAAAGAGGATATAAACAGTTTGGCGGATTAGAACCCCAATGATTGAAAATTTTCGATTCCCCGATAAAGCAGGATTTACGCTTCGCTACAACCGGCTTGTCCGGGTTAGGATAAAATAGAAAAAATGGGGGTCCGGATGGCAACACCCAAAGAGAACGGTTACTATATGCCGGCGGAATGGCATCCGCATGCTGCATGCTGGATGGCCTGGGCTGCATGTGCGGAAACTTTCAGCAAAGCGCCGTTGGCCCAGGGTGAGGCTTATTTTGAAGCTAAAAATTGCTATGGTAGGATCGCACAGGCCATTTCGCGCTTTGAGCCTGTATTTATGCTGGCCAACAAATCCGATATGGTGGAGGCTCAGAAACTTTGCGGTCCGCAGGTTAAAATTATTGAAGCCGAAATTGACGATGGATGGCTTCGTGATACCGGCCCGACTTTCGTTATCAATAAATCAGGTGGTATTGCCGGGATTAACTGGATATTTAATGGATGGGGCGGGCGGTATCCGTCTGACAAAGACAATAACATTGCGGGAAAAGTGATATCTCAGCTGGGGATCCGGCAGTTTGATTCGCCGCTTGTGCTGGAAGGCGGGGGGATTCATGTAGATGGTGGGGGCACTTTGCTGGTAACCGAGAGCTGTCAGTTGAACAAAAATCGAAATCCGGATTTGAGCAAAGCCGAAATTGAATCTTATTTGCAGAACTATCTCAATGTGGATCATATCATCTGGCTCAATGGCAACCGGGAGGGATCTGTAACCGATGGTCATGTTGACGGTCTGGCCAGTTTTATCCGGCCGGGGGTTGTAATGGCGGCTGTTCCATCCGATAGGAGTCACCCGGATTATGAAGCCTTGCAGGAAAACCTGGAGATATTAAACCGCAGCAAGGATGCTAAAGGGCGCGCGATTAAAGTAGTCGAAGTCAGAGAACCTTATGCGTATCTGAATAATGGCGCACTGGTAAAAGGGATATATGCCAATTTTTACATGGCCAATGGCGGGATCATCCTGCCGGCCTTTGATTTTGCGGAGTTCGATCAGGCGGCCCTCGAAGTTTTTAAGAGCGAATTTCCGAATTGTGAAATTGTTCAGCTGATGACGCGTATCCTCCTTTTCGGCGGTGGCAATATTCATTGCCTAACACAACAGCAGCCGGCTTCTGATAATGAATATTCAATCACTAAACGGGGGAACTAGATTGGTCACACCTGCAGATGAAAATTTTTATATGCCGGCCGAATGGCATCCTCATTCAGCATGCTGGATGGCGTGGCCCAGCGCAAAAGAGACCTACCAGGAAGCCCCTGAGGACCCTGCGGTTGCCTTTGAAAAAGCCAAGATTGCCTACAGCCGGGTGGCCAATGCAATTGCCGGATTTGAACCGGTCAATATGATATCCAACCCTGCAGATGCCGACGAAGCAAGGCGCATGTGCAATAGATCAGTAAACCTGATAGAAGCCGAAATTGATGACGGCTGGCTGAGGGATTCCGGACCGACCTTTCTCGTGAATCCAGGCGGTGAGACAGCCGGTGTGGACTGGGCGTTTAACGGCTGGGGAAAAAAATGCGAATATGCGAAAGACGCGCTGATCGCCGAAAAAGTATTAGGGCAGGCCGGAGTCAAGCGATTTGCCTGCCCGTTGGTGCTGGAGGGCGGTGGAATCCATGTGGATGGTGAAGGAACGCTGTTGGTTACCGAAAATTGTCTGCTGAATCAAAATCGGAATCCAGATTTGAATAAGACCCAGGTCGAAGCATATCTTCGAAGATATCTGAATGTTGAAAAAATCATCTGGCTTAACGGACATATTCCGGCTGACATGACGGACGGCCACATTGATGGGTTGGCCTGTTTTATTCGGCCGGGCGTTGTGCTGGCAGCTTCACCGGCTGACGAAAGCCACCCTGATTTCGATGTACTGCAGGAGAACCTGGCAACCCTGCGCGAAAGCACGGATGCAAAAGGGCGATCTATCGAAGTGGTTGAAATGGCAACACCCTGCAAACGCCTGGATAACGGCATGATAGTGGATGCCTGTTATGTTAATTTTTACATAGCCAACAGAGCAGTGATTGTTCCGTCCTACAATATCCCGGATGAAGACCGTCAGGCATATGAACTGTTTAAAAATCAGTTTCCGGGGCACGAAGTCATTCAACTCGATACGGAAGTACTTCACTACGGGGGAGGAAATATTCACTGCATTACCCAACAGCAACCTGAGCCGGATCCGCCTGAGGCGGAGAATTGACTGATGGATATTGACTCCGCCAGGCGGACAAGAATTGAATACTTATTGAATCCGCTTTGCTGCGCCAGTTTTTAAAATATCTTTATAGTATTGATTCGCCGGCTGCCGGCTGCCGGAGCCTGCAGCTCGGACAGTGGCGATTCTTAAATATTCAATCATTTAAAGTTGAGGTTCAATTATGAGCAAAGTCGTCTTAGCAGCCACACAAATGGCATGCAGCTGGAACATTGAGGAAAACGTTTTGAAGGCGGAAAATTTGATCCGTGAAGCAGCCCAACAGGGGGCTCAGATAGTGTTGATTCAAGAGTTATTTGAGACCCCCTATTTTCCCATTGATCAGGATACGCGGCATCTTAAACTGGCCAGGCCTCTTGAAAACCACCCGACCATCACCCGCATGGCCCATTTGGCCGGAGAGCTGGGTGTGGTTTTGCCCGTCAGTTTCTTTGAACTGGCCAATCGAGTATTTTTCAATTCACTGGCCCTAATCGATGCCGATGGTAGTCTTTTAGGCATCTATCGCAAAACCCATATTCCCAATGCCATTGGTTATCAGGAAAAATATTATTTCAGCCCCGGCGATTCGGGATTCAGGGTATGGAAAACCCGGTTTGGCAACGTCGGCGTCGGCATTTGCTGGGACCAGTGGTTTCCTGAAACTGCACGCTGTTTAGCCCTTAACGGCGCCGAAATCCTCCTCTTTCCCACCGCCATCGGTTCGGAGCCCGGGGATACGGAAATCGACTCCCGGGACCACTGGCAGCGCGTCATGCAGGGACACGCCGGTGCCAATATTATGCCGCTGGTTACCTCTAACCGAATCGGTTGCGAAAAAGGCGATCACCATGAAATGACTTTCTACGGGTCTTCCTTTATTGCTGATCACACCGGAGCCAAAGCGGCTGAAGCCAACCGTACTGACGAAACTATCATCACAGCGGCTTTTGATTTAGCTGAAATTCGAGAATATCGCGAAGCCTGGGGTGTGTTCAGGGATCGACGCCCGGCAAACTATGCGGCCTTAATGACAATGGATGGCGCGGAGAAGTAGCAGCATAAAGTAATTAGTATCAATCCGAAACTATGACAAGGATGGCAAAAATTACCCCGAAGCCTCCTGCGCCAATCCGTTGTTTAGATTTCCCTCAATTGAATGCTTGTCCACAAAGCCAACCTTAACAGATTGGAGGTACTGTATGTTGAAAAAATGTGTATTAACGACAGCCGTTCTGGTGATGATTTTGGGTTTGATTGCAATGCCGGCTTCGGCAAAATGGCCCCAGAAGGCCATTAAAATTATGATCCCGTGGCCGGCCGGCAACGATCCCTCGACCATGGTCGCCACGGCCATGGCGTCTCACATGTCAGAGGACTTGGGCGTACCGGTGAAGGTAGTGAACAAACCCGGCGGCGGTGCAGTGCTGGCCACCAACGAACTGGCCAAAAGCCGCCCGGACGGATACACGCTGGGGCTGATCTCCATAGGGCCCATGATCACGCAGGTCATCCGGGGTAAGACGCCATATAAGAACCAGGACCTGAAGCCCCTGGGACTGATTTGGTCTTCACCTTTTACCCTATCCTGCAGAGCCGACGCTCCCTATAACGATCTCAAGGAACTGGCCGAGTACGGCAAAAGCCATAAATTGCGGCTGGCGCACTGGGGCCTGGGTGCGGTTCCAACCTTGATTGCGATGAATGTGGCCAAGAAAGGCGGGTTCCAATGGCAGGAAACGGCTTACAAGAAACTCAACCCGCTGCTGGTGGTCAAGGGCGATGCCGATGTGATCACCTTCTCGACCCCCGGGGTCAGGGACTATGTGGAAGCCAAACAGATGAAAATTCTGGCCTGCATGCTGCCAAACCGGCTGCCCCAGTATCCGGAAGTGGCAACCGTCAAAGAACAAGGTTATGGGGTGGGCTACTCAATCTGGTTCGGCGCGTTTGTGCCGGCTAAAACGCCTGACGATATTGCCCAAAAGCTCGGCTCTACTTTTTTCAATGTCATGGCCAAACCGGAAATTCAGGATGTGATTAAAAAAGTGGGCGTTATACCGCATCCCATCGGCGCAGATGAAGCCAGAGCCCAGATGGACAGCGAACTGAAAGCCTTTGGCGGCATTATGAAGGAGTTGGGAATCATTAAGTAACCTAACCCGGACAAGCCGGGATTGAATATTGAAGATTGAAGATTGAAGACTTGTGGTATCGCTTCGCTCTGTCTTCTCTATTATAATCGATGTTCGACGTTCAATCTGTTTGATATGGGGAGATCCGTGAGCCAGGAAACTAAAAATCAGAGCCGGGTCCACGACCTGTTTAGCGCCTTGCTGGGGGCCTTCGCAGCATTTTGTCTGATCACATCCCCCTGGAATGTGGATACCGAAGGCCCCGATCCCTTTTACAAAGGCCCTCTCATCTTTCCCATCATGGTGTTGTCCATGATGATCCTGGCCTCCCTGCCGGCCTGCAAGCGGCTTTTTTCTCCAGCCGGTGGCAGTTCCTGGCAGTTGGATGGAGACGGCTACCCCAAAAAGACCCTGCTTGTGCTGGGGCTGCTGATTACCATGCTGGTCGGCTTAAACCTGATCGGTCTGGAGGTTTCCGCGTTGGCATTTTTGGGCGTATCCCTTTATCTGCTTGGCCATCGGGGCCCCTTGAAGCTGATTGTTTTGCCCCTGGTCATGACCGGGTTGATTGTATTGATTTTTAAACATTTTCTGGACGTTTTCTTCCCCACGCCTTTAATAGCGGAGTGGTTATGGGGATAATTTATGTGGCATAACCTAATCAGCGGGGCCACAGCGGCACTGACCGTGGCCAATATCGGATCCCTTGTTTTTGGAACCTTCGTGGGGATTGTGGTGGGTATCCTGCCCGGTATCGGGCCGATGGTGGGCATGGTGATGCTGTTGCCCTTTACCTTCGCGCTGGCCCCTGATGTGGCCCTGTCATTATTGCTCGGCGTATTTTGCGGCGGTTATTTCGGCGGGGCGGTTCCGGCCATTTTGATGCGCACCCCGGGGGTGCCCTCATCCCTGGTCACCAGTTTTGACGGATTTCCGCTCACCCGCAAGGGCGAGGCCCAGACCGCGCTTTCAGCGGCATTGCTGGGGTCTTTCGGGGGCGGAATCATCAGTGTAATTATCCTGGTTTTCCTGGCTCCCTTGCTGGCCCACGTGGCGGCCAACTTCGGTCCGCCGGAATATTTCGCAGCCGGGCTCTTCGGCGTAACCCTGGTGGTAATGGCCAATCGCGATCGTCTGATGCAGGGAATCCTGCTGCTGGGTCTGGGGCTGTGGTTTTCGACTGTCGGTATCGATGGAACGACGCTCTCACCGCGGTTTAACTTTGCTACGCTAAGCTTGCAGAACGGCCTGCATATCGTACCGGTTTGCCTGGGACTTTTCGGTGTGGGACAAACCTTGCTCCTGGTCGAACGCAAACTCCTGATGACCGACCAGATGAATCTCACCCGCAGCACGTTGGACTTTTCCAAACTCCGGGTGGCATTGCGCTATTGGAAAACCCTGATCAAATCAGGGCTAATCGGCACCTTTGTCGGCCTGTTGCCCGGCACCGGTTCCATATTGGCCTCCTTTATGTCTTATGAGGCTGCCAAGCGTTCTTCAAAACGCCCGCAGGATTTCGGCCGCGGCACGCCCGAGGGCTGCCTGGCTTCCGAGGCCGGCAACAATGCGGTGCCCGCGGGTGCCATGATCCCGCTTTTAACCCTGGGAATTCCGGGTGATGCCCTGAGTGCCGTGCTGCTGGGGGTATTCACCATCAACGGAATTTATCCCGGCCCGCTGCTGCTGGTCAATGAACCGGTTCTAATCAACACACTCTATTGCTCCATATTTATGATCAATATAGCCGCCTTCTTAATGCTGGCTTTCTGGCTGAAGCCGTTTGCCATGATTGTCCGGATTCCCTCCACCCTGCTGGCCGTAAACATCATGCTGATTTCGGTGGTCGGCATTTATGCCGTCAACACCCGGATCTTCGATGCTGCGGTTGCTGTTTTCATGGGGGTGCTGGGTTATATACTCCTGAGGCTGAAATGGCCGGTGGTAAGCCTGGTTATGGGGGTGGTACTGGGCGAAATCCTGGAAACCCGTCTGCGCGAGAGTTTGAGTATTGGCGAGGGCAATCCCCTCATTTTTTTCACGAGACCAATATCCCTGGCGCTGATCATTCTGACCGTTCTGATCGTGGTAATCCCCCTCTACAAGGACCGGCGCCAGGGTTGAAAAGCGAACCGCAGAATGTCGAAGTGTGGTTTCGCTCTCGGCCTTGGCAGCCTACTTGGCGGAGGATGCTTGCTCAGCCGTTTTAATAAAAATGCGTAACCGGTAAAAAACAACTTGGAAAGGAGTAATAAATGACTTACCCGACCATCTATCCCACAGGGGCCACTGTTTATCTGCCGGAAAGGTGCTGGAACGGCTATACCATCTTCCAGGCCAAGGAGCACGGGGCGCTTCTAATCGACATGAACGGCCGCGAGGTACGCCTGTGGAAAGGTTTGCACGGATTTCCCAATAAGCTGTTGCCGGGCGGCTTCGTGTTGGGCCACACCGGAGAACGCAATACCAATTTCGGCATGCAGGATTATCGCGATCTGATCCAAGTCGATTGGGAAGGCCGCATTGTCTGGAAATTCAACGAGTATGATTATATCGAAGATCCCGGTGAAGAGCCCCAGTGGATGGCCCGCGTCCATCATGACTATCAGCGCGAAGGCAATCCGGTCGGCTATTTCACCCCCGGAATGGAGCCTAAGATAGACGGTGGCAATACCCTGATGATCGGCCACAAAAATCTATCGTGCCAGATTATTTCCGACAAGCCCCTGTTGGACGATACCATTTACGAGGTATCCTGGCACGGCGATTTGGTGTGGGAGTGGGTATGCAGTGAACACTTCGATGAATTCGGTTTTCGCGAGGATGCCAAAAACATCCTGAGTCGCGATCCCAATATGCGACCCATCGGCGGCGGCATGGGCGATTGGATGCACCTCAACTCCATGTCCGCTTTGGGGCCCAACAAATGGTATGACAGCGGTGACGAACGCTTCCATCCGGATAACATCATTACCGACGGCCGCGAAACCAACATCATATTTATCATCAGCAAAGAGACCGGTCAGGTAGTTTGGAAGGTGGGGCCGAATTACGATGAAACACCCGAATTAATTGAGCTGGGCTGGATAATCGGACAGCACCACGCCCACATGATCCCCAGAGGTCTGCCGGGCGAGGGCAATATTCTGGTCTTTGACAACGGGGGCTGGGCCGGCTATGGTGCGCCCAACCCCGGCAGCCCCACCGGCGCCAAAAATGCCCTGCGGGATTACTCCAGGGTGCTGGAATTCGATCCGGTTTCTTTAAAAATTATCTGGCAGTATGCGCCGGCCGAAGCCGGGTTCGTCCACCCGACCGACAGCAACCGCTTCTACAGCCCGTTTATCAGCAGTGTCCAGCGCCTGCCCAACGGCAACACCCTAATTGCGGAAGGCAGTGGCGGCCGCATCATTGAAGTCACCGCCGACCACCGGCTTGTCTGGGAGTACATCAGTCCCTACTGGGGCAAGTATTTTAAAATGAACATGGTATACCGCGCATACCGGGTGCCTTATGAGTGGGTTCCCCAGTTGGATCAGCCCCGGGAAACGGCCATCGCGCCCATTGACGTCACCACTTTCCGGGTGCCGGGGGCCGCTCCCGGCGGCACCGAAGCGCAAGTGAGCGTGGCCGGAACCCTTCCCTTTCAATCTTCCTCGGCGTTGTGCGTGACGTCTGACACGGATGAGGAAATCTAAACATGCCAATCACCATCTATTCTGCCAAAGGCTGTCTGCGGTGTAAAATCATCAAGCAGTTTCTAAATGACAGCGGCCGAACCTACCAGGATTTTGACGCACTGGGCGAAGGACGCAACGCTTTTAGGACATTCTACCAGAACCACCGGGAGAAGATCCACCGTGGCCGGGATGGTGTGGAGTTTCCCATTTTCAGCGAAGGTGAAACAATACGGCAGGGCCTGCCCATGGTATTGGCTCACCTGATGGCAGGGCCGGTTTTGAATGGCTTTTTTAAACACGGGTTGCTGCATGGCCAGTGGGTCGACGGAATTCATATTTCCGGCGGCGACCCGGCCCATAGCGAGGAATTTCTTAATGTTCTGTTGTATTTAAAGCAGCAACGGCTCAAGCTTCAAATTGAAACCAACGGTGTCAACGCCCCCTTGCTGGAGCAAGTGCTTGAACGGGGTCTGGCCGAACGGGTAATCATGGAGGTCAAAGGGCCTTTGGAATTGTATGACTCGCTTTTACAGTCACCGGTCGATCCGGAGGAAATAAAAAGAAGTATCGCCCGGGTTTCCCAATGTGGAGATTATTACTTTTACACCACCATCGCACCGATTATCAGGCAACATGATGATCTTGAACAGGGCAGCTACATCACCCCGCCGGAAATCGCCGCGGCGGCCCACTTGATTAATATGGCTGCCGGCGACAACCAGCAGCCATACCGCTTGAAGGCCTTTGATCCCCGTGCTTCAGAAGACCCAAGACTGCGGGATTATAAAGCCCTGGCAAAAAATGACTTGTTCAAATACAGAACCATGGCCCGCAAGCATCAGTTCAAAACAGAGGTTATTTAAGGCATCGGAATTTTGGATTGGTACTGATTTCGATCATTAGAATTTTACTCTATTATACACATTTACCCTACCTCTCGCAGAGCCCGCAGAGATCACAGAGTTTTTTGGTTTTTCTCTGCGTACTCTGAGCGCTCTGTGAGAGGTTTAATGGCCTAAGTTAAGTCTATCTGCATCAAGCCACAGATAAACCCTATTGTTGCATAAAACTTTGAAATCCAACTTCGCTGCTGCAATGAAGACCATTAAAAGTATTGACTGATCCTGGATTCTGGTTTCTGGATCCTGGATGTCGTTGAAATTCACCGATAGTGTCCTGTTAGATATCCAGCATCAAGTATCCCCGCTGAAACGGGATCTCCGCTCCGCTCCGA
>Ga0209791_1000556_pt1 | contig 12599 bp, 6 predicted proteins | sample WorMetTyACAVOLI1_FD_187422 | JGI IMG/M metagenome (GOLD analysis project Ga0209791, IMG submission 187422) | Marine gutless worms symbiont microbial communities from Max Planck institute for Marine Microbiology, Germany - Olavius algarvensis... ... | reverse complement strand
TCATTGATCATCTCTTCTCTCAAGTCGGGTAGGCTCGGGTACAGTCTCGACACGTTCACCGGGTTTCTTAGCTCTATGCGTTCCCCCATTGCACGTAACACATGTCGCTCGTTATCATCATTTTCTGCCGTGAAAATTGCATGATTGCTCCTTGCCTGCAAGCCATTTTCAAACTCTATGAGTCTATATTGGCGTCTATATTCTGTCATTGCCAAACAATAGTAAGTCTTTGAATGAACTATTTCGAAGAGTTGCGGAAATTCCCAGAAAAGAACCCTTATTGTCTCAGGGAACCCCTCCACAACTTCGCCTAAAATGTTACGCATTGCAAAACTTGGCCATGCGACCATTAGCTTAGGTGGCCATTGTACCAAGGCCAATGATTGTATATATGTCTGCGCTCGAAAAGTGTATGCGTATAAAGCGCCATTCAACGCTCGTACCCGTATACGGATATAGCGTTTTCCGTTTCCCAGCTCTAGAACCAGATAAACTCGTGCATCCATTCTTCTTCGATACCATAAGAATATGGTGACCAACAATATCACCATCAACGCCGTTATTGCCATTGTGGCGACATCCAAGTGAAACTTAACCGGTTCATATATCAATGTTGCATTGCCCACTTGGATTTCTTCTTTGACCAACCCTTTCTCTGACATGCCATATCGTAATACATCTGGCACATCATCAATCGCGTAAGCTCGTGAATGTAGCAGTGCCAAAGCACCAGCCATCATTCTGACCCTATACAAGAGATATAATGCCAGAATAAATGACGCAGCAGCTAATCCTATCGTTATCCATTTTAGCCACCACTGATATGAATCTATGCCGGGGTCAATGAGGTCATAGAAATTTGAATCGTAGATTACTTTTTGCATCTCTTCTGTTACTACATCCGCAATACTATGGTAGATCACTGAATCATTCTTCACCTTGGCCACTAAGCGCTTCAAATCATAGCTCTTCTTCGTAGTTGCTGCTAGTAACTCCTGGAATCTATGTTGGAAATGTTTGAATTTCGGCAAATGTACCTGTAATTCCTTAGAAAGAAGTGAACCGGCTGATAGACCTTTCAAGTCTTCATCTGAAAAAAATGATTTCAGCACTGCTAGATTAACTACATTCCTGGCCTCTGTCACATTGACCATCTCCTGACACGTACCTAGCCTAGCCGGCCAGTACCTAACTGGTATCGATTCCTGTTCGTCCATCCACTTTATCGTACAACCACATGCTAGCTGTCTGACACACATGTCGCAACTAGGCAATACATTGGACTCTCCTCTGCACTCTATAGTCAAATTTGGCGTATTTATCGCCAAAAATTCAGATTTTGAAAGAAAAGTAACACTCGGAACCAATACTCTTTGTTCCATCTCAAAATCGCACCTGTCCATAATGTATGCCGCGTTATCCTGAAACAATGCGCTAACGCATTCTGGCGCAAAGTCAAACGATTTCAACTGTAGGCCACCATCCGTCACGTACATCAATCCATCATAATTATCATCCAGCTCTCTGTCCCAGGAAACATAATATTCTTTATTCTCATCAACCAAAATATATCTTGGCAATCCTATGACTTGTGTGGTGTGATTTAACTTCTCTGGGACCAAAACTGCTGTTGTGTGCACCTGATAAATTACCATTGGTGACTGAACTGTTGTCACAGGCAAATGTACTTGTATTAGCAAATGGCTTAGATGTTTTCCGAACAAGTAGTCGTGCGCATTGTACAAATCTGATGGGTGCGTCCATAACAGCTGGAAACCTGGAAATGAAATATCCAACTGTCTCTGTATCAGTTGTAACGCTTGACGCAATGCTTCCTTATTTACGACAGCGGGGGTGAGAAACCCATGTAGAAGTAGCTCTACTCCTACCTGAAAATCTTGCAGATCACGGGTTAGTGTCACATACTCCTCCACCTTTCGTGCCAGAACCGTGGTTAAAGCTTGCAATATGGGAAGTTTACTCAACTGCTCCACAAAGAGTTCACGCAGTTGACGTATTTCTTCTTGCTGGTACACCGTCATATTAATGATATTATTAATGTCATCGACCGCCATGCTCATGAATCCCACTAGGCGGTTATTTTGTACTTCTAAACCTTCGGCCATCATGACGACACCTTGGGCTATGCGTCTGATTTGCGTCTCAATTGGAAGCAACTCATCCTCAGTAGCAGTACCAAAAAGACCTCGCATTACCCAACCAACAAATGGCGCCAAGGCTCTTTTTGAAATTCCGGCCGTAGTTATACTCTTTTCTCCCGGGAGCAAATCATGTAGGTGCTCTAAGGTCTTTATGACCTCTCTCGTCATATTTGTATACAAGTCGTGGACTGCAATGTACACTGCACGGTCCTCTCGACATCTTATGCGCCGCCTCGCAGGCATAGTACCCGTACAATTTGGGGTGTGATCTGCTGCATGACGAATATCGTCGCGCATTATCGGTACATCCGGCAATGGTACGTCAAAAACCTGCATCCAGATATCAGTTACCATTCTAACTGTACGTACAGGTGTAAACCATACGCCGTAATTCAATCGACTTATGTAGTCGTAATCGCTGGAGGCCTCCACCTTCGAGAATCCGCCGATGAGAAAGAAAACCATCGTGAAGGCGAACGCGCAACTCGATCCATTCTTCAGCAGCCTCCCTATAAACAACCGAAAATTTTGGTACCAATTTAGAATTTATGTTATTAAAATGAGAGAACGCTGCTATACGAGTGCATGTTCTTTTATTACTACCTTTGGCGGATCTATCTTAGTTGTTATTCACTGGCGTCGACGCCTACCTTTCCTCCTTTCCGTCTCTTTTTCTTTGTAATACTGCTGAATAGCATAATCAGTTACATCTTCGGCTGGGACCCACGACTCACTGTCTTGTTGGTCGTCCCACCGTACTAAAAACATTTCTTTCCTCTTCTCTATTTTCCTCTTCAATATCTTCTTGATTGGACACCAATCCGTATCTGCATTATCGTCATTAATAGTTGACGACGGACTGTCCAATGTCGTCTTTGACATGATATTGTGCTTGTTAAAGAAAACATCCCGATCGTCATTAAATCTCTTAAGGCGGTTGGCATGAATATGTGACCTAAGCTCCTTGCCAGTTTCACAATCTCGAAGTTTATATGATAATCCGTCAGTACTTCTGTCTACTATCATGAATGGTCCTCTCCATCGCTTTTTTAATTTAGGGCATTCTCCGGTTTTAGTGGTAGGGTCGTGCATCAATACTTTCTCTCCTACTTGCATTTTTGGCTCCTCTGAATTCTCATCATATCGTTGTTTTGATTTAATTTGCCCATCCCGTAAATTTTGCTGAACTATGTCGTGTGTCAGCTTTAACCTTGGCACAAGATGAGTCATGTATGACTGCATATTTGGCGATTTCGAAAAATCCTGCAATAAATTAGTATCAATGCCAGTCACCATTTCCCTACCATACAAAGCATGATAAGGACTTGTGCCTATCGCCATGGTTACTGTCGACCTATACGACATCAGAACTGGTGTTAACTTCTCTGCCCACTGCGTTTGAGTGTCACATATTAATCTCAACGACCTTATCACCGTTTGAACCATTCTTTCCGCCTTCCCATCAGTTTGAGGATGATGAGGACTGGAGAAACGGTGTTTAATGTTCAAAAGTTTACATAATTGAGCTATCAACTTGTTCTTAAACGACGATCCTTGATCGGTCAAAATCTCTCTCATCACTCCATACCGCGCGATGATCTCCTTATATAAGATCTCGGCCACTTCCTCTGCTGTGGTACTCTTGGTCGGAAAAGCTTCCACATACAGGGTCGTGCTGTCTACCACTATCAAAATGTGACGATACCCCTCAGTAGTTTGGGGTAATGGACCAACAAAATCCATGTGTACTCTCCCGAATGGTTCTACCACTTCCAAAGGCTTCAATGGCGCCCTTTTTTGGTGTTGTGACGTCTTTGTTTTTTGACATAATGCACAAGAAGCTACATATTGCAATACGGCGCTGTACATCAATGGGAACCAATATTTCATTTTGAGTGAGTTATACAAACGTTCTTGTCCTACATGGCAATTATTGTCATGATACGCGACCATTAACTCCTCTCTCAAAATTCTGGGAATGCACAACTGCTTTACTATAGGTACAATTTCATCCATCCTCTTTGTGCGTGGATGAAATAAGTGGTATAGGATACCGTCATCGATAATGAACTGCTCCGACTCGAAAACTATCTTCCTTGCCGTCTTCTCCTCCTGTGGCAATATACCTTCTTCGATATAATCAAAGATAGGCTTGTAATCCGGACATTCCCGTTGTAGCTTAGCAACGTCGTGTTGCTGACTCAGATCTATCGATCCTGTAACCTGAGTCGTAGCCGCGGCGATGTCCGATCTATTTTCTACTTCCTCTAACTCTTCATCAAGCGCGGTAATCTGATCTCTGTTCTGTTGACGTCTCTTCTTCTGTTTCGATGATATGACTGTTTCGAACAAATCCGGGGTAATCTCAGTTATGAATGAATCTTCAGCCAATTCATCGTCATCTTCATCCACTTCGGCTTCTTCATATGGACGTCGACTCAAGCCGTCAGCGGCCGTTAACTTCTTCCCCTCCTTATAATTAATTTCAAAGGTGTATGGTTGAAGTGCTAAAGCCCATCTAGCAAGACGGTTATTCGCACTTACCTTTAGAGATTGCAAAAATTTGAGACTCAAATGGTCTGTATATACTGAAAATGGTCGTCCCGCTAAGTATACATGATATTCTTTAATTCCCGATAGTAGTGCTAAACATTCCAATTGAGTCACAGGCCACCGTCGTTCACATGGACGGAGTCCCCTACCGCCATAACTAACTACGTACTTGCGACCTTCGTCATCCCTTTGCCCCAGTATATATGAAATTCCTTGTATTGAAGCATCTGTTTCCAAAAAATATTCCCGGCGACTATCCGGAAAACGTAGTACTGGGGGGTTGCATAACTTACTCTTAAGTTCATCAAATGCGTCCTGTTGTTCCTTTCCCCAATTAAAAGTCTTATCTTTTGCTATCAGTTCCCGTAAAGGGGCTGAAAGTTGAGAAAAACGTTCGATGAAACGTCTATAGTATGATGCGACCCCTAAAAAGGACTTCACTTGTTTGGAAGTTTTCGGGGTAGGCCATCCCGATATTAAATCAAATTTCGATGAATCGACCGCGACGCCTGAGCCGGATAAGATGTGCCCCAAGTATTTAACTTGGTCCACTGCAAATTTACACTTTTTGCCATTCATTCTCAAATTTGACTGTCTGAATTTCTGAAACAACATTCTCAAGTGACACATGTGTTCCGTGAAATTTCTACTCAAGACCAACACATCATCAAGATATACAATAGCATACTTAAACAACATATCAGACAGAACTCTCGTAAGCAAACGTTGCCAACATTGTGCCGAATTAGATAATCCCATCACCATACGAGTATACTGATAATGTTTCCCACCGACAGTAAATGCTGTTTTGGGTTTACTGTCGTCTGTCAGTTTAATTTGGAAATAGGCGTGTTTCAAATCTATGTTACTAAATATAGTCGGGCTCCTATCAGCAACGGTGTCGAAAATATCCTCCATTGTTGGCATCGGCCAGTGTATCGGTTTCGTTAATTGATTGACTCCTCGTAGGTCATTTACGAATCGATATTCGTTTACTCCGCTTTTTTTTATTAACAGACACGGTGACGACCACGGTGAATCGCTTGGTTCGAGGATTCCCGCCTCCAACATTTCGTCAACTTGTTTTTCCATCTCCCTCATCATCTGTGGACTTTGTCTATAAGTTCTTTTCCGAATCGGGCGAGCATCCCCCGTGTCAATTTCATGTCTCACTATGTCTGTTCCCACTAAATCTTTCATCCCTGTCGCAAACAAGTCAACGTTTTGGTATATTAATCCCACTAGTTGTCGATATTCCTCGTCCTTCAAGGAATTCTTTTCAAGTTTAATTCCTTTCTGAGAAATACTTTTTAATTGACCTTCAAGAGAAACCGACTTTTCGTTGTTATCTTGTATGTCGCTCCATTTGTCATCAACGACAGTAACACTGTCTATTGATATTTTTTGAATTGACGCTAATACCGTACGGCGTTTTAGAAAAACCCCCGCATTTGTAGGGTTTAGTACTTTACAAACCGTTCGGTTCCCTTTAGGAGTTACGATTGATCTGGCCAATGCCAAGTATTTTCCACTTAAGGTTATAGAAGGTTCTATTATGGACAGACCTGACCCATGTCGGAAAGGCACCGTCACAGGTATCAAAGCCTCTGACCTTGCCGGAACCCACACCGCATCCACTGTACGTAATAAATTTTCCTCTGGATTTACTAAATTTGCTCCAACCAATCCGTCATACAACGTGATTTCTCCTTTTGCCAAATCAATATTAGCCTGGGTATTCGTCAAGAAGGTCATTCCCAATATCATGTCATGATTTAGCGATTTTATGACCTGAAAAGTGGTGGGAATCATTAATCCATGAATATTTATTGTTAATTGGATGGTACCCGCGACCATCAGAGGTTTCCCATCCGCTGTAAATAATCGTTTTTGATTGGGGCCCCTTTCCACTTTTGGCAACAAATGCAACCGTTTCACAAACGACATCGATACACAAGAATAATGTGCTCCAGTATCAATTAATGCTCTTTGCATATTACGTCCTATCTTCACAAACATATAATTGTCTTTATCAATCTTGTTGCGGACTCGGGTCTGTCCGAGCCCGTCCACATAACCGTGGGCGGGCGCTAACCCCTATGGGTTCGTCTGAGCTCTTCTGCCCATGAAACAACGGGCCCTCAAATGGCCAATTCGCCCACAATTAAAACACGTCATACCAACTGCGGGACAGGGTCGATTGTCTGTGTGTCGTCTGCCGCATCGACTGCATTCTCGTGACATCGTACCTGGTCCGTAACCAGATGATTGAGTCATCCTGTTGTTGTTGCCGGGTCGGTATTGTCCGCGACGGTTGTCTCTGGTGAACGACGTCGCTCCTCTGTTTGGGCCGCCGACGCGTTGTTCTTCCCAGCCTTCATCTCGACGAAAGGACACACGCTGCGGACGACGAGTTGGGGTCGGCGATCTCTGTTGCACCGCCGACAGCGTCATTCTGGTCATCCTTGCGTTCAACTGTTGGACCTCCTCCCGTCCTGCTCGAATCTCGTCTCGCAGCTGACGGATCTGTCTGTCGTCCGAATCGTCGTCTGTAGCCCCAACGCCAGCCGACTCGGCCAGTTTCGCATATTGCAACAGGTCAGCGAGCGTCTTCATCTCCGCTTTATGTTGTATAACGCTCGCCTTTATGAACGGGCGCAATCCTTTAACGATGACCCAAATTAGTAGATCGTCATCCAAACCCGGTATTCGTTTGGCCAGTTTTTGCATTTGTGCGACGTAGTCTCGAACCTTCTCCGCTGGCTTCTGCGCCCTGCTGAACACTGACTCCTCGTCAAAGACGTAGTCTAGCGGCGATTTCCCGAAGTAGGTTTTGAAGTTATCTATCAGCGCGTCGTGCTGTTGTTTGACGTTTTCCGGAAGGTTCTCGTACCAATCAATAGCCACTTCCTTTAAGAACAGAGGAAAGATGGCGATAACGTCATTTTCGGACAACTGTCTGTATTCTGTATATCGCTGAAAATGAGCTAACCAAGTGTCAGCGTCCATATTCGTCCCAGTGAATGATTGTGGGGCGAAACTATCTGGCACTGTACGTGATGTACCTGGACCTGAACGGATAATCGATTTGGTGAAGGCTGGACGGTCGAACATGCTCCCTTCTTTCTTTTCGCCCTCCATCGTTGAAGCTGATGCCGCTCGTGCATTCCTCTCCTCTAAACGTAGCGCTCTTTCGGAGAGACTTTCCTTGTCGTCTTTGTCAGTGTACATCTCGAAGTGTCGTCGTGGTTGCGCGGGAACGAGTCGATTCTCCACCAATTGTCACCAAGCTTTGGACTGAGCTGTGGCGACGGGAAGAGAGGACAGTGAGTGCGAGTGAGAATGAGAGTCAACACCATTTGTTTCCAGCAGTTTCTCCATTTTGTTCTATTAGCCCGAACGTACGACGTGTCCGAAACAACGTTTACGTTTACCACAACATCACCGTAATATCGTAACCTCGCTGCATTCTCTCGCGGCGTCCGCCGGCGCTCTCCTACTAGAGAGGCGCGGCACAAATCTCACTCGATACTCTAGATAGAAGCCGAATCGGACTCAAGAATTCCTAACAGCTACACCACGCACACTTATATACAGTTACCGACGGCGTGTCAGCGCAGAAACATTCTTATCTCCAAAATAGGTGTCGAATCAGACCCACTGAGGCCTCACCGTTAGTAGCTTTCCTTTTCGGGACCGGCCGTGTGGTGTTTGACGTCACTCGGACAGACGAAGCTCGTCAGCCCGGCGACTGAATTCCACTCTCTATATGGTCACGAAACCGTCGAGTGCTGAGCCCGCCGCCTATAGTCTGATCAGGACTCGGGCAATCGCTACCCTCTCAATATGGTCTTAGAGGGCGTGGCATGCCCGTTTGACGTCACCCGCGAAGGCCTGGGCACTAAGCTTCGGCCGCCAGCCAAGCGACTATTCACCGCTCCAATATGGTCATAGGAGGCGTGGCCTGTTCGACGTCACACGATGTGGGAGGTGGCCTGGGCCCGACTTCGCCCGTCCGCCCAGCGATCCATCGTATGTCCCAACTTGGTCACCAACGCCGACTGTCTGGTATCTCTGCCGTCATTACTCAAGGCCACTCCCCAGATGTGAGACCAAAAAACAACCCAAGATTAATAGTTCTATTTACCACCAGCTCACCTCCACCAGCAGTGCTAGTCCATTTATCAACGTCAACATCTCTCCGGACTAACACCTCTAGGTGTGTGTAATGGCTTTTCTCCTCATCACTGCGACACGTCCATCCTATTAGACAAAACGTCCTCGTTTGTCACCGTAATCTGGGACCATCAGACTCAGTACCGTCAATACAGTACAGTCAAGCTGCGATAAACTATTTAAACAATGGCAAAACTAAAAAATTACACATGTAAAGTCTAAGACACACAAACTGAACAGTCAAAACGCAGAGAAAAGCGTTATCAATGTAACGTACAATGACCATATATGCAATACTCTATACTACAGAACAACATAATAAGCCACAATATAATAAAACATGTACTACGATACAGCATAACTGTATAGTAATTAGCCGAATCGAAAAATAACCCTGCGAAAGCAAGTGTATGCACTATCGGCGTGCAAGCGATGGCCGTGAAGACGCCAGCAATCCACAGTCATAAACCCGTCTCAGCCGGCGCAGCTGCAAGAGCTACTCAACCCCCGCCAGGTGATAAGTGCACCAACGGAAACCGGATGTGGTCTGTGGAGTTGTTGAGAATGCCACACGTTGTAACTGCAAAGTTCCTCACAGGCATTTTCGCCGCGCAGTTACTTCGGCGCTGTTATTTCCTCGCAGCAATAATTCGCGCAGCCGCGAGCACATCGCATCGGCAGACCCACCCAGCAGCAGTTTATCTCAGCCAGCAGCAGCAACGAGGCCGCCCTGCCAAGAGCGTTCCGGCCAAGTCGTAAACCACAACAGAAAAACGCTAGTCAGCTGTGAGTCGCGGAGTACTATACGACCAACGTGGATTAGCCGATTGCTAAAGCAAAAAAAGGTAAGTCGTTTTTGATGTTGTAAATTTACGCGCTAACACAAACACATGTAGCCACATAAGTCTACTGCCCGCTAGCCTACAGGTTGTCAGCATCAACAGCTGTAACAGTATAAAACTGTGTGTACTGCGCACTCTCGTACTGTGCTGTAGTTTAACAGAAACGAATTATCAAGCCCGAGGGAAACATGCCAAATCTAACAGAACTAAAAATCTATCTGACCCCTTATAATTTAATCCTGACAGACAATCGGGGGTTTCGAGTTGAGTGTAACGTTCCTACCTTGGGTAACTTTGTGGCGATTACCGTAGGTGATCAAACATTTTACTTTGAGAACTACCCGCCAATACCACCCATGTCTTCTTCGGCCGGTTCTCCCGTGTCAGACACCTCGTCTGATCAGTATTCCGCAGCCCCCGGTGGGAACGGGGGGCCCCAAGACCCCATTCACATTTAAGTAAACAGCACAGTAGTGTATTAGTAGCAATAGCGTGTACATATATATATATCGCTTCGCCGTCGACCAACGATTCTGCCAGGTCAGTGAAAATACTTGATACCGTCATATTTCGTGCCGTACAATGGTTGTGTAATTGATTTACATACGTTAAAACCGACTAGTAACAATTGCCAATGAAATGCATCACTGTATTATTGCACTCGTTAATCTAAAATAAGTATACTAGAAACGCAAACCGCTGCCAGATTACGATATTTGAACCCAATACATTTGTCTAATACACAAACAACCGGTAGTTGAGGCGGCCTAGATGGCTAAGGCCTTATTTGCACCTAGGCATGTAGCACCTCTCTGAAACCGGGCTAGCAAACGCTAGCTAATGGTGCTAGTCACGTGACGGTAAAGTCGCGTGTAAGGAAGTAACAACTTGGAAATTTGGCGACCTTAACCGATCCTCGTGGGAGGGTAAATTTGGGTTAGGGGGAGTTGGAACAACGCCAGGACAAAAAAGATTCTTGTTTTGGGAAATGGTGGATTTTAAGTGCCGTTTTCGAGATGTCGAAAATCGGACCACGCCCACTTTTGGACTCACTAATCCGTCTTGACGACGGTTGCTATGTTTTATATATAGAAATATACAAATTTAGATAGACACCAATTACTGCTGCGGCCGTGTAGCAGTATCGGCCAGCTATGGATAGCTGTATAGTTGGTACGCGGTTGTATAGGACTTGCGCGCTTACGGCGCCGGACTCTAGTGATCCAGGAGAGTATAGATGGTTGGCGCATAGGAAATTTTAACCGTTATACGTATGCTAAACGTTGACCGTAAGTATCGCAAGTGCGAAAGTAAGTATGAAAGCGTTATTATATAAATTTGGTGCTATGAAAATGCTGACGGCAACTTGGCCGTAGCTTATGCTAGCAAGCGTTATGATGTGTAACGATGGTATTCGTAAGTATAATAGCAAAATAAGTGATTTGGGCCCTCTTACACTATGAGCAAACAATTTTCTATCAACTTCAAAAGGTAACTCATCAAAATTATACAGTTTGCTAGTTAACCTCCATTTACATACTTTGCGAAATGAAGCATCAATGCGATCTTTCTGAGTCTGACTGACGTAACCGCCCCAACCAGATAAGGCATACAACACTTTGCCTAAAACAAGGGCACCATACACAATACCAGAACACTTATCAGCTAAGCCCTGTTTCCTCAGCTGACTTAACAGATACAGTCTTTGATTACATACAGACAGTAAACGATCAACTTGTTCTGAAAAAGATAATTTAGAATCAACATAAATGCCGAATAATCTGACACACTCTAAACGTTCAACATGACTCAGTTGCTGAGTAATGTTGCTGGAACTGTCACCAGTGTCGACGACAGTTAAATTATTATATTGCTTATTAAAACAGCGCGTAATAACGAACAGACGCGTAATAACTAACCTGATGAATTACTCCCATACCACAAACAACCCATATCATCTGATATCAACATCATAACGTTATAGATTGTCACCAGTATAGTAGTGTAACACGGAGGGTTCTACTACAACGGTAACGAAAACAAAAATACACCATAATTCTTGTAGCACAATAATCATCTGATAACAACGTATATATACTTGTGTCACTTAAACGAAAAAACGTTTTCATCCATATGACACATGCAAAATCAAAAAAAACACGTGTCACTTCATAAAATAAACTATGCAAATATTTACACTCAATACGGGGCGATATCAAAATAACCCCTATAAATATATATACACAATTACTGCAGACCTGTCCATTAAAGATTTGATCGATCACCTCTTCTATGCAATGGTATGATAAATCACTGAATCATTCCGCACCTTGGCTACTAACCACTACAAATATTTTTTGTTGTAGTAGCTGCTAATAGCTCGTGAACCTGTGTTGAAAATGTTTAAATTTTCGGCCGGTGCACTTGTAGTACTTCCACGTCTTCCACATCAAATATCGTCATGCATACCGGTATGTTCGGCAACGGTATATCAAATACCTGTGTCCAAATGTCAGTTACCATTGTAACTGTTCGTACAGGTGTAAATTCTACCGTAATTCAATCAACTTATATAGTTGTATTCACTGGAGACCTCCACCTTTGTGAATCCGCCGATGAGGAAACAAACCATTATGAAGGCGAGTGTGCAACTCGATCTGTTCGTCAGCAGCCTCCTTATAAAATAACCGAAAAATGTTGCATGCAATTTAGAAATTCCTTTATATAATCTAGAGAACGCTGCTTATTCGAGTGCATGCACTTTACAACCCCCTTTTTGGCGGATCCGTCTCACTTAATCACTGGCGTCGACGCTTACGCTTCATCTTCTTCTCTTCTTTCCCTTTGTAATACTGCTGAATAGCAT
>Ga0209791_1000554_pt1 | contig 12632 bp, 6 predicted proteins | sample WorMetTyACAVOLI1_FD_187422 | JGI IMG/M metagenome (GOLD analysis project Ga0209791, IMG submission 187422) | Marine gutless worms symbiont microbial communities from Max Planck institute for Marine Microbiology, Germany - Olavius algarvensis... ... | reverse complement strand
TATGTAACTGGTATACCAAATTGTTTTACGCGGTAAGATGGAATGGCAAATTGTTGGCCCACTTTGCAGTGTGTAGTGGTGTCCGACAGGGCAGCTGTCTCTCACCTGCTATTTTTAATGTTTTATGAATGTTTTTATTATGCAGTTAAATTGACTAGTAATCCAGCTGCGTAAAGCGACATTTTATAGACATTTGTTACAGAGTAGTGAATGATGTAGGCCTACTTCGTCATAATCTTTTTTTAGTGTTTTTACTCAATATCTATGATGATGATTGTATACTACAATTAATACAAACAAAACCTTAAATGTTTTATCACTGTTAAGGCCCATTGTTCAATGACACATCTAAAACAGCAAATATCACTTGGTTTATTCTAGTAGGCCTACTCTGCTGGGCCATAGGCCTATATGTAATATATGACTTCTATTACATCCATGGTCCAGTGGAGTACTAGAATAAACCAAGTGATTTTTGCTGTTTTAGATGTGTCATCGAACAATGGGCCTTAACAGTGATAAAACTTCTAAGGTTTTTTTTGTATTAATATTTGGTGTTTTCCTACAAGATTTTTTTTTGTACCACAATGGCACAGTCATCAAAGTTTCATCAAAATTGCGGATGTTTTTGATCTCTACACCCCACAAAACCAGAACGTTCACTGTGCGGTCAGCAGTAACGACCAAATACCAAGGAAACGGTTTTGCAGCAGAGGTGTTACTTGGACGCGACCACCCAAGAGTAGTCCCAATCGGTCCCATCATAAGATTTATAGCATTTCCAATATTGGCAACATGACGGGATGCGACCACCCAAGTTGCGTCCCAGTCAGTCCATTGGTAGGTGAGTTATGGTATTTTGATGATTTTACAACATGGCGGCCGTCCGCCATTTTTAATTTTAAATATTTTAATATTTGATCACGTGACTGTCATTGTGGTTTTAACATGCGGTTGTGTACCAAATTTCATCGAAATTGGATCACGCGTTCGGCCTTCAGACGCCCATAACTGCTGAATCTCCAGTGCGCCTTCGCTAGGCAACGGCCGTTGCCATGGCAACCGCATTATGGCTGACATGTCAGCAACGCGATGGGATGCGACCAGCCAAGTTTCGTCCCAATTGGTCCATTGGTAAGTGAGTTGTGGTATTTTGAATATTTTACAACATGGCGGCCGTCCGCCATTTTGAATTTAAAAAAAATTAATATTTGATCATGTGACTGTCATTGTGGTCCTAATTTGCTGTTGTGTACCAAATTTCAACAAAATTGGTACACGCGTTCGGCCTCCAGACGCCCATAACTGCAGAATGTTCAATGCGTCGTTGCTAGGCAATGGCTGTTGCCATGGCAACCGCATCATTGCGGACACGTCGGGAACATGATGGGATGTGACCACCCAAGTTGCGTCACAGTTGGTCAACTGGTAGGCGAGTTATGGCTTTTCGAATGTAACATGGCGGCCGCCGGGGACATGATGGGATGCGACCACCCAAGTTTCATCCAAATCGATTTGATAGGTGAATTATAGCGTTTCCAACATTTTGCAATATGGCGGCCGTCCGCCATCGTGAATATGAATTTTGTTATTCTGGACCACCCACGAAGTCGACTATGTGGTTCGATTACCTGTCAAAGTTTGGTATCGATCCGATATTCCCCGCCAGAGATATTACAATTTTATAATTTTGCCATTTTGGCTGGAAAATGCCTAACCACGTCCCCTTTTGGGGGTGGGGGGGGGTTGAACCCCTTAATATGGTGGGTCGTCATCCAAACCTTCAAAAGGCACATCCTTGGGTGACGACGCGTCATTTAAGCCATAAATGGTTAAAATCCGTCTAGGGGTTCGACCTGGGCGGAGTTGCGAGAAAAAAAGTATAACCAGGACAGGACAGGACAACAAAAAGTCACAAAGGCGGAATATTTCACATATTTGGCGGTAAGCTCCCCGTAAAGATATTGCAATGAAGTTTGGCACAGGGGTAGATGTCCAAGAGGTAGTTACGTGGGCAAAGTTTGATCTTTAAAATTTAAGGGGTGTGAGTTTTACAGGGGGTTAAAATTTGGGCTTCTCCATTCACTTTGCCTATGGGCCTTAACACAGTGTAGCGCTACAGTAACTGCGCTACCTGTTAACATTATTCTGCTCGAAGTCTGATGCTATCAAGCGTGTATGGACTGCTTTTGAGAAGCATGTCATGTGACATGTGTGTTTATATTGTAAATGTGCATATCTTTATCCACTGTATATAGTCTGTATTTCTCTCTGTCTTGCTGCTTCTTTAGCGAATAAAGGTGTTCATTACATTGTCACGTTCTCGTTATCCCTTCTGACAGCAATTTTAATGGCGGCGCCATACCATATTTCGGATTGGTATGACGGCCATCATACCTGCCATACCGCTTTCGGCGCCACTGCGCCAGTTTAAGGTCTATTGCAGGCCTAAATACGTACATGTCTATATTGTATCATTAGTGATAAGCCTATAATCGGCGTCGAATATTAGCGTGACCTTGAAACCTGGGTTACGGGCCGGTCGCTCAAGGTCATTGAAAATAGTGCTAATCGATACATCATAATACGACTTACTAGTACTGGTCTTCCATTGTAACTAGCTGTTATTTGACGTTGAATAACATAGTGATTCGTGATCTTTCAAGTTTGGGTTAGGGTCACTAGAAGTCTCCGGAAATGGCACAAATTAATATATGACTTCCATTGTAACTATCGACGTATCTTGTACCGTTTTCGAAATAATGGGCGATATGGTTGAAAAAACGACAGTGCTTTTGCCGTACGACACCATGCTAGCGCGGGATGTGCCATCGTCGGAATGTCCGTCTGTCTGTCTGTCGTCTGTCACACATGTGAACGTCACGGCTGAACATGTCATAGGGGCCTAGAACTTTTCACGTGAATCAGCTATAGCCACACCATTGTAGTATTTCCGCACCGTGAACGGTTTGGCGCTAATCCGACAAGAACCATAGGGTGACGAATGCAGGGGCGTACGAAAAATTGCAATGTTCGACAAATATTCGCTATATCTCAATTTTTCACACACCCCTGCATTCGTCACCCTGGTTCCCGTCAGATTAGCCCACCTAGTACCAGCGCCACTGATTCAGTATATACCATTACTGAATGTGCGGGCGTTATCAATACATGTATAATAATAATAATAATAATAATAATAATAATAATAATAATAATAGTTACTATGGAAGGCGAATAGGAAACCGTACCCAATATTTCGAATGGTACCATTGTCAACGACCTTAAGTCACAACCCAAATCTCAAGATCACTATATTAGTGAACGTCAAATAAGTTAATAACTCAAAAATGGTACGATATAGAGCAATACTAACAATGGCTGACCAGTAGAAAATGGTATGTGGTCTAGAGAATGGCGACATTTTCAATGATCTTGAACGACCCTTAACTGAACTGTGGAATGATGCAGAACGATCTGTAACCGTCAAGCCGCATAAAACTTTTAAAATAACGACCTCAAATATACACAATGTTCATTTCAAGATCTAGGACAACTGTTGTTTGATGTCTAAGATCTCGAAAGGCAGTGGATTGACGGCCATAGTTGCTATCAACCACTAACAGGAAGTCATATATATAAGGAACCAATTTGCAATGATCTTGAGTGATCTTTTCAATGTCATTTCAACGTAAACGTAATTTTTGATCTGGAATAATGTGGCAGCGTCGCCCTGCGTTTGTTAGCGACAGCGAAGTTCGTGTTGTACAAGTTACCACATTTCGCTCTACGTTGTAGTTTGGCATTGCAACTGTTTTGAACATTGAACCGTTTTCGCGTTTTTTTATATCGTGGCATTAAAATCTAGGTTAGGGATGACTAAAGGTCATTGGAAATATCATCGTTCGAGAGATCGCATACGAGTTTCTATTCGACTTCCGTAGTAACTATGGCCGTATCTTGTGTCGTTTTCGTACGAAATCGCGAGATATTGGTCGAAAAACGCCGGGTTTTCGTACTCCTATTGAACTTTCACGATTACCTAAAACCCCATCGACTTTTTTCTCGAAAATTTTAATACAAACTTCCCGATGCCCCAAGCTATATAGACAGTGCAAAATATATCGGCGAAAAGTTCAATTGCCTGAGTACGGATCACGGACGTTACAGACGACAGACGGACGGGACGGGCCGTGGCGTAAGGCAAAAAGTCACGATGCCCCGAAAAAGTTGTGATTATCATCATCATCGTCATCAGTTTATTAAAAAACACATGTCAGACGCACGTGCTTACATAGTAAGAACATCACAATAAAACACACAAAAGTTATACTGTGTTATACTATAGAGAGTTATATAGGTTAAAATGAATTAAAAATAGGCCTAAGATAATATTTTAAAACAAACATGTGACACACATCAAACATAGTCAAACCATGCACGAGCGACGAAATGTCTTTTGTTAAATTCGAGGTGATTAATCGCTGAGATATGCCAAAGTTACGGCGAAATTGAGTTTAGGGACAAAGTTTTACAACGAAGGTGTGGTTCAGGCGATATTGTTCGATTATCTCACTACTGATAAGTTTCTTGTAATCAGATCGGTGCATAGTGAGTGACCCGGCTAGGCATAGTGAACAATGGGCGGCGGTCAGCACTGCACTCAGCAGCTCGGCTGTGTTTACTGTACTATTGAGTACCGTTGGGCATATGCACGAAGGTCCAGCGCGAAGTTGACCGTCTGAACGATTAGCAATGCCTATGGGAATTTTGCATTATATCTAGACTGACTGTTATTCATTCAGTTATTGTCTGAACCTTTGACTCTGTCTCTCTAAAAAACTTGGCCCATGTATATCCAACAGATTTATGCATCTACTTATCTTTCTATATGCGATTACGTTATATAAATGTAAAAAACTGTGGTTTATACACGAGTTAACGGCGCATGACACATCTAAAACTGCAAAAGATACAAAAAGGTGATTACCCACCAGCACATCGCCTAAGTGTCAATGTGCTGTTGAGTAATAGCACCTTTTTGTAATTTTTGCAGTTTTAGATGTTTCATATGCGCCGTTAACTCCTGTATAAACGCTAAAAACCACAGTTTTTTTACATTTATATTTGCAGTTTTATTACGTTTCTGTAGCTGTTACCCTGTTCAGGGTACGTAGTACATGGTACGGTGTACATGGTCCGCATCATTTTGAAGTGCTGCCGTAGCCCAACAGCCACTACCTACCTACCAAGTTTGGTGTTAAAGTTGTTACCGCAACTTACTATAGTTCAGACTGTAAGAACAGCTTGTACTACCGTACAAGCCGTGGTCAACCGTACAAGCTGTTGTATAAGCTAATGTCCAGTGCATTATTCCGTAAAATTTGATGCATATAATCTTCATCCAGTCCGGAGCTACTGACATTGTTTTTATTTCACATGACCTAAAAATCCAAGATGACGGCAGCCGGCATCTTGTATTTTCAGGTTGAGAATTTGGCCATTCCGGCGTGTTGATCGTGTGGCATTTGTGTTCTGTACCAAATTTGGTTCAAACATCTGTTATAGTCACTAAGATCGACGCACTTATGCTTAAGACGTTCATTTGACGACGTCACGGGAATTAACTTCCGGTTTCGACTTTTGGTCACGTGGTCATTTCCGCATGGCCGCGATGCATCTTCACATAAAAATTGGTGCAGATATATTTATCTAGTCCGGAGTTATTGACATTTTTCCGAAATTAAAGATGGCGGCAGCCACCATCTTGGCTTCATTGGGGGAGCCATGGGACCACCCACGAAGGCCTGTAAAAATTTCGTCATGATCGGATCAGTAGTTTTCAAGTTATAAGGGTTTGAAATTTTTGTCGTTCAGGCTTGAAAGTCCTATACACGACCCCAAAATTGGAGTTTTTTGGGGAGTTTTACCCCCAAAATTTAGGGGCACAGCATTCAGACCCCCAAAGGGCACATCCTTGCGTGATTTCACGTCTTTTGAGCTATCGCGTGTAAAAATCCATCCACGGGTCTGACCTGTGCGCGTGCCTGAGAAAAAAAGGTATAAAAAAATAATTGTTTGTTATATTTCACCCATTTGCCCAGAAACCCTCAGTGGGTGGATTTGTACCAAATTTGGTATAGGAGGTCCCCTCGGGGACGTAATCAACTGTGCCGAGTTTTTTGTCGATTGGTTCAGGGGTATTGATTTTGTAGGGGGTTGAAATTTGCCTATCCCCATAGGAATTGAAGGTCGCCGTTAACACTGTCTGAACTACCGTTCAGACTGTGATAAAGCTTATGAGTTAAATAATTAAGTAAGTGGTAACTAATAAGACATAATTTTGACTCTGAACTTAGAGACATATCATTGCTCTGAACTGAACGTGGCCATTTGGTTACTGTTCCTCTCGCATATAAGCATCTATGGCTGTGTCTTTAGGCGCTTATCAGACACTCGAGCGTCAAAAAATGGCGTAACCTTGGGGTTGTTCGTCCGTCATTGTTAGTATGACTGTCTGCCGTTGTAACTATAGCTCTATCTTGTGCCATTTTTCATTAGTTTGACGTTCAATAATATTGTGACTTTGAAAGTTGGGTTAGAATTCACTCAAGATCAATGGAAATAGCACAATGTGGTAGGTCGCGTACGAGCTCCTTGGCGTTTCATAGTAACCGTGGCCCTATCTTCTGTCATTTCCGAAATAAAACGAAATATTGACCGAAAATCGCGATTTTTTCATACACTCTGCATTCGACGCCCATGTTAAGGGGGAGGTCACCGTTTGAATATTGCCATAACATTTGGTACGGAAATTCTATAATGGTGTGGTCACCCGATGGTGAAAACGTTTGATAATATTCAGCCGTTGCGATAGAATGCCGGCATGTGACAGACGGACGGACAGACAGACAGATGGACAGACATACATCTTGCAAGAGCATAGTCCGCACTAAAATAATATTCTTCGACACAACCTGGAATTTATACGTTGTGTCGAAGAATATTATTTTAGTATTTAAACTACCAACCTAATGAACGTTTTTAAGTGCATAGTCCGCACTTATGCAGAGCATCGCGAGGTAAAAATTACATGGTTTTGATTTAATTAGTTATCTTATTTTACTCTTTGTTATTTATATTAATGATTTTGTTGAACATGTTAACTATGGATGAGATCTCTATTTATCTCTATTTATTTTATATGCAGATGACGCAAAGTTATTTTCTTTTATTAAAACCATGGAAGATTCAGCCACGCTTCAGAAAGATTTAGACAGCTGGATTTAGACAGCTTGACCCAGTGGATGGAAACTTTTCTACATAGGGCAGTTCCAGAAATTATCCTCGGGGGGCAACGGTTTTTTTGTACGGAGGGTGGATGCATAATAACGTCAAGTTTGTCCTGAGGGACGAGGATATTCAAGTGTGGTGGGGCAGCTGCATGGTATTCCGATTTATCCTGGGGTGGGCGTTTGTGCCTTTCCGCATGTCCTGGGATGGAGAAGTCAAAAAATAGCCGCCCAGCCCTTAGATTAAATATAGGAGAGTGCAAAGCCATATCTTATAGCAGGAGACCTGAGTTAAATACAAATTACAGTATTTCAGGTGTTACTGTTGAAAATATGAAAGATTTAGGAGTAGCCTTTGATAATAAATTAAAATTTGATAAGCATATAAATAATAAAATTAACACAGCATATCAGATGTTAGGGATAGAAATTTCATTTATTTAACACCGGATAGTTTTGTTGTTTTATGTAAGGCAAATGATACTTTCACACTTAGAATATGCAGTCAGTGTGTGGAATCGTCATCATCAATCCTTAATTGAACAAGAACTTAGCTATCGCAAACAGATCGCGCGTCAGCTGCGCATACAATTCGTCAAGGGCATCTCCGTGACCTTGAAATCTCTTTTAAGGGTCACTCAAGGTCACATGAAACGGAACCATTGGACAGATCATACACGACTTACTATTAGACGAGTTATTGGACGTTGAATATTATCGTGACCTTGAAATGTGGGTCAGAGGTCATTCAAGGTCATTGAAAGTGGTACCATTTGAAAGTTTGGGTACGGTTTCCTAACTTTTCCTACCCTAACCCTGACCCTAACCCTAACCAATGGCGCCGTTCGATAGACCATATGCGACTTTCAATTGGTCCGCCATTGTAAATATAGCTCTATCTTGTACCATTCTCGAGTTATTTGACGTTGAATAATATCGTGACCTTGAAATCGGGGTTAGAGGTCACTCAAGGTCATTGAAGTTGGTGCCATTCGAAAGCTTGGGTGCGGTTTCCTATTCGGCTTCTGTAGTTACTATGGCCGTATCTGTAGCCGTTTGTGAGATATTTAGCGTGAAAGAGTGGTGTGACCTTGAAAACGGGGTTAGGGTTTGTTCAAGGTCATTGGAAATGGCACCATTTGATAGATCGCATACGAGTTCCTATTCGCCTTCCATAGTAACTATGGCGATATTTTGTATCGTTTGCGAGATATAGCGACTTATTGGTAGAAAATCGAGAATTTTTTCTACCCAACCTGTATTAAGCGCCCCGCAGGGGTGACCCCGTCGGAATTTTGTGAAAATGTTTGATGCTTGTTAAACTAGAATGATTGGGCTACCGTATGGTGAAAAAACTGTGACGATATCTTAAGCCGTTTTCATCTGACACCGGAACGTAACGGACAGACGGACAGACAGACGGACGGGCGGACAGACAGACAGATAGACATATTTGCTATATCAATATCGCGCGTCAGCATACTGACGAGCGATAAAAATTGTAAAAGGTAGGCTACAAAAGCGGTACCAAAATAGTTATAAATGTAAAAAAATACATTACGAAGAAAGCTTACAACGACTGAAGATACCTACTTTGAAATATAGAAGACTGGAGATATGATCGAATTGTATAGGCCTAATAGGCCTAAGATATTTGCGGGAAAGTATGATAATAACAACTGCCGATGTATACCGAAAAGGGAGTAGTACAAATACTATAAAGGGGGACCCAAAAGCGAGAAATTCCGGCGTGATCCAATTACTTCCGGTCCCTTGGTTTGTGAGCAGCTCAATGGCTCATAATGTTCGTTCACATTTTACAGGGTTCATGATACAAGAAATCATTGATTTGCATTACAACATTCACACGTTCTTTATGATATGCGTAAATTTAATTTTTCAAATTGGATTATCCCAATATGGAATATTTTACCAGATTATGTTGTTGCTTCTCCTACCGTACATACATTTAAAGCACGTCTTGATAAGTTCTGAAAGAACCAAAATGTTCCACACAATTGGAAAGCCGACATATCGTTTACCGGAAGTCATAGTAAAGTTGAGTTAACAATTGATTAATTTATTCTGATTTAGTTTTGTGATTGGATATTGTTTCGCAAAATGGATTGGACATGCACGAGGTCTACGACGTGCGTCCAGCTGACTACACTACTACCACTACCACTACAACTACCACTACTACTAAGACTATTTACTTATTATTATTATTATTATTATTATTATTTTTATTGCCATTTTGAAGACAAATTAAATTCGGGAAATTTGCAGTTTTTAACGCATTTTTTACCTTGTACCAATCCGAGAATGCCATAACGTTTGGTGTAAACAAATAGAATATGACGACTTTGACACGATACCGGCGTGTGACAGACGGACAGACAGACAGACAGACATCTTGCGACGGCATAGTCCGCGCTATACATACGCACCGCGCGGTAAAAACGTGGTGGGAGGGCCTGTGTTTATGAGGTCGGTGTACTATACTACTTACGAATGCAAAGTCGAATTAAGGTATGTGCTGTACGGTATGTGCAATCCCAGCATAAACTTTAACCCTTTAGACGCCAAAGGCAATAATAGTTCTATATGGAATAATACGAGGTTGGTACACTGGCCTTTGATGGGTAGGCTGTTACATTTGATACAGCGATGAGGGGACTGGGTGGGCTGCGGCTCCACCCAGTCCCCTCCTCGCCGTACCAAATGTAACAGCCCATCCATCAACGGCCAGTGTACCAATCACTGTATTACTATTATGATGGTAAATTTCTCGGCGGTTTTAATGTGGTGATTAAAGGGTTAAAGGCGTAGAATGAAATTACTCCAATCGCATGACTGGAGAAGACAATAAGAAGAGGTTGTGCAATTATTGAATGTAGTCTATAAGCTATAGGATGTAGGCTACGTCGACATTCAGGGGTCATTTTCCCCCAAAACCTCAAACTTGGAAAGGGGTCAAACAGGCACCTCACTCCTGCAGAGCAGGCTACAGATCACGGGATGCACTAGCTGCAGATATATACTGTTTACTCCACGTTGTAGTCCAAGGGCAGGGGGTTTCCTAGTTCCGTTCAACTTTTTTGTACGACGTACGGTTGCGGAGCTACAGGGCGTCAAATATGCCCAATTTTCGGATTTTGACCTATTTTCCCGATACAAAATGCCTAAAAAGTACCTTCCGGTCACTAGCCTACAGTCCAGGGGTTAATTACATCGCAGAATGATTACGATTATTCCATGTGGTAGTCGTAGGTCCAAAGGAGTGCCTTCCGGCAGCGGTGTTTTTCTGCGTCTTCTCGTATGGGGAGCTGGGGCCCCCCAAACTTGCCCACATTTTCGCATATGGCAAATGCTATACCCATACAGAATGCTACTACACGTACGGCGCGTCAGATCTGGACCAGAGGTGTGTGAAAACGCGCAATTCTAAGAACGGACGTACTTTCTACGGGTTGAACAATGATCCTCTGTATTTTTCAAGATTCACAATCCCAAAATAGTGACATTTGGACATACGAACTTGTTTGTGATTTCTTTGCCGCGCGTGTGCAGACTACGGTAGTTAGAGCTTCTCCGCAATCTTTTTTTCACCAAACGACGTAGACCGGCAGTCATTGCATTCCTATGGCGTTCAGACGAAATATCTTCGGCCCAACTCCCAACCGCTCAAAAACCATTTTGGGAACCTCTCAATTCAAAACCTAATTATAATGAAAGCTTTCCGTAAGTCGCACGTTAACGGAGCTACGAAGCTGAAACATTACAGTTATGTATAGGCATAGGCAAGTACTTGATCGTGTGTCAAAATTTTCCGTTAGGGGGCGTCCGGGGGCGCACGGCCCCTAGTGTAAATTTGGGACCCCCTAATATCTCGCAAACTACTAGAGATAGAAAGTTAAATTTAAAAATACCATTAGATATGGTAATACCCGCTTTGGGTACAAAATAATTTCTGTTGAGGGCGTCCAGGCGGCGCAGGGCCCCCTAATGTAAATTTGGGACCCCCTATTATCCCGGAAACTACTAGAATGAGAGAGCTGAGATTAAAAACACAATTAGATGTGGACAAGTACTCGTTTTAGATATAAAATGTTTTCCGCAGAGGCGTCTAAGGGGCGCAGCACCGCCTGCTGCAAATTTGGAACCCCCTTATCATATCGGAAACTATTACAGCTAAAATTTGAAATTAAAAATACAACTAAATATGGTCATGCACTTGCTTAGGGTATATTTTTACGCTGGGGGTCGTCTAAATTACATTGTCTTGATGAGTTATTAGCAAGAGACCGTGGAGTACTTTGATACATAAATTCCGGACAACAGCACTAACAGTTCATTATCATCATTTTCATCGTCAATAAGGTCGTCTCTCATAGGTAGTGACTTACAACAACCATAATGTAAATTCCAGCACAACGCAGTTATTTGCATATGCATAAATGGTTGCCGATCAAGCATGGAATGCAGCGTCGAGCACACAACAGGTGCGTGCTCCAACGTTGACTGGCCGCCTGCAGCAGAGATTGCGTAACGTTACGTAACGTTTTCATGCCTTTGGCTATATACGACTACATGAGAGGAATACGACGTCACAGTAGGCCTATAGAATCTGATGTTTTCTAATGCATTTCAACATTTTATTTCGTTTTTTTAGATGTTTTAACCCGCACAGTACACATCTGAGCTTCTTGTTGTAATTGCTGTCCATTCGTCATCTGTTCGTGCTGATATGTAGAATTTTTTCACACGGTCCAATCAGCTAATCAAATCGTCTCACTCTCAACTCTTTTAAAACCGAGTTTCTTCTTATCGGACTTACACAACAACTTTCTAAAATACATAACTCCTCTCTCACTACAACCCACTCTGCTCGTAACCTTGGCTTTATTTCTGATAAACACCTTACTTTCTCAGATCTCTGCACTTTCTAAATCCTGTTACTAGGCCTATCACATTCGTGAACTTCGTTGTAGTACGTGGTGTCACTAATGTGAATTTTAATGACTTTTCTTATTCGGTACGCTATCAAAAACAAGGGATCACGCATGTAAGCTGTACAAAACGCAGACTATACAAAGACTGTACGTAAGAATTTCTTTGCAGAGAGAGTTATATAAATGTATGGATCAGGAACGGCGCTCCCATAGGAGCTGGGGGGTCATGACCCCCCCACTTTTCGAGGCAAAGGGGGACGGGGGACATAATTTGGGAATAATTCACTAAATGATGCACTTATATTTTGGATAACCACAAAGTTAACGTTGAAAACACAAAGATAACAACAGAAAATATCAGCATCAGTGTCAGTCAGCTACAAAT
>Ga0209791_1000553_pt1 | contig 12676 bp, 7 predicted proteins | sample WorMetTyACAVOLI1_FD_187422 | JGI IMG/M metagenome (GOLD analysis project Ga0209791, IMG submission 187422) | Marine gutless worms symbiont microbial communities from Max Planck institute for Marine Microbiology, Germany - Olavius algarvensis... ... | reverse complement strand
GGCCTGTGTACGAAATAAAAAACACGTGTTTATCGAAATGGTTTCATTCATTAACCATTACATATGCAAATCCATGCAGCAGTGTCCATAGCAAAACTGCTCACAATCTTAGACACATCTATACCTCTACTTCTAAGCATGCAAAATACATACTATAATAATATCCGCAAAATTTACTAATCACGCTCTGTAATTGTCTACAGTGTCTGTTCAAATATCGTTCGAAATTCGCAGTGAGTCATCGCCCAAACGAGTCCAAATATTCTCAATTCCATGACTCGAATTGTGCACTGTTGATCTGTGGGAAATTGCTAGGGCCGTTGCCGTGGATATGAATGGCACGTGCCAAGTTGAACTTTCTTTCGTCACTAGGGACCACGGCTGACGTCACTATGGCGTCCAAGCATACGACAACAAGACAGACATGTGTTGCACTGTCGTGCCGTTGCTATGGAAATTGGGATCACGGCGTCGGCGCGGCGGTTTTTTTCGACTGTTGACAACACTACACTGTCTCCAAGAAAAAAATCAACCCTACATGTTTCATAATAAAATGGCTAAATATCAACCGATTTAAACAATATCTGCAGGAAATAATACTGAACAAGAAATACGTTACCTTTTTGTGGAACACTGCCAAATTCTGTGATTTCCTATCATTGGTTAATTGAAATCGCTTGTCTGTGTCCAACCGTTTATGAGTTATTTATGAGTTTGAGGGTTTTGTACCCGACCAGAAATGACGACAGGTCAATTTGCCGTTAGAGGTTGCTTACTGTAGAAAATGAAAGCGAATTAAGAAAGCCTATTAACAAACTCGAGATAAAAATGCTATGGCGACGGCGCTATAAAAATTCGACGGTAGTGTCATTAGGTCGAACTTCAGCCTTAGTCGACTCGTTTGCGATGCAACAAGAATTCGACGCTGTTCGCCGACGAAATACGACGGCGACCGTTGCAGTCTATAGTGGCTAAGAAAACTGGCCTTTATCGAAGTGCAGGGCCCGTCGCTATAGGGATGCAGAGGGCATACATAATGTTGAATTTTAACGTAACATCGTGTGTGGCTAACTTTCGGACAGACATGCAGGGTTACCAACCTTCGCTATTACTGTCGCCGTTTATACACCCTTCCTGGTCCTCTCTACCACTCCCGTCAGCTGTCGCACTTCCCATTATCGCGACGTGGCGGGAGGAAGAAGCATTTGTATTCCGATGGTAAATGGCACGCGTAGAAATATCGCCGAAAATTTGCGCGCCACAAGAGAGATAAAACACGTACGGCCCATGCATAGACGGTGGATTTAACGACTCGTGTCGTGTGTGCAAATGGTGCTTGTGGGTAACTTCCTATTGGCTAGTAGACGATGGTCAGAGAAACATGTTCAGACAATAGAGACGCGACGCATCGCTTGCATTGGTCCCACCTGCAGTTACTCGCCAAACACCGCCATAGCTCCACCCATAGTCTGCCGCCACTCCCCCGTGGTAGGCCTACGAATGATCAGTTGTCCACATTATGTTTGTGTTTTATACTGCACATTGCACGTAGACTTCAGGTTTTCGTCAATAATGACAGATTTGCAGAACTCGCATAGCAACAATTGGGCTGATAAGTGTGATGGATGGGAACGTGCAAGCGTCGTGAACCAATTATGATAGTTGCGAATACCCAAACTTAGCTGATAGATACGAAGGTTAATATACCATACGAAGTTACTGTTATTGTATATTTCTTGGATCTCCGTGTTTGGGAACACGGCAGATATTAACTAGAAACTCGGCTCTCAATATCAATGCGTTTATTCGTTATCATCGTTCTCAAATAAACAACGATGTTACGCTACTGTTGTCAACGAACGTGGGTAGACGTAATTTTGCACACGCCCTCAGCAATCCGTCTTTCTCGTGCACTTTTGTGTGCGTGCCTCTCGCCTTCATCTTGTTCGACTGCTTGTCGTCACAGCAAACGGACGTTGGTAGATGCTATTTTTGCCTCCTTGTACAACAGCTGGATAAGTAAATACAAATTGAGACCACTACGCTTGGCTTTTTGGTTCAACCGATTATTCCAGGCTTCGCAGTCATTGTTCGTGCTAACGTGTTGGTTGAAGACACTCCACGCACGCGGTGGCCACAGACGCGATTCCACCCACGTGTTTTGAATGTAGTCAGTTAGCTCACGGAAGCCTCGATCTTCTAGTTGTGTCCGTAGCAACGAAAACTTATCGGCAATTTTGTTTTCGGGCAGATTTGGCAGTGCCAAAACCTGTTGCAACAAACGACGATCATACTGATTTTGGCTGTACTGCGCACATAGATGCGGGACTTTCTTCATACGTCGTCGCACGGTCTGCAGCCAGTGAAATGCGCAACCCCGGTGTCTAACATCCATGACGTTGGCAACGGCTTGCCAGAGGGCTTTTTCGAAGTCGGTGACCACTGTTTTAACGGCAGGACGCCTAGGTAATTTCTCGTACAATACTTTTAGGACTGCCTCGTAATCACACGTGCGTTTTGACGACATGATGAAGAAGCAGAGTGGGACCTGTTTTATTTCTCCGTTTTTGCGAGTGAATGCGTGAATGGAAAACAGTTGCACAAAAGGCGCTTTTACGACCTTAAACGTACCGTCCATATACCACGTGACAGCCTTACTCAGCAGCTTCAGCATGGAGTCGGTGGCAAACATAAGGTGTCGTGAGCTTCCAGGCGTTATGTCAGCTTGATAGAAACCGGGGGGCACACGACTTTGTTGCAACTTAAAACTGAGGTTCGTGGGATGTGTGGGACAACCACCGCGCCGGTGACGGATGCCGGCCCGCGAGAGGTTATATATCGATGGCAGGGCTGGGCACCACTGATCGGACAGCTCTTGAGCGACGATCTGCTTTACAACGTTGGCCGCTGACGCATACACATTTGCGATGACTGCCTGTTTTACCTGCGTAATCACCACACACACACATGCACATTACGCATGCACAAAAAACGTCTGGATGTTAGGAATACAATCCATCCATTTATCCATGTGTTTATTAGGAAAAATGTCAAAATAATGTACAGTGTGCAATGTCTAGCAGAAACAGACGTACGCATGCAGTATGTGGGTTTAGTTTAGTAAGTAAGTGAAGTAAGTAAATAGTAGATTTGTATAGCGCATAATCATAACATCTCTAATGCGCTCGGTACGTTGTGCCTAATAGCGGACGAAGAAAAATGTCTTTAACTGGCGCTTAAAACTGGCAAGTTCAAGTGCTGGATCACGAAAACAGTCCGCGATAGAGTTCCACACCAACGGTCCAGTAACACTAAACGCGCGTCGCCCTAGACCAGACCGTTTGTAACGTGGGACTAGCAGTATGTTTTGACTAGCAGATCGCAATTGTCTCCGAGAAGCAACATCCGCAACTAATGTACATAAATCACATAGATACTTTGTGCAGTGCCGTGCATGCAGTGATAAACCATTACACTAAGCTTGTAATGTCACTCTCTCCGGCACATCCAACCAGTGTAAATCAATGTGCACCATGTTGGACAGTCCTGGATCAAATTTACCTTGGAAGAGATTCGTCGCGCCATTGCACCGCCTTGTACTGGTTCATGTGAGTGTTGGTGTATGCCGCGTGTAAAAGTGCCATCGTCGTTTCTTTGGATGACGGACGCTGTGCAGTAGACGTCCTTGTTTCGCACAACGCATCGCCAGTACGTCGTTTTGCGTTTTTCTCCTTTGGGTGGCGGCTTTTTCGTGTACTGGTAACCGTCTGCATCCACAAGTAGATCCCTGCCTTTCGACGATCCATTGGGAATGATTTCGTAATCTGCTGACGCCTCGTCTGAATCGTTATCCTACGCAAGCATGCACAAAATAATGTGAGCAGCAGTATAGAACAACACGTCTGTCTGTCTGACTGTCTATCTGTCTGTAACTATGTCTCTCTCAACTTGTGTATGCGTACGTTAGCATGTGTTAATCATTGTATAGGTTTCTCATACCAAATGTTGGACATCTGTTGCAGCAAGCGGTAATTCTGGTTCATCCATAGACGACTCGCTGTTCTCACTATCATTGTTAGTCACTAACTGATCGTCCGCATCCCACTCGCTGTCATCCTGCATACGCACACAGACGATCGTATGAAGCAAATATGACAAAATAGTAGTTACAAAAGTATAGCGTTCTCTTCTTCTTCCGTCAGATGTTCCTGCTTTTATCAGTATGTATTCCTATGAGAGATATATTTATACTGACTCTTATGAGAAGCAGTTCACAATGGCTGCTGTAAGTGTTATATTTATAACTGCCCTGTGAGATGCAGTATAGGACTACTATCGGTGGCAATCCACAATGGCTGCTACGAGCTGCATATATATACAATGGCTCCTATCAGACACACTTGCTCCGATGAAAGTTGTAGTTGATAATGGTTCTTCTGAGAGTTATAGTTACGATGGCTACTATGGGAGGCATGTTTGCAATGGCTCCTATGAGAGTCAATTTATGATGGCTCCCATGAGAAGCAGTTTGCAATGGTTACTGTGAGAGTACTGGCTCCTGTGGGAGGCAATGGATCCTATGAGAGGCAGTTAACTATGGCTGCTGTGAGAGGCACTGATTCTTATGAAATATATACTTGTATTGACTTCTATGAGAAGCGGTTGACAATTGCTTCTGCGAGAGGCAATGACTCCTGTGAGAGTTAGTTATAATTCATATGAAACGTTGCGTAGTCCCGCAGCACATATATCTAAAAATGCGAGCTTAACTACGTACTAGTACTGCAAGTAAAATGATGCAGACGAATTACATGTACACCGTGGCGGTGAATAACTGCGGACTGCGTTAGACCTATAAATTTGAACAGGACAAATTACAACAACCGTGTCTCTGCTGGCTAGCTTCAATGACCACACCGTCTAAACATTTGCATTTATTTTGATTAACCTTCTTTTTTACATTTTGCGATGTCGGCTTGAACAAGCTAACTTAAAAAGCGAGAAAATAACGTGTCACAACAAAATTACTGCTTACAACAACGAAGTCATGATCGCCGTTGGTGGGTTCAGACATATCAATGTCGCTTTCTGTTTCTTCTTGGTCGTCGTCGTCGTCGGCAGCGGCAGAGGCGACGTCAAACCATGCACTGGACTTTTTTCGCTGTTCGTCGTCGTACGCGGTTCGGTAAGCTAGATCTAAGCATGTGACGCAAACGAAAGCTAACTTTTCGCCATTTCGAATTGCCGTCAGATATTCTTCTTTCGATATGCCTGTTACAGACAGACAACGTTGTCGATTAAACACGAAAAACAAACATGGTGACTTACGATTGAATATTATGCACGCGTTGCTGGTTTTTTAACAATAGGCTAACCTGTATAACCTAACCTTGAATTATGAGTTGTATCCATATCGTCATAGGCTGCCAGCTTTGATGGACATTTTTATCTGGTAGCCTGCCTTTTTATGTTATTCAAAACTATATTGATACTTCTTATTTAATTCTGGCAAATGAAAATATCTAATATGATCTGACCTGTATAACATACGCAGTGCGTCCACGAACCACAAACGTCGCAATTGACAGCTTCGTCTGTTTGTAAAACGATTTCGTTGCAAACCACACACAAACCCGGGGGTTTACGTTGGTTACTCATACTGTACCGGTGAATTTAACGCACGCTGTTGTGGCAGTTATACCACAATGGTTAGACTCTATTATTGCCATACCTGTCTCGATGTACGACGTTAATACTAAATTTGTACATACGAGCACTTCCGTTTGTGCCACGATGTTAAAATATTTAAATTCAAATCGTTAAACAGTGTCATAAAACTACACATGCTGCAGGCATGCAGTCCAAGCAGGCCTTTTGCCGACTGCATATGAGATGTACGACCAAAAGTGGAAAAAGCACCAAGTCGCTCTAGCTTACCGCCGCGCATCGACTACCTGTAACGGTGACGCTGGCGTGCGTGCGTGCAGCTTTAACGGCACTCACGCAAGACGATATAGATGGCGTAGGGTGTTGGAAGTACCAAACCGTTCATGGATATGTTCTGTGTTATAGGAATGTCATCGACGATCATGAGCTGGGACTTTAATTGAACGCCCTCTGGTGCGTCACTGTATGTTACTGTCACGCTTCTGGTGCGTACAGAAAGTCGCCCATTGCTGCATCAACGACTCACATTTAACACCTCGTGCAAATTTAGCGCTATTGTTGTCGACAGTAGTAAAGACGATTCAAAAAATGTTTGGGCCTTTTTTATGTTATTTAAAATTATATTGATACTTCTTATTTAATTCTGGCAAATGAAATATCTAATATGATCTGACCTGTATAACATACGCAGTGCGTCCACGAACCACAAACGTCGCAATTGACAGCTTCGTCTGTTTGTAAAACGATTTCGTTGCAAACCACACACAAACCCGGGGGTTTACGTTGGTTACTCATACTGTACCGGTGAATTTAACGCACGCTGTTGTGGCAGTTATACCACAATGGTTAGACTCTATTATTGCCATACCTGTCTCGATGTACGACGTTAATACTAAATTTGTACATACGAGCACTTCCGTTTGTGCCACGATGTTAAAATATTTAAATTCAAATCGTTAAACAGTGTCATAAAACTACACATGCTGCAGGCATGCAGTCCAAGCAGGCCTTTTGCCGACTGCATATGAGATGTACGACCAAAAGTGGAAAAAGCACCAAGTCGCTCTAGCTTACCGCCGCGCATCGACTACCTGTAACGGTGACGCTGGCGTGCGTGCGTGCAGCTTTAACGGCACTCACGCAAGACGATATAGATGGCGTAGGGTGTTGGAAGTACCAAACCGTTCATGGATATGTTCTGTGTTATAGGAATGTCATCGACGATCATGAGCTGGGACTTTAATTGAACGCCCTCTGGTGCGTCACTGTATGTTACTGTCACGCTTCTGGTGCGTACAGAAAGTCGCCCATTGCTGCATCAACGACTCACATTTAACACCTCGTGCAAATTTAGCGCTATTGTTGTCGACAGTAGTAAAGACGATTCAAAAAATGTTTGGGGCCTTTTTTATGTTATTTAAAATTATATTGATACTTCTTATTTAATTCTGGCAAATGAAATATCTAATATGATCTGACCTGTATAACATACGCAGTGCGTCCAGGAACCACAACCGTCGCAATTGACAGCTTCGTCTGTTTGTAAAACGATTTCGTTGCAAACCACACACAAGTCCGTGGGTTTACGTTGGTTACTCATACTGCACCGGTGAATTTAACGCACGCTGTTGTGGCAGTTATACCACAATGGTCAGACTCAATTGCCATACCTGTCTCGATGTACGACGTTAATACTAAATTTGTACATACTAGCACTTCTGTTTGTGCCACAATTTTAAAATACTTCAATTCAAATCGTTAAACAGTGTCATAAAACTATACATGCTGCAGGCACCTCGTGCAAATTTAGCGCTATTGTTGTCGACAGTAGTAAAGACGATTCAAAAAATGTTTGGGGCCTTTTTTATGTTATTTAAAATTATATTGATACTTCTTATTTAATTCTGGCAAATGAAATATCTAATATGATCTGACCTGTATAACATACGCAGTGCGTCCAGGAACCACAACCGTCGCAATTGACAGCTTCGTCTGTTTGTAAAACGATTTCGTTGCAAACCACACACAAGTCCGTGGGTTTACGTTGGTTACTCATACTGCACCGGTGAATTTAACGCACGCTGTTGTGGCAGTTATACCACAATGGTCAGACTCAATTGCCATACCTGTCTCGATGTACGACGTTAATACTAAATTTGTACATACTAGCACTTCTGTTTGTGCCACAATTTTAAAATATTTCAATTCAAATCGTTAAACAGTGTCATAAAACTATACATGCTGCAGGCACCTCGTGCAAATTTAGCGCTATTGTTGTCGACATTAGTAAAGACGATTCACAAAATGTTTGCGGCCCGCAGAAGGAAGATAATTGGAATTCGCGTATCGATTCGTCAATAAACGAAACGCTTCCTACGGCATGTGCAAATTCGATGAACCAAACTTAAGGGTACTTAGATTAGACACTGTTTCTTGTAATGTCACTTTAGATTTTTGTCGTAAGATCTCGCGAATGTCAGACAGCAATCACACACGTCATTCATGAAGTTGCTAATTTTGTGCACACTTAAGGGTATTTTTCCAACGTGTACGTAGCTTATCCTACTTATCCAATCCGGGAGTTTTGTTATGAAGAAGTTAGTTACAACTTCAGTGCACGTAAAGGCGTCGATAGTAATTGGATGTGGCTGAAATAAATGTAGCCTTTTGTGGAGCTCGGCTATCCACCTATAGAAAGGTATATTTTTGGTCAATTTTTTCGAATATGTTACCTCTTTCTAGAGCAGTACACCTTGCGGCGAAACGAATGTAGCCGGTTTAGGAATGGTTGCTAAAAAAGCATTCTGCTCATTCGCAGCTTTTATAAATGCGTGGTAAAAATCGCTGATAATAATGTCTCTACCCAGAGAGATGCGAGAGAAAATACAAAACGGATACCGGTATATCGCGTATAACGCTGTATTTAGCACAAAAGCTTAGCATAAACATTAATGACAATATTAATTAAGTATGACACCGTTATGTAGTTAATCCACAGACGCATTGGAGTTTGATTGCCGTTACGTTTACAAAGTTGACTGGCTGCAGCTGAGCATCACATTCATTCTGTCGCCGGGTTTGATTACAGATGAACTAGCACCTTGAATTTTCCCCACTTCTATCGGCGTGAACACGTCACTGTAGGTGCCGATAAAGTGCAATGCCTCGAGGATTTTCATTTGGTTGCTGATCAAAGTTTTCAATGCTACAGCGCTGTCGTTGTCGTCGTCGACGACGTCAGAGCCCAGTTGTCTAAAGGCGTCTGTGTCGACTTGATCCACTGCTTCCAGCCCTGCCTTCAAATCGTCATATACGTGCCTAGTGGTGAGGAACGGTTTTTGAAGCGAGAAGTTTCCGTAGTCATTCATCACAATGTATGGGTACCAGTGCCGTTCTGATACGTCGGCGATCATTTTGCATATATGACCACCGTTTTCGACTTTCTGGTCTCGTTGCACGGCGGCGCTCATGTCTTCCCACAAAGTGTTACCACGAAGCTTTTCGTCAGTTGCAAGATGTACTCTTCGCCAGTACTCCGACGAGTTCGTGACAGCTTCGTTCGCTATGAGCCATTTTAGTTCGCCAAACAACCGTAACCACACGCACAGTTGTTGAAATTCCAGTTTAAACAATTCGTAATCGACTGTCTGAAGTAGATAGCGATTATTAAACTTTGTGGCACGAGGAACGTTGCATAGAGGCGGAATCACCGTGAAACGGTGACCAACTTCAACTGGGTTAGAGCCAGTGTGGTGCACAGTGATCGGCTTGTCTGACACTAAGACGCGGGGTTGTGCATGATATTCGGACGTAAACACGACAGGTCTTAGGCGTTGGAGCTCGCGTAGAGTTTTCATGAAGTGGATATTGATACCGTTAATAAAAAGCTGCTCGGACGGTCGTGTGTACTCCTCGAAGACGTGCTCGTAGGCATAGAGAACAGACATGGATTGGGGTTTTCGAATCAACGTCGTCACACCCACCATTCGATCATTTACGAATCCCAACAAATCTGCAAACGAACGGGGTTCCATATCAGAATTAGATGAACGCAGTAAAATTACGTAGAGAAGACAGTCGTCGCGTAGCAGACTTGTAATAGAATTAAGTTTAATGGCTTCCGACCAGAGGAAACTGACGGCAATCGTCGTCAACAGATATTGTTTGTTGAGGTGAAAGTGTTTTGTGATAAATACACAACCCGCTTGGCTTGAAATGTTCTTGTCAACGATCATATAATACTGGCCTGAACTATGCTACACATTCTGTTGTAGTGCCGCATATGGCAGAGGCGGTCTGTTAGTCAGCATCGCGTATGCACGTACCATGCTGGACTTACAAAAATGAACAATGAGGTGGACTTGTGTTCAACTCACTTCAGATATATTCGACTTGGTTTTCAACGAAGTGAGAAAAACTACACCGTAACTGAGACGAAACACGCCAGGCGATCTGTAAGCGGGGTGGGTGTAGTATGTAAGCCTAACACGGACGAAACAGAGCGGTGCGTGAAACAGCCAAAGTTCGACACTGAACGTGCCATTATTGTCCTAGCAGAGCAAACAATAGTTAGGCGAGTTGCGGACCGCTGCGCCAAGAACTCTGGAGCCGCGCCCTCGACAATATTTTTCGCCAATTTCTGCTACCATGATGAGGCAAGCGTCGCACCCCGTCGTGAGATGAGCGGTGCGAGAAACAGTCAAACTTCAATACTGAATGTGCTTTTATTGTCCCGGTGCTCCTCCGCCTTGATATGAGCAGTGCCTCAAATAGCCAAAGTTCAACAATGCACGCGCCTTTATTGTCTTGGTACAGCAAAAAAACAGCTGGGCGACTTGCGGACCGCTGCGCCAACGATTCTCGAGACTCTCGATGTGAATGTAGATTTTTTTGGAAAGTTTTGCTGCCGTGGTGAGGTGAGCGATACGTGAAAAAGCCAAAGTTCAACAATGCACGTGCCATTGTCATAGCTTAGCCAAAAAGATAGGCGACTTGCGGACCGCTGCGCCAAGGATTCTGGAGCCGCGCCTTCGACATGATTTTTTGCCAATATTTGCTGCCATGGTGAGGCAAGCGTCGCACCCCGTCGTGAGATAAGCGGCGCGCGAAACAGCCAAAGTTCAACACTGAATGTGCCATAGCAAAAGAAAGCTGGGTGACTTGCAGAGTCCCGTGCCAAAGACTTTCGAGCCGTGTCCACGACGTGAATTTTTTTGCCACATTTTTACTGCGTGGTGAGGCAGGTATCGCACCCCGTCGTGAGATGAGCGGTGCGCGAACTTCATCACTGAATGTGACATTGTTGTCCCGGTGCTCCTCCGTCGTGAGGTGAGCAGTGCCTCAAACAGCCAAAGTTCAGCAATGCACGTGCCATTATTGTCCTATATATTGTCCTAGCAGAGCAAAACAGCTGGGCGATTTGTGGATTGCTGCGCCAACGACTCTCGAGCTGCGCCTTGACGTGATTTTTTGGCAAATTTTGCTGCCATGGTGAGGTGAGCGGTACGTGAAAAAGCCAAAACTCAACAATGCACTTGCCTCTATTGTCCTACGAGAGCAAAACAGCTGGGCGACTTCTGGATCGCTGCGCCAACGACTCCAGAGCTGCGCCCCGACGTGAATTTTTTGCCAAACTTGCTGCCGTGGTGAGGTGAGTGGTACGTGAAAAAGCCAAAGTTCAACAACGCACATGCCATTATTGTCCTAGCCCAGCAAAAAAGATGGGCGACTTGCGGTCCTCTGCGCCAACGACTCTCGAGCCGCGTTTCCAACGTGAATTTTTTGCCACATTTTTGCTGCCGTGGTGAGGCAGGTGTCGCGTTTCGTCGTAAGATGAGCGATGCGCGAAACAGCGAGAGTTCAACATTGAATGTGCCATTGTCGTTCCGGTGCGCTTCCGTCGTGAGGTGAGCAGTGCCTCAAACAGCAAAAGTTCAACAATGCACGCGCCATTATTGTTTTAGTTGGACACAAAACAGCTGGGCGACTTGCGGACCGCTGAGCCAACGATTCTCGAGACTCTCGACGTGAATTTTTTATGGCAAATTTTGCTGCCGTGGTGAGGTGAGCGGTACGTGAAAAAGCCAAAGTTCAAGAACGCATGTGCCATTATCTTCCCGTCGTGAGGTCAGTGGTGCGTGAAACAGTCAAAATTGAACACTGAACACCAGTGACTTGAAGCGGTGCCTCGCTGACACAATGGACAAACATATCACAAAACGTCATCGACGAAGCTGTTAATTATTTTCGGCAAATTTTGCTGCCGTGGTGAGGTGAGCGGTACGTAAAAAAGCCAGAGTTCAACAACGCACGTGCCATTATTGTCCTAGCCCAGCAAAAAAGATGGGCGACTTGCGGTCCGCTGCGCCAACGACTCTCGAGCTGCGTTTCCAACGTGAATATTTGCCACATTTTTGCTGCCGTAGGGAGGCAAGCGTCGCGCTCCGTCGTGAGGTGAGCGATTCGTGAAACAGCCAAACTTCAACACTGAATGTGCCATTGTCGTTCCGTGCACTTCCGTCGTGAGGTGAGTAGTGCCTCAAACAGCCAAAGTTCAACAATGCATGTTTCATTATTGTCCTGGCAGAGCAAAACAGCTGGAGCTACGCGAGTTACGGACCGCTGAGCCAATGATTCTCGAGACTCTCAACGTGAATTTTTTTGGCAAATTGTGCTGCCGTGGTGAGGTGAGCGGTACGTGCAAAAGCCACAGTTCAACAATGCACGTGCCATTATTGTCCTAGCAGAGCAAAACAGCTGAGCGACTTGCGGATCGCTGCGCCTCCCGACGGGAATTTTTTGGCAAATTTTGCTACCGTGGTGAGGTGAGCGGTACGTGAAAAAGACAAAACTCAACAATGCACTTGCAAAAAAGATGGGCGATTTGTTGTCATCTCGCAAGTTAGCGGTGCGTGAAACAGCCATACAGCCAAAGTTCAACAATGCACGTGCCATTATTGTCCTAGCAGAGCAAAACAGCTAAGCGACTTGCGGATCGCTGCGCCAACGA
>Ga0209791_1000545_pt1 | contig 12889 bp, 8 predicted proteins | sample WorMetTyACAVOLI1_FD_187422 | JGI IMG/M metagenome (GOLD analysis project Ga0209791, IMG submission 187422) | Marine gutless worms symbiont microbial communities from Max Planck institute for Marine Microbiology, Germany - Olavius algarvensis... ... | reverse complement strand
TAACCTGAAGCACAGCAGATTGCTGCTTTAACCAATTTTTCAAAGAACATTGACCAAATTTAAAATGTTGGACCTACAATTTTGTAATTTATTCTGATCAATTTTAAGTTTATGCGCAGGCTCTATACTTTGACAACTCTCTGGCGGTCGATGTCGAATGTCACGAGACCGATATTGGTTCCCATCCACAAGCGGCCGCTGCGGTCCTCCAATATATTGTGGACGATCTTGGCGTCGAATCCGACGCTCTTGTCGAAGCGTTTGAACTTGCCGGTCAGCTTGTCGAATTGGTTGAGGCCCTTGTCGGTGCTGACCCAGAGATTGCCCCGGGAATCTTCCATGACATCGTATACGGTGTTGGAGCTGATGCTTTGCGGGTCGTCCGGATCGTGTTGGTGATGCGTAAAGGCTTCCCGCCGTCGATCAAACTTTTCCAATCCACCGCCCCAGGTGGCGATCCAGAATATGTCGGCGTCCTCGCGATCACGGATGAAGCGCACCGCCGTGACGGCTGCAAAACTGTCCGGATCCTGGGGATCGTGGCGAAAGACCCGGCGTTCCCGGGTGCGCAGATTAAAGCGATTCAGGCTCTGCTCCCAGCCCACGGCCCAAATGACATCCGGGTCCTCGGTGTCTGCGATTATGGTGTAGAACCAGGTATCGTCCGTGATCTTTTCCGTTACCACCCCTTTGAAAGGATCGAAATAGACCATGCCGGCGGCGGTCGAGACGATGAACTCGCCGCGGTGGGTTTCGAAAAACCCGGCGGGATAGCCATGTGGCAGACTGGTCGGGTCTTTGGAATCAGGCTTGTAGTTTGTGAAATCGTCGGTGTCGGGATTGTACCGGTCCAAACCCGAACCGAAGTGGCCCACCCAGATCCGGCCATGGCGGTCCTGATAAACGGGCACCGCCGCATCGCTGGCCAGGCTGCGCGCATCCAGCGGATTGTGACGATAGAGGGTAAACTTCCGTCCGCGGGGGTCGGCCTTGTCCACTTTGCCGTTGTTGTGCATGATCCACAATGTGCCGTCACGATCCTCAAATATCCCGTGCACCGTGTCGGTGGAAAGACTGAAGGGGTCGCCCGGCTTTTGGCGGTACTGGCGATGGGTGCCCGTTTTGGGTTCGAACAGCACCAGGCCGACGGCGGAAGAGTCGCTGATCAGGGCAATTTCCCCGCTGTTCAACAGCACGAGATCCCAGATGCTCATGCGGGGCAGGCTGGCGGGGTCATCCGGGTCGTGTTCGAAATGCTTGAAACGCCCACTGTCGCGGTCCCGGCGGATCAGGCCGGCTTCACGGGTAGCAAACCAGAGGTGTCCTTCACGGTCCTGGACGACGGACTGGATGGCGTTGTTCGGCAAGCTGGCGGGATCATCCGGGTCATGGGCAAAGCGGGTAAAGCGCCCGGTTGCCGGATCGAATCGATTGACACCGTGGTTTTTTGTCGCCACCCAGATGAACCCCCGGCCGTCTTCGAACAGGCCGAAGATATCGTTGTCGGACAAAGAGTAGGGGTCGGCAGGGTCGTGTTGATAGTTCTTGAAACGGCCGGCCTCCGAATCGTAGCGGGACAGGCCGGATTGGGTGCCGAACCACAGATAACCCCGGCGATCCTGAATGATCGTCCGCGAGGAAAGGTTGAAGACATTGCCCGCCAGACTTGATTCAGGCCGGGTTGGGTCTTTAAGAAACCGGCTGATGGTATTCGTGCGTTTGTTGTAGCGATTGAGACCATAATTGGTGCCGGCCCAGATAGTGCCGTCACGATCTTCGAACAACTGGGTGACAAAGTCGCTGGAAATGCCAGCCGGCCCTTCGCGGATCATCCATTTGCTGGAGCCGTCAAAGCGCAGCATGCCGTTGTAAAAAGAGCTGAACCACAGAAAGCCATCCCGATCCTGAATTATGGCGAAGCCCGGCTCGCCGCCGATGTCGAACACATACTCGAATTTTATCGGCTTGGCCGTTGTATTCGCCAAAGACGCAACCGGCAGCGTCGACATCATAATTACCAGTGCCAATCCCGGACCGCGACAGCACTGGATGATCCAGTGCAGGAGTGCAAGCAGTAAATTTGGGACTAAACTGTGAGATAGGGTGCCGCATAATGTTTTCATGGTTGTCTTCTTTCTTCACTCCAATCACCCCGTACCCAATCAGTATGAAGTGTTGGGAACCAAACCCCGGTATCGCTTCAGATAAAAAGTTAACCTGACTCAAATCAACAACTAGTCAACTTCCCCTTCAATCTTTAATCCATATTTAACACACACTGTTCATCGGAATCAAACAGGACGATGATATTGATCCAATTTTTTTATTTTGTCGCAGAAAACCTGGTCCTCCCTCCGGGCTGTAGGCCCTACTCTCCGACCCGTAGGGCTCGGGTCTACGAGCCGGAGGCGGGGCCGGAAGCTGGGCCAGGTCAGAGCCCCTCGGCTATGCCGTGAATCTGCTGCAAGCGGGAGCGGAATGATGGAATACTGGAATGTTGGAATGCTGGGTATAGTGGAATGGGGTCTAATTTTATAACGATGGCACGGATCAGTTTATAAAATCAGACCGCATCCGCTTTCGATTCCCAATATTCCATTATTCCATCATTCCATTATTCCATAGGGATTATAAGGTAAACTCCACGCCTCTCTCCGAGCTGTAGGCTCTGCTCTGCGAGCCGGAAGCTGGTGTGAAATCAAATCCGGGTCCTCTGAGCCCGGATCTTTACTGATCAAAAGTTGATTTGTCTATAAATTGTCTATAATTTACGGAAGTATTTTAATGTTGGTTTTATATTAATATAAATCAATTGGTTAAATTTTTTACTACGAAAAATTGATACCCTTTATTGTAATGAGCATTGACTGATTGTAGAGTATGTCTTATTTTTGTCTAATTATAAATAAATTTATTTTTTGTCAACAAAACGCATCTAAATCAGATGCCAATCTGGAGGATACCATGGATAAAAACAACCGCAATAAAGATTTGTTCACCAATGCCATGTCGAATCTGATGAAAAACAAACTCGGCATGAGCATTGATTTGCTCAATGAAATACTCAAAACCGATCCCGCCGACCGGCTCGCTGCACTGGCGCGGGGCTCGGTATACCTGAAAATGAATCAACCCAACCGCGCCATCAGCGATTTTAATCGGGTTCTTGAACTGGATCCCAATCATGCCAAAGCCCACCATTTAAGGGGGCTTGCCCGGGAGATGACAGGATCCAATGAGCAAGCCCTGAAAGATTTCGACAAGGCCATCGACATTGACCCGGATTACGGCGCGGCCTACTACAGCCGGGCGACCTTACTCACCAAGATGGGGAAGGAAGACTCGGCTGCTGAAGACATGCAAGTGGTGGCCCATCTGACAAATCTCAACATTGAAAACTTCGCCAATGAAAACAATGTTTGGCGTTCTCGTCAACTACAAATGGAGGAGATTTTAGAATCCGAGCTGCAGCGTTAAATCTCATCCGAGTTTCTGGTGGTTGGTGTTCAAATCGCCTGTCAAGGGAGGTGACTTTAAATGACAAGTATGTCCAGTGAAAACATCATCGTCAATCTGGTAAAACAAGCAGCCGAATCAGAAGGCTGCTTAATCGAGGAGGTGGATTTCGACAACCTTACCATTAAGTTAAACGGGCCGGATGAGGTCGTCAGTGACTGCGCCCGGGCGGTTGCCGAAGTTCTTGACTAATACGAATACCTGAAAAATATCTACATTTTAACAAAGCCCCGCGACCGTGAGATGGCGGGGCTTTTTGGGTCTGTAGAACATGAATCATTCCCAAATGATTTGGCGTTAATAATGTGCCACAGTGATTTGCAATAAGAATTTCAGTACATCTTCAGTCTTCGTTTCCGTCTTCGCCGGGTTGGGAATTAAAGTTAGAGTTAAAGGCGATCAAGGTTGGACGGTAACCAGTAAAAGGAAATTGAGTCATCTAAAACCGCCGGCACACCCTCGTGAATGGTCGGAAACCTGGGCTCCAGTCCAACCGTTTGGTAGATCGTTCCCGCGATGACGGGCAAACGCAAATTCCAGCACGATACGGCTCCGCTGGGGTAGGGGTTCGGCTGGGCGGTTAATCCAAACAGGATGTCCAACACTCGCGTTCCCAGATAAGAGACTGCTTGTGGCACGTGGGTCACCCGCAGGCGGGGGTAGTAGGTTTTGATTGTCTCAAAATATTCATTCCAGGTGCACGTCTGATCGTCAGCCACCACCCACAGGCCCGGCCGACCGTTTTCGGCAGCCTGTATCAAAGCCCGGGCCGCGTCGAACACGTGCAGATGCGCAAACGGGTTATCACCTTTTCCCGGGAAATAGACCTTGCCATGCCGAACCTGGTCAAACAGCAGACTGTGTGCTCCGTAGACATGCGGCAGCCGCAGGGAGGTAAACCTGACGCCGGCTTTAGTCGCCAATTTTTCAAGGCTCAGCTCAGCCTCCAGCTTGGCCCGGCCGTATCCGGACATCGGCGCGGGATCTGTTTCCTGATCGATGGGTTGGGTGGTATCCCGGTATGCCAGCAAACTACCGCCGTACACAAAGGTGTCGACCCCCTCTTCAATCGCGGCCTGCATGAGATTGAGGGAACCTTTGACGATGGACGGGTGCAGCCGCGGATAGGGTTCGAATGCTGCGCGGGCGCCGAGGTGGATCACCGTATCGATCCCTTGCAAAATACGGTGCAGGCTAGCGAGGCTGCGTATATCGGCCTGCATAATTTCAGCGTCCAGGTTTCTCAGCATCAAGCCGCGCACCGGGCGCCTGACCATCAGCCGGGGCCGCACACCCAGCTCCGCCAGCTGCCTGGATACCTCGATGCCAATGAACCCGGTGGCTCCGGTGACCAAAACTTTTTGCACGGCTATGTCCTCACTTCATCATTGTAATTATTCACCGCAGAGCGCGCAGAGCGACGCAGAGAATATTTGAAATACCCTTTCTCAGCGTTCTCTGCGAGCTCTGCGGTAAATGCTTTAAGTTTTTTTATAGATCAGACTGGCCGCTTTTCAGGCCAGAGGCCGCGCTGACAACTGACACCCGACACCTGTCTACGATCCCGTCTGAAGCGAAGCGTAAGCGGGGCAACCTGAACATTGTTGGTAGTGGTTGCCACCTTAATCACCCCTCCGAGATGGACCAAAGCCGGGTTTGCTGAGCGCCTATCTTTACTCTTCGCCACTTTTTTGTTTATGCTTTTCAATCAATTTTTTGGTTTGATTGATGCGCTTGGTGATCAGGATGGATCTTGGGCAGCTTTGGGTGCACTTGAAGTGGTTTTTGCAGGGCCAAACGCCATCCGGGTGATCCAGCGTCGGCAGACGCTCCTCGAGCCCGTTGTCGCGGGTGTCCGCCAAAAACCGGTAAGCCTGGGCGATGGCGGCCGGCCCCAGGAAGTCCGGATGGCCTTCTGGAATCGGGCAGGCGGAATAGCACGAAGCGCATAAAATGCAGTTGGTTGTGTCGTCGAAGATCATCCGTTCCTCTTGGGATTGGATGTACTCTTTTTCTTCAGGCAAATCTTCATTGATGAGATACGGCTTGACGGCCCGGTATTTGTTGAAGAAATCTGACTGATCGACAATCAGATCGCGCTGCACGGGGAAATACTGCAGCGGCTCAACGGTTATCGCGTCGCCATCCTGGGCGGCGACGTCTTTGATCAAAGTCTTGCATGCCAGACCGTCTTTACCATTGATTCGCATCGCATCGGAGCCGCATACCCCGTGCGCACAGCTCTTGCGGAATCCCAGGGTGCCGTCCTGAAAACGCTTGATATACATCAATGCATCCAGCAGCCGGTCATTCGGGTCGGCATCGACCGTGTAGTCCTGAAAATAAGGCTTTTCATCACTTTCGGGGTTATAGCGTTTTATCTTAAGCGTAATATTCATGGTCATATCCTTATATATCAATAAGTCCGCGGTTTGGGTTCCCAAATGGATGTATCGACCGTTTTGTATTCGATACGCACCGTGTCTTCTTCCAGATAGGCCAGCGTATGCTTCAGCCAGTTGTCATCATCGCGTTCAGGAAAATCTTCCCGGCTGTGAGCGCCTCTGCTCTCCTGCCGATTTAAGGCCGAGGCCGCGGTGAGCAGGGACAGGTCCAACAAGTTGCGCAGCTCGATGAGTTCCAGCAGGTCGGTATTAAAGGCGCGGCCGGTATCCTGGACCCGCACTTGCTGATAGCGTTTCAGCAGGTCCTGAACCTGATCTACGGCGGCCTGCATGTCCGCCGCGCTGCGGTAAATACCGATTTTTTCCATCATCGCGACCTGCATTTCCTCCATGATATGTCCGCCATGGGGCCCGGTCTGGCCGTCGGTCAGCTGTTCAATCCACCGCCGGGCTGTATCCGCCGCATTCTGGCTGACGGACGGAAGTTCGACGGCTTTGACGTAGTCGCCGATGTGTTGGCCGGCTCGCCGACCGAAGACCACCAGGTCCAGCAGGCTGTTGGTTCCCAGCCGGTTGGCACCATGCACCGACACGCAGGCGCATTCCCCGGCGGCATACAACCCTTGCACGATGGTTCCCTGGCCGTCTTTAATCACCCGCCCGTAATCATCAGTCGGGATGCCACCCATGGCATAGTGGGCCGTGGGCAGCACCGGTATGGGGCTGTCGGCCGGATCGATTCCCAGGTAGGTCTGGCAGAAACTGGTGATGTCCGGAAGTTTGGTTTGCAGGACCTCCTTGCCCAAATGAGTGGCATCCAGGTGAACGTAGTCATCGATTTTGCGGTCGCCCCGGATACCCTTACCGGCCCTGATTTCCGTTAATATTGATCGGGCGACGATATCGCGCGGGGCCAAATCCAACAGGGTGGGTGAATAGTGCTCCATAAAACGCTGCCCGTCCCGGTTGCGCAGAATGCCGCCCTCGCCCCGCACCGCTTCGGAGATTAAAATGCCCAGACCCTCGATTCCGGTGGGATGAAATTGAAAAAATTCCATGTCCTCCAGCGGGATGCCGCGCCGGGCGCATATCGCCGGTCCATCGCCGGTGTTGGCATGGGCATTGGATGTGATCTTGAAAATGCGTCCAAAGCCGCCCGTGGCCATCAGGACCGCTTTGGCGGCAAAAATATGCAGCTCGCCCGTGGCCAGCTCCACCGCAACGACTCCCTGACAAAGATTGTCATCCAGAATTAAATCGATGACCTGAAATTCGTCATAAAAAGACACATCGTTTTTGATGCATTGTTGATAAAGTGTCTGCAGAATCATATGACCGGTGCGATCAGCAGCATAGCAGGCCCGGCGCACGGGCCCCTCGCCAAAATTGCGGGTGTGACCGCCAAAGCGGCGCTGGTCGATGCGTCCCTCCGGTGTCCGGTTGAAGGGCAATCCCCTGTTTTCCAGATCGTAAACCGCCTGAATGGCTTCTTCGGCCAATATCTTGGCGGCCTGCTGGTCTACCAGGTAATCGCCGCCTTTGACGGTGTCAAAGGCGTGCCATTCCGGCTTGTCTTCCTCCACATTTCCAAGCGCCGCGCCGATGCCGCCCTGGGCCGCTCCAGTGTGACTTCGAATCGGAAACAGTTTTGATATCACGGCCGTTTGCGACCGTTTACTGGCTTCCAGGGCCGCATACAGACCCGATCCACCAGATCCGACGATGATCGTTTCAAATTGATGAATCAAGTTTCACCTCCGTCAATGTTTGATTTGAATTCGTGCTTCTTTCCAGGTTGTCTACCGGTTTTGGAAACGTTTCGCGGTATACAGCCGGCCATTGGCATTGCCGGTACTTTCGCAAATTGCAATACATTCCAGGATAGTCATAAGAAATTCTAAGGATTAAATCAATCCTCAATTGACATCGGGGTATCTGAACAGCAAAATAATGCAAGCAAAGATCCAGGCTCAGAGGACCCGGCTTTGATTTCAGCCTAAAGCGATGTAGTTTATCTTAGACTCTGAATGGAACAATGGAATGGTGGAATAATGGAACATTGAAAATACAAAGCGGATGACGGTCTGATTCTACGAGCGGATCCGTGCCATCCTTATAAAAATAGTTCCCAGCGCACTAAACCCAGCATTCCATCATTTCAGTCTTCCTCCGGCGGATCTGAACACTAATCGTAAAAGTTGCGACCTTCATCACCCCTCCGGGGTGGACCAAAGCCGGGCCCTATGGGCTCGGATTCTTTACCGTTCAGAGCTCCGAAATTTGATGGCTTTCCTCGCGCACCGAAAGCCCCCGCTTCGCGGGATGACATGCCAGTTTTAAGGGATTGAGGTATGCCTCCAACGGCGAAAGCCGAAAGCCTCTCTTTCACTGGCACGATACCGGTTTTTGGCTTGGACGCGCTTATATCTACTAAAGCCGGACTTCCACAACTTGCGCCGGAGAGGCCGTCAGGGCCGGCATTCCTGCATGCGGTTGATCAATCGGCCGGTTCTTGGCGGCTTCGCCTGAATTTAAACCGGCATCTGCCGAAATTAAGCCGGCCTCGATCGCCTCATCGATGTGATCCACCAGGATGAACTCCATTGCTTGACGGACCTCAGCCGGAACATCTTCAAGGTCCTTGCGGTTGCGTTTCGGCAGGATCACAGTTGTGAGGCCGGCACGATGGGCGGCCAGCACCTTCATTTTTATGCCGCCCACCGCCAGCACTCGTCCGCGCAGCGTTACCTCTCCGGTCATACCCACATTGCTTCGCACGAGACGATTGCTGAACAATCCGGTCTTTGAACGAACATAGCTGTAGGCTATTCTGGCGCTCTCCTGCATGACATCGCCGAGCTGGCCGGTTACGGTCAGGTTTCCGTTGCCGTCCATGCGGGTGGCTTCCACAAACAGAATGTCTCCCCCCACGCTGGTCACTGCCAGCCCGGTGGCGATACCCGGGAGCTCGATTGCCTCGGAAAGCTCGCTTTCGAACTTTTCTCTTTTTAAGTATTTGGCGACTTGTTCGGGGGTAACCATGACATGTTCCCATGTACCGGCCGTCAGCTTTACAATCGACTTGCGACAAATTGCACCGATAAGCCGCTCCAGCTGGCGGACGCCGGCTTCCCGGGTGTATTCTCCAATAATTTTTCGCAGGGCCTCGTCCATGAAGGTCACATCACTGTCGTTGAGACCATGGCCTGTCAGCTGCCTCGGCACCAGGTGTCGTCTGGCGATTTCAATTTTCTCCAGTTCGGTATATCCATCCAGCTGAATGACTTCCATGCGATCCCGCAGGGGAGCCGGGATGGTCTCCAATTGGTTGGCGGTAGCGATAAAAACAACGTCGCTCAAATCAAAATCGACATCCAGGTAGTGATCGCGAAACGCTGAGTTTTGCCCGGGGTCCAGCACCTCCAACAGGGCGCTGCTGGGATCGCCGCGCCAGTCCCGACTGATTTTATCCACCTCGTCCAGCATGAAAACCGGATTGCGGGTTCCGGCGCGTTTGACGGCCTGAATGATCCTACCCGGCATGGCCCCGATGTAGGTCCGCCGGTGGCCGCGTATCTCGGCTTCATCGCGAACCCCGCCCAGACTCATCCGGGTAAATTGGCGGCCCATGGCCCGGGCGATGCTCTGACCCAGGGAAGTCTTGCCGACGCCCGGCGGACCGGCAAAGCACAGGATCACACCGGTGGCGTTGGTCACCTCGCTTTTTGTATCTTCAGATTGGCCGACTCCGCGGATGGCCAGCAGGTTGCGCACTGCCAGGTACTCAACGACCCGTTCCTTGACCTCGCGCAGGCCGTAGTGATCTTCATCGAGAACCCTACGGGCTGCGTTGATATCGGTCTGGTCTTCGCTGGTGCGGTTCCATGGCAGATCCAGTAGCCAGTCGAGATAGCCTTTCACAATACTATATTCGGCAGATTGGGGTGACATCTCCTCGAATCGGTCCAGTTCTTTCGTAGCCTGTTGGCGGGCTTCCTCAGTCATTTCCGCCTCGGCAATTCTCTGCCGGTAGTTATCGGGTTCGGACTCGTTTTCGCCGGTCTCACCAAGTTCTTCCCTGATTGCCTTGAGCTGCTGCCGCAGGTAATAGTCTCTCTGGGTCTTGTTCATTTTCTCCCGGGCATCGGATTTGATTTTTTGCCCCAGATCCAAAACTTCCTTCTCACGAGTAAGATGGGTCATCAGGCCATATAACTTGGCCTTAAGGCTATCTTCTTCCAACAGTTCCTGTCGATTCTCAAAACCGATTTCGCTAAATGCGGCAGCGATATAGGCCAAATTCAAAGGGTCCTGAATGCCCGCCAGTTTAGCGATGGCCTCATCCGGAACTTCAAGTGACAGCTTAAACACATCCCGGGTCAGAACGCGGACATTGCGATGCAGGGCCTGGGTTTCCGAGTCATTTTCCAAGATCTCCGGCGCCAATTCGATTGCCGCTTTCAAATTGCTGTCGCCGGGTATCCACTGCGCAATGCGGAAGCGTTTCAATCCGTTGACAACGACCAGGATCGTATTGTCAGGGGCCCGGGTGACGTAAAGTACCCGCACCACGGTTCCGGTTTCAAATACCTCCCCGGGAAGCTGAACCTCAGCGGCCGATCTGTTGGCCCCGACAATGCCAATCAGACCGTTGCCCTTCATCGCTTTTTCGAGCAACGCCATGGACTTTAGCGGCACGGCGAGTGACATGTTCAGGGTCGGAAAAGCAACCTGCTTGGCTAACGGCAATATAGGCAGTGTTTCAGGAATCTTGTTCGGATCGACTGCAACGATCGCTTTATCGTCAGGGGTAACCTTATTTGAATTGGTTTTCATGTGCTCCTCCTTAGCTTAGTCTCTAACCGCTGCAAGGTATTCGCGGTTGTATCTGGATGCCACCTTTTGCTCCCACTTTGCCACCTTGATGAGGGTCGACCGCACACCACCGTAGCAGGGGCATTTCACCCAAAAAGAAAGTGTTTGCAATTACCTTGTGACGATTTATCGTTCCGCCCACCAATATAGCTGTGAAAGTGATTTTCATTTGAACACTCTTTTTCAAACCCTATGCCGGTTCTCGAAATTAGTAATCATAAACAAATAATAAACAAACTATAGACAATGTCAATTAAATTCATTTAAAATTGTTAAATCAGCTGAATTTGCCGTCATTGGTCGCACGTCAACCTTCAAAGGTAGATATGTTGATGCGTTTTCATGAGAAATTTAATCTGCCCGTGTTCAACTCTGTTGTCCTATAATTTCCTATCTCGCAGCTCCGAGACGCAGGCCGCCTGAATCAAACAATGTAGGCTTTATCGGGTGCCGTACATTTTATAAACAAAATATTGACAAATTGAGATTTGTATTTTAGTTTGTCCCATGAGCAAAAAAAACTTTTATCCCATCAAATATGTTTCTCAGAGAACCGGGTTAACACCCCATGTCATTCGTGCCTGGGAGAATCGTTACCAGGCCGTGGTCCCTCGCCGCTCAGCAAAGAACCGGCGACTTTATTCCGAGGCGGACGTCCTGCGATTGCAGCTACTAAAAATGACTACTGATGCAGGACACACCATCTCACAGGTGGCGCAACTCGGCACAGCTGAATTAAAAAACCTTGCTCAGCGTGAAGATGTCTCAACGCGGCTTCGGCGGCAGATCGTCACTGAAGCGTCTAAGCCTGCCGTGGCTGATGACCATCTAAAGCAGTGCCTTGCGGCCGTATTAAACCTCGATCCCACCGGCCTGGAACATACCTATGATCAAGCAGCCATTGATCTTACCAGACTGGCGTTGCTCAGAGACCTTATCGTTCCGCTCTTCAAAGAGATCGGCAAATTGTGGCACAGCGGGTCCTTAAAAATAGTCAATGAGCACATGGCTACCAACGTGACGCGCAATTTTTTGCTGAACATGTTGCGGGCGACAGCGGTTTATGACCCGGCGCCCAGAATCGTCGTAGCGACCACGACGGGGCAGTGGCACGATGTCGGTGCACTGTCCGTGGCCTTGACTGCCGCGGAAAACGGGTGGCACCCGATTTACTTCGGGCCAAACTTGCCGGCCGAGGAAATTGCCGCTGCCGTCAAGCAAAGTGCTGCGCGAGCGCTGGCGATCAGCATTACCCACATACTAAACCAGCATCCGCTGGTTGATGAATTGCGCAAGCTGAGAAGATATGTCGGCAACGAGATTACCCTTTTCGTCGGTGGGCGGGCAGTTGTTGATCAGACCCCGGTATTGGAAGAGGTGGGTGCTCACTACCTTAAAGATATCGAGCAGTTCAGTGATGAACTCAACGCGATGTCCAGCGCCAGTGCCATGTGATGGTTGATTTCTTGAGCCCCGCATCCGACCACTAAAGCCCAACTTATTTTTTTAAGATGAGCTTCGATCAAATCGGCCTTTATTCTCAAATACGCTTATCTTCAGAGCTCAAAACGGATTCTGAGTCCCTCACCTTGAAAGGGTGAAGGCTTAACGTCGTAAGCGGTGAAAGAAGTGCCAATTTATGAACGACTCTCATCCAGCAGCTCGGCTTCAGTCGTTGACACCTGACACCTGACACCTGACAGCTGAACACTGCCGGAAAAAGTTGCCAACTTCATCACCTCTCTGGGGTGTACTAGAACAGGGCATTCAATCCTCGGACTCTATACACTTCATCCCTCCCGCTTGGGCTGAGATGCCTTCATCCAACAGCGCAAATACGATCCCAAAAAATTTTTCAGACGGGTTTAAGCCGATTTATCAAGCAAAATAAGCCTGCCACAGGCATAATAATGCTAAAAAACCTGATTTTACTGGGTTTGTGGACTTGACGATTGTTAAAAATACCTATAGAGCCTGCGCATAAACTTAAAATTGATCAGAATAAATTACAAAATTGTAGGTCCAACATTTTAAATTTGGTCAATGTTCTTTGAAAAATTGGTTAAAGCAGCAATCTGCTGTGCTTCAGGTTA
>Ga0209791_1000542_pt1 | contig 12931 bp, 15 predicted proteins | sample WorMetTyACAVOLI1_FD_187422 | JGI IMG/M metagenome (GOLD analysis project Ga0209791, IMG submission 187422) | Marine gutless worms symbiont microbial communities from Max Planck institute for Marine Microbiology, Germany - Olavius algarvensis... ... | reverse complement strand
CCGATTTACTATCTCGGGGCCCCGACTTCGTAAGTCGGGGCCCCGAGATAAGCCAACCAATCACAAGTGCCGCATTATACGTTGCTATGGTTTGCGTACCGTACGCTTATCTATGTATTTTTGATGTTTTGTTTGTTTATTCGTTGAATGTATAGACTATTTTCGTCGTAAAATGCCGCTTATATGTAATTAATCCACGTGCATGAACAACCCTGTCGGGAATTTAGGTTTAGTAGGGTTAGGGATAGGTGATACAATCACAGCTTGTACTTTGGTAGTACAAGCAGTTGTAAAAGTCACCAGCAAAGTCAATGGGAATGAGACCAAGAAGGAGCCTGCCTCCGTGGCTATATTAGTATAGTCTCGGGCAGCACTGGCCTGCATGTCACCGACGGCGGTATGACCCGGGTTCAAATCCCGGCCAGCCCGCCGTCGATGTATGCGAGTCATGCTGTGCGCCGGGCGCTGGCCTATATATAACCGTCGGATCGTGACGGCTGGGGATCAACTTACGGTCGGACTGCTGTCGGTGTATGCAGGTCAAGTAGCGCATCAGGGATAATCTCCCCGGCAGGCACAGAGGGTTTGACGGTGTCCTCTGTAATCTGTGACCGTTGGCTAACGCTGAGAAATAGAGACGCTTGGCGACTTGCCGACTGTAGACGTAGACTGATTAGACGAGCGCAGGCCGCAGCCTCTATGCCCGCATCATATAAACACTTTGCAATACATTAACTTGCTAAGATTCTTCGTATACAACTTTACTGCGACTTCCAGTTCTGTGCAACTGTGCTTTAACATTATACATAATGTCTTGATTATGCCAAAATTTATCTAGTCGAGATTTAAACGTGTTAGTGGTATTAGCAGACACAACCCAATTTGGCAAGCTGTTCCATGTATTAACCACCCGATTTGAAAAACCAAATTTTCGTAAATCGTACTTAACATGAGATTTCTGAAGTCTCAGGTCATTTCCCCTTGTGACGTATGTGCTGCCTTTGTTCAGAGTCGCTGCAACACAAGTGTGGTATTTTCCAGTAATTATCTTATATGTTTCTGTCATATTATACGTCTGTAATGAAGGGTTGGTATCTGACAAATTTTTAGTCTTTCACTATAAGGTAATTTTTTGAGTGATGGCAAAATTTTGGTGGCTCTTCTGTACCTTTTCCAGTGCTTCTATGTCTCCTTTCCTATATGGTGCCCAAACTGAAGAACAATAATCCAAATGAGACCTAACCGTACTGTTGTATATAAGAATAAAAGTTGAAGAAAAGTTAAGTACTTAAAATTGCACTTAATTATGCCCAACGTCATGTATGCTTTATTAATTTTAGCATGTATATGCTCTCTGAAAGATACTTTTTCATCAAAACATACACCCAGATCCACCACTTCATTTCCGCTTTCTAGCGGTATCATGTGATTATTATCATCACAGACAGAGTAAATGTATGACTTGTCTACGGATCTCCCAAATGAGACAACTTTACATTTTTCAGTGTTAAGATTTAACATCCACTTTTTGACAAATTCTGTAAAACTTCGAGTGCATTCTGCAAGCTGTTACTATCATCTAATTATTATGTTGGAAAAATTTAGCATCATCAGCAAAAACACTTCGGAATAAATACCATAAGAGTCTATCAAATCATTAATATATATGAAAAACAATAATGGTCCCAGCACGCTTCCTTGTGGAATGCCACTTATGACATCGTCCCAACTAGAATAGCTAATATTAACTTTTACCCTATACTTTCTTGCTGATAGAAAATTTGAAATTATGTTTGTAGTAATATTTGAATTGCATTCTGACTCCACTGATGTGTACTGTCTTTATGCTTGTCAGGATTTGTTCAGTTTCCTCACAAGAGTAAAGGCTAACGGTCTAACATGGACAGAAGAGACCAGCTCATTCAACTGTACTTCAGCACGGGTATGTCCTACACGGACATACTGTATCTGCTACATAAGCATGGATATATTATTTCGTATAGACACGTGCAGCGAATTCTGCAGCAGCACGGTTTGTCTCGAAGAAATTACTCATATCTGAACGATGCTGTACTGTTTATCAGGCAACAGCTGCAGACGTCAGGGTCACTACATGGTTATCGGTGGATGCATCAGAAACTGAAGAACAGCGGATTAAATGTGAGAAAAGAAGATGTTCGCGAACTTCTTTCTATACTTGATCCAGATGGCACCAGTTGTAGAAAATCAAGAAGGCTTCGTAGGCGCTTGTATTTTGCCAAAGGTCCGAACTACGTTTGGCACATGGATAGCTACGATAAGCTGAAACCATTTGGTATATGCATCAATGGAAGCATCGACGGATTTTCGCGGAAAATTATTTGGCTAAATGCTTATTATACAAGCAGTGATCCCAAGGTAATTGCTGGGTACTACACAGAGGTGGTGGAAAAACTAAAGGGAACAGCAAGGATTATTAGGGCTGACAATGGAACTGAGAACACCCATGTTCGTGATTTACAACGACTACTACGCCGAGATGGCCAAGATGCCTTTGGTGGCATGAGGAGTTTCCTCAGTGGCAGGAGTACAATGAACCAACGTATTGAGTACTGGTGGGCATTTCTACGAAAGGAATGTACTGACTTCTGGCTTAACCTGTTTCTGACGTTGATGGCGACTTCGTGGATCGTAACCTATTACTGTTCTGCTTCTTGGGTCTTGTGCAGGTAATTTTTTCACCAATACAGCAATGGTTGAATCTATGTATGTTGGGAGTGGGATAGTACTTGCTGTGTATCCTGGAAAGCCAGTGTTTTATGAAGTAATTCAAAATAAGTTTCATTGTTTCATTGCTTCACACTCAGTTTCACATGTTGGTTGAGAAAACTGAGTCATGACTTAAATTTGGTGATGGCAACTAACTGAAATATTTTTCTTAAACTAAAACTAAATTCAACTGGTTTTTCACTCGAAGTTACTGTTGGTAACTGTCTTACAGAAATAGTTAACTAAACTAGAAGTATTTAGTTACTTCTTTCCAACTACTAGTAATTCTAACTTGTCCCTGCCTGCTAATGTAACTATACTGAGTCAAAAAAAGGTTGCCACTATACTTCTGCCCGTAACTTTGGCAAATGATGACCGATTTTCAGTCATTACTATCAATCGACAGTGTGTACCGGTACGTTTAGGCTGATTACAGTTGATGCGACAGAGAACCAGTTGTATTATTGAATCACTGTTGGGGTAACCAGTTGTTGGTTCTGCGGCAATGGCTGCTGGCCGCAGGCCAGGCTAGGCAGACTCTTATTTCCTGTCCATGCGTCTGTCTGTCCTCTGATTTCTGTCTGTCTGTCTGTTAAGGCTAGTTTGGTGCAATGCGTGGGCCGATTTGAGTCTGACTTTACACACACGTTGGTACTGTGGTCTAGTTGTGCGGAAAGTATAAACTGTCCCCAGCCTCCCCTAGTTTCTCTAAAAATTAACAAAATCCACCTTTTGGAAGCCTTATTACATCAATATTCTCCAGAGGGCGCTGCGCGGCCCACGCAGCGGCCAGCGCAACGGGGCAGGGGGCCGCGCGGCAGTGCACCGCCGGCCGTGGGCCCGCGCAGCGGGGCGGGGGCAGCCCGGCACGCACAGCGGGGGGAGGGGGGGGCGGTAGCATGGCCGTGGCCATTGCCACAGAAACATCAGCGCCTACCGGCTTGTTGCTTGTATTTTGTAGAATGACCTAGATGCTGTTGTGGATGTATGGGATACTCATCTCATTCGACCGTCATCAAATGAACACGTTCCACACGGAAGACCGAATGTTATGTACATGACGCCTGAACTGTATGACACACAGGACTACTTGTGTGCCGTGTCTGCAAATGATGTTCGTCTGTGCAAGGAAGATTCTGTTTTTCGACGGGCAATTCCATGCGACGATGATGTCTACGAACTGTGTCTAGAAATCATGCAAATTAGGAACCTGTCGCTGCCAAGTGATGTGTATCAGGGTGTGAATTTGTACATGGAACTGAGAGAATGCATGTTTCAGATACTACTGTGAAAATGTAAAATGTACAGGGTGCAGCCAAAAAATACCCCCAACATGTAATTGCTGTAACTTGGTCAGTAATCGGACCATTTTAGTACTTTGTTGGTGTACAGAATCCTGAGAATAACCTAGGTTTTTCAGAAACGATCCTCAGCACAACTGTTGGTTGCTCGAGCAGTTCCTCGAACCGTTGAACGGGTACCTGGACAGTTGCTCTGATGATCACCTCGTGTATTCAGTTCGAGCAACTGCGGTTGCTTCAGTGGTGGCGGCAACCATCGTCTTGTGTATTCACCCTTCTACTGACACATATGCGTCACACGGTGATTCATAATTACCGTACCTCAGCTTTAAACGGCATAATTTAGTCAGTATGTGGTTATTTACACACAAATTTCCGAAAGTGTTGCTCAGGGAATGCTGAATCTGCACATGGGAAAATAATTTGTCTTTTGATTAAATATTCTTTGGTAGCAGCAGCTTAAACAGGACGGTAGTAAAAGTGTTGTTACAGCAATGCGATTTACCATTCAATATAAGCATCTCATTAAATGGTTTTGACTCGGTAAAAATTGTGGACCAGGATGTTTGCTCAAATATTTCTGAGAGAAGACACTTTTCAAAAAATCACTGAGCTCTTTAATTTTGGTATCTTTGCAGCTGTGTGGGCATTTTGTGGTTGACCGCAATCCACACGAGTTGATGGTGCCACTGCTGTCATTTTTTCCGTTAAATGTTTTCAATCCAGCAAAACTGTATTCTCTCTCACGAAATGTCTTATGAAAGTGATCTGCCTCATACTTCACACTCACTCATGAGCACTAAACGGAACGTATATCTTCAACAGTACATTGTATTGCTGTAACAGCGTTTTTCCTGACGTCCTTTTTAAACGGCTGCTAGCAAAGAATTTTTAATCAAAAGACAATTTATTTTCAGATGTGCAGATTCAGCATTCCCTGAGCAACACTGTCTGAAATTTGTGTGTAAATAAACTACATACTGACTAAGTTATGCCGTTTAAAGCTAGGGGGTCCGTCCGGTAATTATGAATCACCGTGTAAATTGAATTGTGCATTGCTGAGTGACGTATCGTCTTCAGCTACAAGTAGTCAGGCTGTGGTCGACAAACAGCGCGACGCAGGTTGGTGGCGCCATCTGGCATATCATTGTAAAACGGCGTAAAAAGCATTTTCCATACCGCAGTCACATTTAATCAGTTCGCTTGGGTTTATCACATCGAATTTCTTCACGAAAACTAAGTTCGCCAGAAATTAGACTTCTGAGACCAGTGTTTTTGCAGTGGCATCCCCCCACCCCAAACTGAACTGGTAGAACCGCACCCCTTTGACAAAATTTCATCATTTTGTGGCAAGATAAATGAACTCCCCCATTTCTGCAATCGTAGGAGATCTGTCTCCTACCCCTCATTGGTCGACGCTCTGGGTCTTATGAAAAGCGCGTCATCTGAGACGCAGCCGTTTTGCGACATTGTACGATCACAGCAGAGACGGACAAACAGAATTGCGATAGCGAGTACACCACTTAGCTGCATGAAGCGTCGCGCTGTCAAACCGATCTCTGTTGTAACTGATCATGTTTTCACTTTTTGTGCATATTTCACACAATTGTCTATGTGAAGTGAATTCTGGTGAGTTTGTTTTTAGTGGCTAGACTATGAGCATATGCTGTGCCTTTACTGGTTGTTATGAAACACTGATTTAATTCAGAACTTTCACTTTTATCAACTACGCTAGCAAGGGTAGCATGTACACCTCATTGTTATTATGGTTCGTGCAGTAGGCCTAGGCCCTATCCACGGCGGTTCTAAGGGGGGCACGGCTTCCCCAGTCAGAGGTCTGGCCCCAAAACTATATTTTTGACATATGGGAACAAAATTTAGTTTGTCTGGTGACTGGCCTCCCTTTGGAGACTCCTGCCCCTCACTGACCCCCTCACAAAAAAGTGGAGGTGCTAGAACTGCCCCTGGCTCTATCTGTGTCCCTGGACCACCACCATATTCCCCCAATACCTGCTATTCCCCCCCCAAACCTATGGCGCTTGGATAACAGCCTGGGTGAAGCAATAAAACCAGAAGCAAGGCCATGGAGAGTTTGACCCCCCCACTTGCCTCTATCGCCACCGTGGGATTTGCACAAAACTGATAACAAATTTTTGGGAACCCCCTCGCAAAAGTCATAAGCTAGTACTAACCTCTTGGTAGCTGTCAAAATGCACCAAAATGTACAGATTTGAATGCTATACATCAGAAATTTTCTCAGGCTTCATACTGGGGAGGGGTGTTTAAGCCCCTCCCCAGACCTCACCCTCATAACCCCCACTAGAAACCCCTGGCATCACCCCTGTTTAAACACCACTCATTTCAACCGTAAAATCCAACGATTTTGAACACATTCGCTGACCGTCACAAATGAGATCAATTTTCTTTTACTTTACACAAACAAATGCAAAGCAATTTACACGCATTCATCTGGCAGTCATTTGCTGTGCAAACTATAAGTCCACCATTGGGCCGCCGTACCACTAACGTGCTACTGTTGGGAGGTTAAGAGGGAATATTGTTAGAACTGCTCCATGCTGTGTTGTGTACGACAGTTGTGCACAACGATACACACACATATGTGAGCAGTTCTTACAGGTGTATTAGTTAGCTTAGATTTTGTTATTTAGGTTTTTGTTCAGCCTAAGTTATGTTTGTGTATTTCTTGGTATTAGTGTAGGCACTTTATGAGTTCCTTGATTTTGTTTGTTCGATTGTTCAATGTTCAATTTAGTTGTGGTTGTTTATGTTAGCCTAGTTGTATGTTTTGTTTGTGTATGCTAGTTTAGTTGTATGTTGCTCCCCCGGTTTCCCCCCTTTGTTTTCTTTTTTCTCAATACTGCACTGTCACATGTCATATGTAATTTAATTAAGTTTGACTAAGTTCGCTATTATGTTTTTTTATTGTTGTTGTGCTACCATTAATATGGTGAATAAAGATTTACAATACTAGCCAAGAGATTGGCTGGGAAGAGCATCTCCGAAATGACCTATGTGTCGGGTGGGACGTAAAACCTCTGCTCAATCTCAATCTCAACTACTGTCGGGATAACTGTAATTTAATCGATAAACAGAAACCCTAACATTGTGTATCAAGACAACTGCCTAAATATGCTAACAAGTGTCATGCGGTGTCACCGTCTCTGTGACAGCTGAGCTTCTTGTCGTGTATGCATTACTACTAATACAGTATACCCTTCTAACAAACTCTACAGGGATGTAGCCTTTGCACAAATAAATTGAAGATTGTCGTAACCACTACGACAGAAAACATAACATACATACACACACACGACTACATTAAGCCAAACGAGCTTTGTCAAAAATACCAAGGCGCTGACTTGCTCTGGGCACATTAGCCCAGCTGTCTTGAGACAACCGGGGCATTGCGCCGGTACAGTTGATGTGAAAGTCATTAGGTGATGACTGAGTTGTCTCGTAGTCTCTGCCACTACAGGCATCCAGGCATTCATGGGCGCATTTAAGGCAAAAAGCCTCATCGGCCACATTACCAGAAAGGCCTACTCTGCCCTTCCGTCTCCCCTCCCCTCTTCCCTCCCTTCTGTCTTCTACATTCTAGGTCATTAATGTCTCAATTATCAATAACTAACATTCTTCGACAACAATTCGTTTCAGTCTCAAAAAATGCCTTTTGAAGAGAATAAAATCCTGATTAATATGCAGGAGCTCAGGGCTCTGACCCGAACCCACTGGGGGAGTTCACAGTGCATCCCCAGACCACTAGCTGTTGGGGAGGAGATACATCTCACCACGAACCCCACCCTCTTTGCCTCGAACTTCAGGACTGAGGCTGCCTTGCCGTTGCCTCAATACTAATTAATAAAAGTCAGCGCCTATGCACAACAGCAATGCTACAGACTAGTCGACAAAGCACATCATGTACTAAGGCCAATGCCCAATACCAGTCTCGGTACTTCAGTCATTTACACTGTCAATTGTGGGTGCAAATCTGACATCGAACATGTCGACAATGAAAAGGGATCATACATGTAGGAATAAAAGTAAACTGAAAAATACATGTACATGTACAAACATGACAAGGAGACATTACGCCAACGTGAACGTGGTCGCCATTGTGATTGCGGCAATGACGTTGCTAGAAAACAGTTCATATGACGACACCACGGGCAGTTTCAGAGTATTTGTACAAGTGTTTGACACGGGAAAGTCTCGCGTGCAGTCGTTGTCGTCCAGATCATCAGGATGTCGGAAAGAAATGGACAGTTGAGGGTCGAACCCGAGTGGTGGAACATACTCCATCCCCGTCACAAATCGCAGCAGTGAACACAGATGGTCAGTGTCTAAAATGTGAAACATCAACACCGTTGAGTTCAAACTGTGCCTTTTCTATTTACACTTCGCTGCACAGGCACATACAGTTTGCAGCTTGTTACCCACGCCGGCTGGTAAGCAAATCACCATTCCCTCCTTCCCTCTTCTCCTCTTTGTCCCTCGCTCCCTTCTCTCCCCAGTCCCCTCCGTCCCTATACTTACGCTTTTAACGTGTTTAGGGTATAAAACTGTTCACTTGGTACTGTAGCAGCCTAGCAGCCTGTATGGCTGTGAATTATGGGACTTGACTGGTAACAGTATTGATGTGTTCTGCAGGACGTGTCCTAATTTTCAGTGTATGGAAAAATTGTTGTAAAAATTTGCATGGAACTTGGGGGCCTCTGCACTCAGGGACCCCTGGACTTTGCCCACCCTGCCTACCCCATTGCTACGCCAATGAGCATATACATGGCAGAGTCTAGTGGCGGCGAAGAGTTGACGGCGTTTTCGATTTTATCGCTAGTTCGACGGAGGACACGCTGAAGGAGGAGGACGGTGTGGGAGCATCGTTGGACACTGCAAAGGTGATAAAAATTCATTGGTCCACTCGGTGTCCATGATGTCAACAATGCGTCGGAAAAATCGTCCAACAAAATCGCGTAGTGTACGGCCGGCCAAATGTTAGAAACAGACAACAACAAGTAAGTTATAGAAATGTCGCAAAATAACTTCACATACACACTCCTGACACGCACGATAGTGCACAGATAGCGCTGTACCTTCAAGATCCTGGAGAAGATCTCTCCAGTACGAGATGGTGACTATCTCGCGTTGATGACGATTGCTGCCAGTTTCCGAATAGCGAACGTCAAACATCGCTTCGATTATTCCAGCATCCAGCTTGACCTGGCTGGCAATGAATGCTGGCTCCATAACATGAGGATGCTTCTCGATTGCCCTCAGCACTCCAAGTGTTGACAAGCCTTCGCGTAACCTTCAGTAACATACATGGAAATAGAATGGAACTGTCAGAATAGGTTGCAGGTTTCAGCATGCATCATGCCTGACATGTATATTATCCTCAGTACGCAGCAGCCAGCAAGAAAAAGTGAACCAACACTTTTTCGCCGAACGTTACTACATGGCCCGTCCATGTCGTCTGGCTGTCTTTTAAGTTGGTGCACCCTTGTAGGGGGGTTAAACCCTTTGGGCTTCTTTGCGTGTCATTTATGGCCACAAACACTGATATTTACCACTGCGAAACCACCTCAGAGAAATTCATTGTCACCATTTCCAGTGACTTTGACCCATCCACAGTACGGATTTCAACGTCGTCGGATTTTGCATTGCTAATGTCTTGAAAATGGCGACATTTACGGCCAGAATTACTATTACTGACTCATAGGAAACCACCCACGACAAATTTACTGGCACCACTGTCAGTGACCATGACCTATCCATAATACAGATTTGAAGGCCATCGGTTTTCTATGGTCAATATTGCATAAATTGTCCTTCGAAATCTCTAATAAATATGTTTTTCGGCATCACTGAACTTCGGATGTGATTTTGGCTGAACTGCAAGTCAATACTCAATTAAGTTCAGTTGAGGTCACGTTCGGCTGTCTCATCTACTGATGAGTTTCTGGTTGTAGCAAGCTACAACTATCGAAATGTTTTCCATATACATGTAAACTTACTGATTTGTAGCAACAACAACGCGAGCAATGCAGTAGAAATGAAGGAGGCTGTTGAGCAGTTTATCGCGCGTCACGACACTTTGGGACAATCCTACGCAGCCGGCGACATCAATCAGATCTGTCAAGTTGCCGACCGCCAGACAAAATGACAACTTGTCGGTTGACTCCTGCAGCTGAACAAAGAAACAAAGTAACGTAATGCTAATGGACAATATATACTGTGAGTCAAAGAAAAACAAGGCACCATACTCTTGCCTGGAACTTCGCCAAATCTTGACCAATTTTCAAAATTCTTTCACTAGCAGAATCGCCAGTAAATTTGCAGTAAAGCCATCATTAAATATCCCACCACACCTTAAACATGTCGCTACACTACCTTGTGAAGAAATTATTATCAGAAAGCTAGCGATAATCTGAAATCTGCATTGTTATTAATGATTAATCACAAGGCAGCTTGATGTGTGGTGGGATATTCAACAATTAGTTTACTACGAATTTAATGCTGAGTGTGCTGGTGAAAGATTTTTAAAATCTATGAATATTTGGCGAAATTACAGGCAAGAAGGTTTACTGTCTCACACGCCCTGTGCACCTGGGTACTGTCCTGCTTAAAGATGAAAACTCGCTAAGGGTCTTCTGCATGACAGTCAGAAACTGTTGTTTACTGTTGTTACGTTAGTAAGCCATTGATTCTGCCAGTCATTGTAAATTTACTATCACCAAATATCATGTATGGTGTATACCCATTGTGACTAGCTGACTGACAGACATCATCTCAACCACTTAACGTATGCAAAAGCATTTTGCTGCGACATCTTTTGTGTGTCATGGCAGGTACACGCCGGCATTAGGCCTATGTGGGATTTTCAGTACGGCAACTTTGAATAACTTTTCATCAGTGAATTAAATGATGGGAATATTACTATACAAGAATTTTTTCAACAACTGATTTGAGTGGCCGATTTCTTGCATGGCAGTTTGCTTCACTCAGTTCTTGAGCAAGGCGATTTTTTAAAGACCAACATTTCACAAGGTAGGGTGGTTACATGGTTAAGGTGTGGTGGGATATTTAATGATAACTTTGTTGCAAATTTACTAACCCTTCTGTCAGTGAAAGAATTTTTAAAATCGGCCAAGATTTGGTGAAGTTACGGGCAAGAGTATGGTGCCTTTACTAAGGAGGCGATTTGTTTTTTTAGCCAACCGTCTATCTACATAGACGGTTGGCTATATGCCATGAGCATGACGTCTGTCGTCTGTAACGTTCGTGTTTTGTCTCAAAACGATTGGACATATCATCATTCTGTCTTCACGACATGAAAGTGACATCCCTTCGCTACCTGGACGCCAAGTTTCATCATCCTAGTCTGGGGGCATCACCCCCTAATAGGGGCAAAACCGTATTTGCCTGCCTCCAGAACAGTGTTGCGAATAAGCAATATTCACTGTAAGCTACTTGTAGCCGCGGGTTGTGCGGTGTGATCTGGGGCATTAGCAACGCAGTGTTTACAAACGAACCCACCCCGTCTGTAGCCTGAAATTCCGGCTTTGTATGAGCTGTAGGCGAAATAGAACGCTGGATTTCAGGCTACCCCGTCTGCGGAAGTTGAACAGAATAAATGTGTTGGTGTCGCCATAGCGACGTTTGATGTCTGGAAGCGTACAATGGACCGAAATAACCAGTCTGGTTGACTACACAATTTGTGGCCCACAAATTAAGCTGGTTCTCGACGGACCATGTTGGAGTGTTGCTGCCGAAAATTAAAAAAATCCCAAAAATACCAACGGACGGTTGGCTATCCCAGCACCAGCTGGGCTTCTTGTTTACATTTTGATCTACTGTTTTACACCATACAGTTTTATTTTCATTTTTGCTAGCAGGTTTGTTAAATTTAGTCTTAAATTCGATGTTTATTTTTACTGCTGTTTTCAGTTGCTGCATGCAGTGTGGCCTACAGCATGTGCTGCAAAGATGTTGTTTTGTAGCATTGTTAAGTTGGTTTGTTCACAGTTTAATGATGACATAAACGTCTTTTGTTACGTTGCATTAATATTATGATTCGATATGATATGATACGATACGATAGGATGGTTTTACATACAGTAAAAAGCTGACAGGTGCCCAGCTTAAAGCAAAACATAAAACTAACAAAACAAATAGCGCTGCTGTCGCCGAGAGGCTGCGCGATGCTTTGTGTCCGTCAGTAGTTAGCTTCAACAGTGTAATACCTCGGGTGCAGTCTTTTATTATTGTTACTTAGGCTTCAGATTTACCACTGCGCACAATTAAATGCTGCTCTGTTGTCCTTGGCGTAATGTTGAGCCTTCTTGTCATACACTTTGTCGTCTGCTGTCATCAACAAACTCCGCCACTTACCAGCGACTAGTGTCATCAACCAGAAGTATTGTTGTTGTCGTTAATGTGAATATTATTCGCTATTAATCAGTGAATATTTGTGTATTTCTGTGACAGCTATTGCATCTGCGGCATATGAGAAAGCATGTGTGCTGTTCTCGATCGCAGCGATGCAGACTCAGGTCGCCAACAGTCAGGATATGAAGACTGATGAGGGCTTGAAGCTGGCTGCCAAGCTCTTCCAGGTCGGTCTGTTGTTACCCTTTGATTTCGTTCTGTAGATTGTATGTCAATAAGGTAGAAAATGAGTAATGTGTCAGGAAGGGTTTGGTTGTGATTCATCCTAAGAGATGTCCAGAAAACATCATTTTTGGCCGCCTGTCTCTGAACATTACCTGGTCGGAGTGTGTAACGAATTTCGAAGTCCGTCGGCGTACTGGCCAGCCACTGCTATCAGATACTGTGCGGATCAGACGCCTGAAGTTGTTTGGCCA
>Ga0209791_1000539_pt1 | contig 12971 bp, 6 predicted proteins | sample WorMetTyACAVOLI1_FD_187422 | JGI IMG/M metagenome (GOLD analysis project Ga0209791, IMG submission 187422) | Marine gutless worms symbiont microbial communities from Max Planck institute for Marine Microbiology, Germany - Olavius algarvensis... ... | reverse complement strand
CCATTGAAAGTATTGACTGATCCTGGATTCTGGTTTCTGGATACTGGATGTCGTTGAAATTCACCGATAGTGTCCTGTTAGATATCCAGCATCGAGTATCAAGCATCCAGCATCAGCCCAGAAAAAGCAACGATCTCAGGCATAACGGCCAGGCTAGATGATAAGAATTTATGCAATGTTAGGGTTAAATAAGCTTTCGCGTCTAAGTCAACTATGACTACATAGCTATAAATTTATTGAAAATTAGTGCCGGCTATTATCCCCATCCACCCGCGAAAGCTCCCGGTAATATTCTTGCACCTGATTCCGGTATGGGGTGGGCACGGTTTCTTCCGGCGCCGCAAAGACGTTTCTCTTCAGCTGACTGCCATCTGCCTCTGCCCGCAGTGTTGACTCCAGTTCCCTGACCGGTGCCAGCAGTTTTTTCCAGAGATCGGGCTGTGACAGGAAGTCTTCGATCTCATTTTGGGTCAATTTACGCTGAATCGAGCGGGCGTCGATCCCCCAGCGTTCGCCGCGCACCCATGGCTGGACAAGCCCTTGGGCGTGGCGGCGGCTGCGCTGCAGGCCCTGCTGCATTCGCTCCAGCGAGCTGCTGTCGTCGTCTTCCGGCGCCCGCTTCATCTGCCCATCCGGCTGCGGATCCATGCCGGACAAACTGCGCTGCTGCCGGGCGATGCCCCGTTTCAGCGCCGCGGTATCTTTTTGAAGACTTTCGAGCTCTCGACGCAATCTCCCGGCGTCATCAGCAGCCTGCCGGATCTGTTCATCCCGCGAGCGTGGGGCCGGGCGGTCGAGATTGGACAGCTGTTTGCTTACCCGCTCAATGGACTGCTCGATCTTCTTTTCGGCATCCATGGCAAGGCTCAGCCACCCGTTTTCGAGCAGCTTGCGGCTTTCTTCGATACGTCCGTTTACCCCTTCGATCTTCAGGCTGCGCAGGGTCGCCACAGCCCGGTCGGCAATATCCGGTTGATCCGCCCGCCCCCTTCGCCCGATGGTTTGCAACATGGCTTCGGCGTCGGCTAATTCTGCCTGCATCTTCTCCTTATCGGCGAGCACTTCTTTTGTTTCGCGGAGGGTCCGGGCTTCGGCCGGCGGGGATTGGCTCTCATTTCCATCCTTCAGCGCTTGCAGCCTTTGCAGGACCTGCTGCTCCTGACGGTTCAATGCCTGTGCTTTTTTCTTCAGGGCATCGACCAGGTTGGATACCGTCGCCGCCTGGTCAAGGCGCATCTCCTTTTCCTGGTCACGCAGCTGCTCAAAGGCTTGCCGGCCCTTGGTCAAGGCGCTGCCCGGGTCCTGTCGGCCCAGGTTGCGCTCGGCTTCCTGCATCCGTCGGGCAGCGTCTTGCAGCTGCCGCTGGCGGTCGGACCATTGCCGCAAACCGTCTTGCCGCGCAAGCCGTGACATCCGGCGGGATAATTCCTGCGCCTCACGTCTCAATTCTTCCTGCTCGCGACGGAGTTCCTCCAGGCGTCGTCTTCTTTGGTCGGCGGTCATACGGTCCTGACGGCGCGCGAGATCCTTCTGTCCCCGGTTTAAACGTTCCTGGCGCCGGGCGAGATCCCGCAGTTTCTCCAGGGTATCATCTTTCTGACTGCCCGGCCGGGCGCCGGCGGCTTGCTTAGGAATTTCATAGCGGTTTTCCAGGCGGCCCATTTCCATTTCAAAAAGTTCCTTGAGGTCCTCACGCTCACGATTCGATTGGCTTGCGCCGCCACCGCCGCCGCGACTGCGTGCCATCTGAATATTGGTGTTGCGACTTTCGGATTCAGCTTTCATGATTGCCTGCAGCGCCGACTGCTCCGGGCCGAGGGCTTTTTCCAACTGCCGCGTCGTCAGTTGTCCAAGGGCCGCCTCCATATGGCTGACGGCCTGTTGCAGGTGATTGACGGCACGCTGATAACTTTCGTCGGAGAATGACATCCGTTCCGACAGCCGCCGCAGCGACAACTGCGCGCGCTGCATGACCTGTCGTTGAGAATCGGTGATGGTCGTAAGATATTCTTCAAACCTTGCAGGGTTGATCCCTTTTTGCTGTTTCAACAATTTCCAGGTGGCGGCGATAATCCGCTTCTGGTTTTCGACCAGAGCGCTGGGGGATTGGCCGCCGCCCCCCGACCCGCCCCCACCGCCTGCCTGCTGCGAGGCGCGGCGAAAAGCTTCGTCCGTCGGTACGATTTCCAGAAAGTAAATGTCGGAAACAATTTCAGCGCCGCCCTTCAGACCGTTGTTATCCCGTACGGTGAGATAATAGAATACGAAATCACCCGGCTTGACTTCCAGATCCTCCAGATACAGGGTCGTCTGGCCCTGTAAGCTGACCTGCAACGGTTCATTCTGCGCCGCCAAAAAATCAATTGCCCGATTCTCACCGCCGGCCGCCATGTAATTCAACGCAAATCCCGTCAGCCCGTAATCGTCTTCAGCGGCGGCAACCATCGCGACCTCTTCAAGGGACATCACCCGTCTGTCCCGGCCGGGTCGGATCAGCGTCGCCGTCGGCGGGGCGTCCGGTACGGACCGCACGAAATACTCGTATGGATCTTCATTTGCCATCTGTTCCGTGTCGATCACGTTAATGGTATAGGTCGCATCCCTGGTGACGACGAAAGCGCCGCTGGCGATGGTCCGCCTGGCACTGTCCGCTGCGAGTTCAAGGGTTGTTCCATCGCCGAAGTGGACCGCTGCGTTTTGCACCGCCTTGTTGAAGGCGGCATGCAATGTGATTCGGGTTCCCTGCGGTGCGATCACGTCACCGCCATTCTTGACCGTCTTGTTTTTCAGACCGGTATATTGCGGGTAGACGTAATCCACGTCAATCTGCTCGACTCGCGGCAGGTCAAAAACAGAAATCCTGTGCCGCTCTGAACGTTGATCACCGATGTCGACGTAATAGGCCACGTCTTTTGACACCGCCGCCAAAAAATACACATAGGTATTTTCAGCTCCCTGCCGCGTCATCGGGATTCGGCTCCAATTGACCGAATCGGTTTGAAGATAAACATCCACTTGTTTGGGGACGGTATTTTCGATCCGTGCGATGAGCAGGACATCGTTGCCGCGCAGAATTTTTATCGTCCCCGGTGTCACCGTCAGCCCGACCGGCAGGGCCGCGGTTTCCTGCGCTTGTGCCCAGGGCATAATGATCCGCATGCCGGCCAGCGAAAAATCGTTGAACGTCCGCAGGGCAAAAAACAAACCACAGAGCACCAGCAGAGCGGCGGCCGCCGCCGGCCAGGCACTGCGGATGGATGCCACCCGGCCGGTGTCTAATCTGCGAAGCTGCATCAGCGTATCTTCCCACAACCGCTCCACCAGCGGTGAGGCGCCAGCCGCTGGTTTTTTCTCGCCGAATTCCAGCGCCGTGAGGAGGCGTTGTTCAAGCTCCGGAATGTGCTCGTCAATATAGTGGGCGAGTCGCCGCTCGTCTCTGCCCGTTTGCCGTTGGATGTGAATGCAGCGCCATGCGAGGGCTCCGGCTGCGACCACCAGGATCCCCGTCAGCGCGATGCGCCCGGCCGTGGGCAACCCCAGCATCATCTCCAAAAGCCCGAGCACCGCAAACAGGGTCGCCAACAGAGCAAAGCCCAAACTGATTTCCCGCAGGCCCAACAGACGCGCCCGGCGTCGCTGAATCCGGCGGATATTTTCCCGTAGCTCATCAATTGAAGTTGAAGACATGTTTTATTCCCCGATTGAAAACCCAGTCCTCTGAGTTGAGTTACTGATGACTGACGCTTCCGGCAACCCAGTATACCCTAACATTGTATAAATTCTTGTCATCTAGCCTGGTCGTTATGCCTGAGATCGTTGCTTTTTCCGGGCTGATGCTGGATGCTGGATACTCGATGCTGGATATCTCTCAGGACACTATCGGTGAATTTCAACGACAGCCAGTATCCAGCAACCAGAATCCAGGATCAGTCAATACTTTCAATGGTCTTCATTGCAGCGGCTAAGTTGGATTTCAAAATTTTATGCAACCATAGGGTATAGAGTGTTGGAGTACTGGAGGACTCCTTTCATTTTATTTAAGAGCCCCCTTCGGGGCAATCCACCGCAGGCGGACCGGCTGTGACGCGATTATCGATAGGTTCGATTCGCCAACAGGGTTTCGCCCAGACCCAAAAATAGGACTACCAGCAATATCCACCACCACCAGCGTTGCGATTTTTCTGCCTGGACGGCAATGGCTGCCATCCCCGCGCGCTGCGTCAGGGGCGCCTGGGGGGCTTGGTTGATCAGACCGGCGCCGATCTGCTCGGGGGCGACGGTTGCAAGGGCCGATTCCGCAAGCGCTACATTGACGGCCAGAACATCCGATTCTTGATGGCCACGTACACCGTAAAATCCGGGGCGATCCGCTGCCCGATAAACGACATCATATCCGGTGGTTGAGGTCAGAATCGTCTCGGCGTCGTTCGGACCGGTTACCCGCACGGCGTTGCCCGCCGGCAAGCGCAGGCGCAGCGGTTCGCCGACGGTGTAGGCCGGCTGCTTCTCTTCATGAAATGCAAGATAGCGCAGCATCTCGTGTAAGAGGGGGACGTACAATCCCTGCCGGGGAAGATTGTTCCACTGCGGATCCAAGGAGGAAGTCAAAAGCAGTACGCGGCCCCTGCCGATCTTTTTTTCCAGCAGCGCAGCCTCCCCGTTATCGAAGCGCAGGATGACGTCACTGCCCGGCACCGGCTTCGTGGACCAGTGTCCATGAAAACGCGCGGCACCGAAATCGCCGCTTTGGCTGAGACCCAGGGATTTGATGATCGGATGCCGCTGGTTTATCCCCGCAATCGACAGAAAATCACCATTGGCAGCGATCTGTTTTTGGTCCAGGGCGGCGGGGGTCATTCCATCAAAAAAGCGGTTGAAAGTCCGAGCCGCCACCCGGGCGGCCGGTGCGATCAACAGACTGCCGCCCTTCTCCAGGTAGGCCGCAAGGGCCTCTGCCCGGGTCGAAGCCAGCTCCCCCGCGTTGAGAAACACGACGACATGATAGCGCTGCAACACGTCGCCTGTGATCTCTGCGGGCCGAACCAGATCGAGGTCAAACAGCGACCTGTCCCGATTTCCCAGAGCCGATGCAAACCAGCGGGTTTCATCGGCCTGCGCTTTGACGGCCGCGGCATCAACGACCCCTAAAACCGCCAGTGGCCGCAAGACATCGACTGTAAAGTAAAAGGTATTGTCGGGCGCAAAGAACGCATCCTCCACCGTCACCGCACCGCGATGAATCCCCCGTTTTCTGAATTTGGTGCGAAACGTCACAACCGCCTCGGTACCTTGGCCCAGATCGACTTTTTGGGTATCTATGATCTTTTCATCGATTTTAAGCGTCAGCCGGGTTTCGGGCAGCAGCCGGGTTCCCAGATTTCGCACCCGGCCGATGATGAGATGCTCCTCCTGGTCCCGCATGATCCGGGCCGGTGATTTTACTTCCGTCACCGCCAGATTTGCAGTCTCCTTGTCGCCGATCTTGATACCTTCGAACGCGACGCCGGGACTCAATCGCCAGCGGGTATCGAAGTCGTCGACGGCCCGGCGCTGGTAATCGGAGACCAGATAGACGGTCCGGTCAGGATGACGGGCCGAGTGCAGCATCCGATCCGCCAGGCGCAGCGCCGGAAGATATGCCGTGGAATTAAAACCCGGTGAATCAAGGTTTGGCACGGATCCCGCAAGCTGGGCGAGATCCGTCGTCAATTCCGTTACCTGCCCGGTGCTGTCTGAAAATGTGACAAGGGCCGCTTCATCCCCCGCATGCAGCGATCCCAGGACCTCGAGTGCCGCCTTTTTGGCACGCTCGAAAGCGTCGCCGTAGCGCATGCTCATGGACGTATCCAGCAAAATCACCACGGATCGGGGAGATGATCCTGCCCGATCGGAGACGGTTTGCACGAGGAAGGGACGTGCAAAGGCAATCGTCAGCAGAGCGATAATCGCGGCGCGTATCAGCAGCAACAGCCATTGTCGGATCTGTTGAAAGCGGATCGTCTTCTGCGGTGTTTTTTTCAAAAACCGGATGGTGCTGAAGACCACCTTTTCGGCCTTTTGCCTGCGGCTCAGATGGATGGCCAGGGGAATGGCCACACCCAACAGCCCCAGAAGAAACCATGGAGTTAAAAATGACATGCGCCGACCTTTAGATCCTTATCGGGTTTGTTCTGTACAATATGTTGTCAGAAACTGAAGGTTTCAGGTGTCAGAAAGAGATAGTGCTGAATACCCTCCTGCTCGTAGACTTCAACGCAGGAGGCGTGAAGCCTGCTAATTTAACTTTAAAGTCACCTGATATCAGGACTTTTTTTTAATAAAATGATTAACACCCTTAACCCTAACATTGCATAAATTCTTGTCATCTAGCCTGGCCGTTATGTCTGAGATCGTTGCTTTTTCCGGGCTGATGCTGGATGCTTGATACTCGATGCTGGATATCTAACAGGACACTATCGGTTAATTTCAACGACATCCAGTATCCAGAAACCAGAATCCAGGATCAGTCAATACTTTCAATGGTCTTCATTGCAGCGGCTAAGTTGGATTTCAAAATTTTATGCAACTATAGGGTTAACTTTGGGCATTTGCCAACTATACGCCCGCTCTCCAGCCGCCTCGAAATTGATTGGTTGTCTCTGCCAAGATTCGAAACTAGTAGTGTTTGGCCCGTTTTGACAGATACGAGGCCAGGGCAATGTCAAGGGGCTCGGCCGTGTTCAACAGACAGTAGTCGATCCCGCCGGCGCGGCATTTTTGCCGGTAAAAGCGGCAAAACTTCTCCACTTCCGCGAGATATCCCTCTCTCATCGCCTGCGGCGTCACGGCCACGGTCTGATGACTCTCCGAGTCTTCAAATTCCGATATTTTCTCAAAGGGAAAGGTCAGCTCGGCGTCGTCCATGACATGAAACACAATGACATCGTTGCCTTTGAACCGGAGGTGCTGCAACCCCTGGACAATGGTCGCTTCATCATCGAGCAGATCACTGATGACAATGGCTATACTTTTGCGGTTCAAACCAACGGCCAAGTCTGAAATCGGCCGGGCAAGATTGGTTCCTTGACCCGGATTTAGGTGCGCCAGTGCCCGTAGAATTTGCATCAGGTGACCGCGCCGGTACCTGGCGGGCAGATACTCTCGGATCCCGTCGTCAAATGCGGTCAGACCGACGGCATCCTTTTGGCCGAACATGAAATACGCAAGTGCGGCAGCCAGTGTCCGCCCATACTCCAGTTTTGTCAGAGTATCTGATCCGTAGCCCATGGACGCACTGCAATCCAGCAAAATATGACAGCGGACATTGGTCTCATCCTGATACTGCTTGATAAAGTACTCGCCGGACCGGGCATAGACTTTCCAGTCCACGTGTCGAATGTCATCTCCGGGGTTGTAGTGCCGATAGTCGGTAAACTCCACACTGAATCCGCGGTGAGGACTTTTGTGAAGTCCCGACACAAAACCTTCCACAGCAGTTCTTGCGCGAAGCTCCAGATTGGAGATACTCGCCAGAACTTTGGGTTCGAGAAAACTGATTTCTTGCATCATAATTTTTTCTTAGATTAAAATCCTGGTTCTCTATACCCGGTCACTGATAACCGGCTTTGTCGTTAACACAGTGCCGGGGTGCTGGAGTACTGGAGTATTGGAGTATTGCTAGTAATTCAGATTTATGCTTTTTGACCGCGTTTTAACAATGCAGCAACATAATCATTTGCTCGGTGAAAGTAATTGAGCAAAAACAAATACAGGTTGGTGTGGGCAAATTATTATGACCACCCCAAAATGTCCTATTTTTTTCCATGACTCCAATACTCCAGTACTCCTGAGACCTTAATTCCGGTGCTCGCCTTGCAAGGCAACATAGAGTCGGGCATTCCGGGCAAGGACTCGAAACCCACTATAAACCGGAAGCCGGTTCCGGGACCACTTCCAGCAGCCGGTCGATCAACTGGGTGGTGGTGACGCGCTCGGCTTCCGCGTGAAAATTCAACAGGATCCGGTGGCGCAGCACCGGGTGGGCCAGTGCACGAATGTCGCCGTAAGAGACATTGTAGCGCCCGTGGAGCAGCGCCCGTACCTTTCCGGCGAGTATCAGATTCTGTGAAGCACGAAGTCCGGCGCCCCAGCTCACCCACTGCTTGATAAAATCTGGCGCAGAGCCATGACTCGGCCGACTGGCCCTGACAACCCTGACGGCATACCGGGTCACTGCTTCGGCCGCGGGCACCTGGCGCACAATGCGCTGAAAATCGATGATATCCCGCCCCGTCAGGACATTCTCCACCGCGTTGTCGAGAATCCGGGTGGTGGTGTTGACGACGTCGATCTCCTGCTCTTCGGCAAGGTAGTCGATCAATATCTTAAACATGAACCGATCCAATTGGGCTTCCGGCAGGGGGTAGGTTCCCTCGAGCTCGATGGGGTTTTGGGTCGCCAGCACGAAAAATGGCTGGTCGAGCGGGTAGGTCACCCCGGCTGTCGTCACCTGCCGCTCCTCCATTGCCTCGAGCAGTGCCGCCTGTGTCTTTGGCGGTGTTCGATTGATTTCATCCGCCAGCAGAATATTGGCAAAAATCGGCCCTTTGACGAATTTAAATGTTCGCCGCCCGGTCGATTGGTCCCTTTGCACCACTTCCGTTCCGACCACATCGGCCGGCATCAGGTCGGGCGTAAATTGGATCCGGTTGAATTCCAATTTCAGGATGTCGGCGATGGTTTTGATGAGAAGGGTTTTGGCTAAACCGGGAACGCCCGTAATCAGACAGTGTCCGCCGGCAAATAGTGCAATGAGGACTTCTTCGATGACGTCGTCCTGACCCACAATCACCTTCTTCAATTCGTGCAGTATCTTCTCCCGGCCCTCTTTTAATCGAACAACAACCTCAAGGTCGTCCGTTACCTGGACCTGTTCTTTGGTCGGCCCTTCGGTTAGGTCTATCAACTCTGCTGGTTCGGTAGTCATACGATCTCCTGGAAAAAGAAGTTAAGGGACTTGCCCCAGTTGGCCTCCGGGAGGCGATTTCGTCAGTGTGTCATGGCATATATCAGGTAATTGACGCCGAGTTGATACGCCAGATTGGCGTATTTTGTCGGATAGGACGGATGGTACGTGTGTTCCCAGCCGTCACCGATATCCGAGTTCCAGTTGATCAACACCATGACCCGGCCGTCATCGTCCAGAACTGCCCGATTGTGCGCCTGTTCGACGTCCTGCTCCGCATAGTTTTGAAAATTCCAGACGGCGGGAATCATCTGCGGACCGTCAATGTCGTAGAAACAGTGAAAGATCTGATGGTCTTTATCCAGCTCGATGACCGGGCGATCGGGGAACACTTTTCCAAAAGCCTGATAAAAAGTGTCCCATTCCAGAGTTCCCCAGAAATCGTCAATCAAAAGGAACCCGCCCCGCAAGAGGTACTCGCGCAGATTCCGGATCTCCTTCTCAGTGAGTTTGGGCCCGCCGTTGCGTCCCAGCTCGAGCATATAGAGAAAGGGGTATTCAAAGATGCGATCATCGTCCAACCGCAAAACCGCCGGGCTGCTGTTAATATGAATATTGGTCAGCCGCGTCACCCCGCGCAAAAAGTTAAAATCGGCGTCGGGGTAGTCGATGCGCCAGGTGCCCCCCTGTCCCCAGCCCCAGTCGTCACTCAGACCGCCGCCGGTGTTGTCGTACTGGATGCGGACGAAGGTGAATGCGTCACCCGCAGTGCCGGATCCGTCTGATGATGGTTGCTGCGCAAAGGCAAGGTGAGTGACGCCGAGGTAAATTATCGCAAAAAAAAGCACGCCCAATCTCATAATTCGTCCCTTCCTCCAGGGGATTAGTGACTCAAGGCATAGATGATCGTGTTGATGCCGATTTTATACGCCGCGTTGCAATAGCGCGTCGGGTAGGGGTAAAACTCATCGAAGGTATGCTCCCAGCCGTCACCGAGAAGGGACCTTTTCAAAATCGATTACCTTTGAATATATTCGGGCGGCAGCGAATCCAGCAGGACGTTCTGCGCCCGTTCAAATGTCGGCGCAATTTCAAGGGCCAGGAGCGCGGCGCTTTTGGCTTCCTTTTTATTGCGGCTGGCCAGATAGGCTTGCGCCAGATCGGTGTACGCCCTGACGGGGTCCGTAATCTCCAGGGCCGTCAGAATTTTGTACCCCCGGATGGCCCGTTCGTAATCGGCCGTTTTATAAGCGGTCCGGGCCAGCAGGCGGTGCACCTCCGGCTGGTAAGGATCCACGGCAATGGCACGCTCCAGGAAGTAAATCGCTCTGGTGTCATTATTGCGATCGAGGTGCGCCCTGGCGAGCCCGAAATACGCATCGAAAGCATGTTGCTGGTAACGGGCCAGTGCTTCCAGTTCCTGGAGCATAGCGGCCTCATCACCCCGCGCCTGGTAAAGATCCGCCAGGACCTGACGGGGATTGGGCACACCCGCGTATTCCGGCAGCAGGTCCCGCGCAATTTTCAAATGTGTGATCGCGTCGTCATCGTCGGCGTTCCTGGCCAAAATCAGGCCCAGTTGAAAGTGCGCCTCAAAATCACGGGGCTGGACCGCGATCCGTTGGCGCATGGCCTCCGCAACCGCTTCAGGGGTCGAGGATTCCGCCAGAGACGGCACTGCAGGAGCCGCTGTCTGGCCGGTATGCGGCGATCGCTGGGCCGCGGCGGCCGCTTGATGAACATACACATCGATCCGCCGGACGCGGTCCGCCAGCCAGGTACTGAACCCTTTTTCAAATGATGCCAAGGGCACGTGAAACACGCCCAGGAAAATATCTTCCACCGCCTTTGGGGTTTGGTACTGGTAAATCAGGTCCTTTAAGGACTGAAATCCGTAACGATCAACGATATACTCGACCACCAGATAGGACTGGTAATAGGCGAAACTCAGATCTTCCGTGGACGTTGCTTTGGAAAACCCTTCATTGAGAGTCTTTATCGGCAGAACCCGACTGCCCTGAACGGCCTTCACAAGTTCCAGGTCCTGTCGGCGGCCCCACTCGGTCCGTCCGTTGTTTTCCTCATATACGGAAATCCCTTCGGACAACCATCGCGCTAAGCGGTTGCGGGACATCTGCAGCGTGATCACGTGGGCGAATTCATGCCAGACAATCTCCTGCCAGTTCACGGAACGCGGCGGCTTTATCGCCCGGGGCGAATCGAGGGTGATCACTTGGCCAAAGCAGACCCCCACCAGCGGGCCGATGTCCGGCAATCCGGAAGTGCGCACCGCAAAGTCTTCGTGATCCGGGAAAACCTCTACCAGAATGGGGCCCTGCGGCTCAAATTCATATTTTTGCGTCAGTGTCACCCAACTTTCTTCGAGCAGGGGCGCCAGATAGGGCCAGAGCATGTCCGCATCCGAGGGGTGCAGCCGGACGATGAAATGTTCGGTCCGGCGGGTTTCAAAAACCGCCAGCGCATCGAGGACCCTGAGCATATTCATGGTCCAGAAATTGAACGGGTCGTTTTCAAACGCCTGTTCGAGGTGCGTGCGACCCTCCTCTTCGCGGCCCAGTCTCAGAAGGTTCATCCCCAGTGTTGTGGCGGCGTTGCCGTGCTGCGGATCGGTTTTCAACGCCAGGCGCGCCATTGCAACGGCGTCGTCGAAGCGGTATTTTCGTCCGCAGATCTGTGCGATCCGGTCGTAGAACCGGGCGTTGCCGGGACTGAACTGTGCCATCGCCTGTTGGAGCGCCGTGTATTGCCCGACGTCTTCTTCGAGATAGGCGATGGCGGCCAGCAGGGTCCTGGCATTCACGGATTCGGGATTGACCTCGAGCATGCTGGCGAGATATGCCTTGGCCCAATCCAGGCGGCCGTCTTCGATTGCAACCTCCGTTAGTGCTTCCAGGGCGGATTCGGCGGATGCATTTATTTTTAACGCGTCTTCCAGTAACTTTTGGGCTGCGCTGCCGTGCAACGTTCTTGCCATGCCGACGAGGGCGGGAACATGTTTCGAGTTGCGTTCAAGGACCGCGGTGTAAGATTTGCGGGCTTCGGCATTGTTGTATTTTTCACGGAAGAGATCCCCCCAGAGAACCTCGGCCTCGATGTTTTCCGGGTCTGTCCGCAGGGCTTCCCGGAACAACCGGTTTGCGTCATGAAACCGTTCCAGTGCCCAGTTTGCCACCCCGACCATGGCAAGGTCTTCCGATTCGATAACCTGACCGGTGTCATATAAGGAGACGGCGCGCTGAAAAAGCGCCCTCGCCTCGTCTCGACGGCCCCGCAGCTGCAGCAGCTTGCCGTATTGGATCAGGCTGCGCGGCGAAGCGGCGGCGTTTACGGCCGGTTCAAGAATACTTATGGCTTCATCCGAACGCCCCGTCATGGCAAGGATCTCCGCCAGCTGGCTGATGATGCGCAGCTCTCCGTCGCGTTCCCTCAGTGTCTGGCGGCAGATCGCTTCGGCTGCGGCATACTGACCGGTCATGACCCAGGTACGGCTGGCACCGATGACGCCTGAGATTCGATCGGTGACCTCGGACTGCTGAAATAGGCTCAGAGCTTCGGGATAGCGGCCGGTCCGGAAATACTCTGTCGCCCGGGTCAGAGCGGCTGGATTCGCAGTTGCGGTCTTGGAAAGAAGAGGAAGCGCTGCGACAATCAAAGCGATATAGAGGAAAAATTGGAAAATGAATCGCCGCATACGTACCCTATATTCAAATTATGATGATTTTCTAGTGTGTAATTTAATCTAGGCTCACTTTCATATGATGTCAACAGTGGGTCAAGCTTAGCCCGCAATTACTGAATTGGGGAATCCTGGAATGAACCGGTTCGGGATATTGGCTGCAGGGTATGCTGGATACTGGATGCTGGATGCTGGATGCTGGACTCTTGTTTTCGGTCTGTAGGCAAAAAGCAGCTTCATTTTGCCCGATTTTTCATCCCAGATCTAATAAATTCAGATACTTAGTCATTTGGCTGACCTTCAAACACGTAGGCACACGAAATCTAATAT
>Ga0209791_1000533_pt1 | contig 13029 bp, 13 predicted proteins | sample WorMetTyACAVOLI1_FD_187422 | JGI IMG/M metagenome (GOLD analysis project Ga0209791, IMG submission 187422) | Marine gutless worms symbiont microbial communities from Max Planck institute for Marine Microbiology, Germany - Olavius algarvensis... ... | reverse complement strand
TGCACACAAGACATAGCTCTTGTTAAGCTCCTCAGATGACTTGCTGCACAGATCTGTGCGACCACAGTTTGTGACCCACTGTTTGCATCTGCACATGCAATCATAAAAATGAAAGTCTACTATAACTGACAGAAAATTATCCATAATACACACTATGAAACTGGCGACAGCTGCCATGTGGTTCAGCTGGGAGTTACACACATGGCCGTCATGTGGCTAGGCTTCACATTGACTTTTTCATAAATGTTTCACGAAAAGAGTCAAAAGTGACTCCTAAATCATTAAGATGATTCACTTTTTGAATAAACTGCATAGTGTCATTATAATTTATGTCATAATCAATGTTACAGTTATGTTTTGCACCATACGTAATCTATGTCTAAGGGCAAGGGAGGAGGGGAAATGGGAACGGGAGGGGAAAGGAAGGGGAAGGGAAAAGGAAGGGAGGTGGTTAGAAGGGCCCCCTATTTCGTGTTGGCATAGGGCCCCCCGAAGGGTTAATCCGGCACTGGACTTTTGTCTATTCGTGACGTTCGTCAAGGACAATATGTGCGTTTCTTACTATACTATGCGCTGACCAGAAGTCTACAGATTACAATTATCTACATTCTACAACACTGTGGTATGCATTTTCATTATAATGTAACAAAAATTATTGAATGCACGCAGTGAACAAAACGTCTCTATGACATTAATTTCGCTGGCAGACTACGCCGCATCAAATACGGGAGATTTTGGCTTCTGTCCGGGAGATGGGAGATAAGGGCCGAAATACGGGAGCTCCCGGAAAATACGGGAGATCTGGCAACCGCAGGAGGGAGTAGAGGAAAAGGTAAGCACAAGGAGGTGATGGGAGGGGAGGGAAGGTAGAGGAAATGGGGAGAGTTGGTACAAAATGCGGGGCAGGGCGGGACGCATTCTGATTGGTCAATTCAGTCCCGCAGATTGCTACGTTGCCAGGCTGCACTGGCCTGCAGCGGGCCAGCACCGCAGGTTGTTAACCGCATATTTTGCATGCGTATACCGGAATAAGCACAAACACAAGCACCTTTATTGACATGTCAAAATAGAATAGAAATCAAGTCAAAAAACGAAAAAAATGATATATGCCAAAAGGCTGAGTGAGTACACTGAGTAGAAGGGAGACAAGCTCCCTGTTACAATCTCATACAGCCCATGCTACCATTAAAGCACTCCCGGTCACGCGTTTCGGCTGAAGTTGAACAACTGTGCCTATAGGCCTATTAGCTACACTGTGGTTTACCACTAGTCGCGTCGTCCCGCGCCCCGCTAATACCATGCAGTCCGGCGGGGCCGCTACCTGTCCCACGTATCTTTGGTATAGTGCAGAAAGTCCGTGAAAATAATGGGTCCCGCACACCCGCGTTTTGTACATGTCTTCGGTCCCGCCCCGCAATCCCGCCCCGCCCCGCATTTTGTACCAACCCAATGGGGAGAGGAAAGAAGGGGAGGGAAATGGAAGGGGCACTGGATGCGAAGCACGCAGACCGGCAGGTGACAGAGGCCTCGCACTGGCAAAAGACGGGGCTGAACACCTGACACCAGTAAAGCATCCGATAAAGATATTTTATAAGTGCCACTAACCGGTATGTGTCCTTCGGGAAGCGAAAAAATGACGAAATAGTCAAATCGCTTTTACTGATGCAATTAACTGCAGCGCAATATATCGGCATACTTGTTTATATCGTTCGGTTGTTTACTTTGAATAATAAAATATCTCTATGGAATCCCTCAACAGCGAGTAATGCAATAAAATACGGCGAGAGCTGGTTCTCAGTACGTTCGAGAATAAAAAGTTTGAAAATTGTTTTCTCGCCACACAAGCGGAGTAAATTTAATTTAACTATCCAAAATAACTTGTGTATACATACGCTACACGGCGAGTATAGTTTTGGCTAATTCATTTTTTTGACTGGAGTACACCTTTAAAAACTCGCGATCGCGAGTTACTTTTGGTCCCGTTCGTTTATTAACAGAACCGGATGTTTTGTGTTCTTCCTAGTTTGCGCCATACCAGAGCCATTTTATTACTCGTATTTCGGTATAGTGCGAGTGTTAAAGATTGTTGCTAGGTAACAGGTAGAAAAAATTGCAATACAAACTATTTTGCTTACATAGGCCTGAGCCCGTAGGTGGATAAGCCACTGAGTCTCTGACGCATGGCCATTGCAACGCCATACCTCAGGTTACCTTCCCAGCCGCAGGACATCGCTGCCCTACGACTGGTACCAAATTATACTGCTTGGTGACAGAGGCACGTGTGTGAACAACTTGCCTAAGGTCGTTACCTTGCAGTGGAATGGCCGGGAGTCGAACTCACGACCGCTCGAGTTGCAAGCTAACGCCTTAACGGGTCGTACTAATTAATGCCCGGCAGTGCCCGGCGAAGCTTTACGGACACTTCGGGACCAGGACACTTCGGGACCAAGACACTTCGGCACTGGTCCCGAACTGTCTCGAGACACTTCGGGACCAAGACCCTTCGTGACTAATGATGTTCTGTGTGCGCCTGTAAAATGATTTCGTGGCTCTCTAGTCCGCGTCTATGCGTTTGGCCAACGGGAGAAATGTGTCTGAAAGTGCGCCTACAAACCGTAACACTAAGCAAGCCCAACACTGCTAAGACAGCAGACAGCAGCCGCACGTTTACTTCCACAAGAAGTGCCTCACCATGGAGCAGCTGCAGCATCTGGTACAGGTTTAGTCGACTGTGTCCAGCCTTGACATTGATCCGGTGATGCCATCCTTCGACATCTTTGTTGGTCCGGACTGGCTGGCGGTACACCGACCATGCTGATGGTGGCCACACGCTGGACTCTATCCACGTGTGGCGCCCATACTGCAGATGCTGGCTAATGAGTGCCTCGTCAGTTGCGCCTTCCAGTTCGGTGAATGCCGAGGTGATGACGTCACATGGCAAGAACGCCAAAGCTAGCGTCTTGCGGCATATCCGATTCACCTGCTCGTCTAGGTCGCTTGCAAGACGCTTTAATCCCCGCCGGACTGAACATTTTACGGCGGCTTCCCGTTGTGTTAACTCAAGTCGTTAATAGCTTCTATGCGACAAACAATCTGGTCGATTGATCGTTTGATCGTCCACGGTGTTGCCGCACTCCTTGCCTTGAACCGCCGGTTACTGCAGTCCCCCTCCGCCGGCTCTGTCACTCATGCTTTAATTATAACCCTCTGTAGTTTAGTAGCATTGTCGACATCGAGACACTTCGGCACTGGTCCCGAACTGTCTTGAGACACTTCGGGACCAGTCCCGAAGTGTCCGGACACTTCGGGACCAGTCATATGGTACCGAAGTGTCTTGGTACCGAAGTGTCCTGGTACCGAAGTGTCCTGACACCCCGGCGAATGCCCGGCAAGTGCCCGTCTACAGATATATTGTAAATTTAGACATTTTATCATTTTTGCGTCGAAGAAGCCGTGTAGAAATAGATCTAGGCCTACACTACCATACCCCTACACTATGACGTAAGCCTACTTACTTGTGCTCTGTAACCGTTTACGTATGCGGTCTAGCGACCGTCTCATTAACGAAGTGGGTAATCCTAGAAAGCGCAAAGTTAACTATTTAAAGTCGACCACTGTCATTCACTTATTTCTTTTATTTTCTACATGTAATTAGAATTATGACAGTTTACAGTTTATGTTGTTGAACTGTTCCAAGAGATAGGTAGCCTAATTCATTCTAGCTGGGTGTTTTTTTTGATAGGCCTAGATCTAAAAGCGGATTAAAACACAAGTGCGAGATTATAGTTAAAACTCTGTGAGAATCACAGTCCGTATATCGCAGTCACAGGGTTTTAGGGTCAGGGTTAGTGTTAGTATTAGTTATCTGACCGGGCACTTGCCGGGCATTGCCGGGCACTACCGGGCATTACCGGGCATTAATTAGTATGACCGGCCTTAACCACTACACCACAAGGCACATATCCGTATAAATCGACTGTTTTTACACTAGGCGATAATACAAGTTTGCGCTGTTTGTGTTGGTGCTTGTCGACTATTTCCATGACTGATAATGCATAGTTTGCACGTCATTTGGTTGGCGTACAGTAACTCAACTCAACTCAAAGTGTACGGCGGACGCAGATGTGAACACCTCTATGTCCGCAGCAAAATATCCGCAGACTATAATTAAGACTCTTTTGTATACACTTCGTGAACAGATTATTACTGAGGGTGAGGGAGGGGGCAGCTAATGGATGTCACAGCAAGCTATTATAACTGCTAGATTTGGCTTGACTGCAGTGAGTTAACCGACATGGCAGGGTTATTGTTAGTGACAGGTTTAGGGTTAGGATTAGCTGTCCATGTCGGTAAACTTCAGTAATCCCCTAGATTTGTTCGAGGTAACCGAAATCTGGTAAATCTGGTAATTGTGTGCATGCATGATGGGGCTCGTAACTGGACAACTGGTGGATACGCCGACTCGCGGATGTCGCAGCAAGCTATTCTATACTTCCTAAAACATAACTAAACGTTCTATAATGTGTATTTAGCTGCCCCTCCTGAAAATCCCACCCCCACTATCGGCCCTTCGGGCCTCAGTCTTCGGACGTTATGGGCCTGAGACAGCAAAACTCTCTTGATCTCCTTGCTGTTTTTACAACTCGCACACTGGGTTACCATTGACAATGCATTTACAGCCATTGCAATTTGCGCTTGTGTCAGATCATGTGACCTGCGTATAGGGGTCAAAACTAAGTACATATTTGGTATTCGTGACCTATATTTCTCTAGTCACTATGCAACTTGTATTGGCTATGATGGTGATTAAGATCCACTTACACTCTACATTTTTACCATTTTTACCGCACGACGCTATGCTAGCGCGGTATATGCTGTCGCCGTGTGTCCGTCCGTCCGTCTGTCCGTCCGTCACTAGCCGGTACCGGTATTGTACCAAAACGGCTAAACACAGAATCATGCAAACAACTCCGTGCGATAGCCCAGGGTGTCTAGTTGTCTTATGCCAAAAATCTTGGCGAAATTCCAACGGGGTCACCCCTAACAGGGGTGCCAAATAGAGGTGGGGTCAGTTTCGATGGGCGATTTTCGACCTATATCTCGCTATATCTCATAAACAGTGCAAGATAGGGTCATCTTTACTATGGAAGGCTAATAGTAACTCGTATGCGTGCTATCGAATGGCGCCATTTTCAGTGACCTTGAGTGACCCCTAACTACTGCAAACCACCACATTTTCCAAATTTTGCACCTCTTTTCATATCTTCGTAGTGGGTAGAGATAGAGACGTCAAATTTGATAGGCGGGTTGACCCGAGCAAGTCCTAGCCCACGGATGACAAATCATCGCTGAAAGGGGCGTGGTTGAGGTCACGTGAACGATGTAAATTTTGGTGGGCACCAGCCATATCTCCGGAACCACTGCAGCTACAGTCATCAAATTTTGCACGTAGGTAGGCTATATCAAGTCCCAGCATATGGATGCCTTCAAAGGGGCGTGGTCAGGGTCACGTGACCTATGTAAATTTTGGGAAATAAATCATAATATCTCGGAAACGGTGCAAGATAGAGACATAGTTCCAATGAAAGGCTAATAGGAAATCGTATGTGGCCTATCGATTGGCACCATTATCGGTGACCTTCAGTGACCTTGAAGGTCACTTTGGCTGTTTGAAACCTTTCTGTCTCACATAACTTGGGAAATACAGCATGTATTATCTACGATATGTTTGCACATGAATTGGAAATTGCAGGTGGCTTGTAATTTCAACTATCTTTTCTATAGTGAAGGACTTCTCAAGGTCACAGCTAGTCACGTACACTGTAAATGTGGTAATATCTCGGAAATGGTGCAAGATAGAGACATAGTTGCAATGGAAGACTAATAGGAAATCGCAAGTGGCCTATTGAATGGCACCATTGCCAGTACCCAAGAATGACCTTGAAGGTCACTTTTGCTGTTTGAAACCTTACTAACTCCCATACCTCGTGAAACATAGCACAAATTTACTAACATAGCGCGTCGCACGGTCTCTCTGCGGTAGCGGAGCTTCTTGTCATTTGTGAGTTCCTTTTATGTCACTGTGATATTATACTGTGTTGTGATTTCGTCTAACCTGTAGTCTTTTCTGTTGTCCATTTCTGTGAATACTTGCCAAACAGTAGATGCATTAACTACCCAATAACTTTTTTTCCCAAATATTTCAGAAGTGGATTTTTAACATAGTTAAATGTATACATAAATCTTCATTTAGTAGTTGCTTTGGTTTGTATTGCAATTTTGTCTAAGTTCACAGACATCTCTACTGGACTAGTAGATTAAATTTATGATAAGATAAGATAATACGATATTAAGGATAATGTCATATAAGTGCGACAGTATATGAAAGAAATTTGTCGTAATAAATATCTTTACAAAGAACTAAAAACCTGTTTGTTATTTGGCGGCCAAATGGCAAACTATAATTTGACTGTGGCTGCTAGCTTGATTGTTGCACCCTGCAACTGCAGTGCTTTGGGTTATTCCTTGGGTCCTTTGTGTATGTTGTATTTTGAACATTTAAATTTGATAATATATTGTGGTATAGATACCATACACGGCCAGTCTAGTTTTGTACTTTGTCTAGGTTGTCTGTATTTCTTGGAACTTTGAATGAGCTTGACGTGCGTCGGATAAGTGATGGAGGAGGAACTACGTCGTTATTGTTCTGAGCGTGGCATCTCAGATGATACCATCGAGATAATGGAAAAAGACAAAGTGAGTATGTCATTTTATCATCTGCCCGAAACGGTGTGTGTGTATGTGTGCGCGCAAGTCATACTTCATTTCGTCCTCACCTCACCGACTTTGTATATGTTGATGTTCACTTGTTTACTGTATTACATGTGCAACCCTTTCAGCACATTTGTGGCCCCAAGAACTTGCACTATGTAAATGCCCTTAATAATAATAATAATAATGCTGATGAGGAGTTTCGAACCTCGCCGTTGCAAAGGGCAAGCCTCCTCGCAGCACGAGTGCCACACAGTGGTGACTGGCTATTGGCGTCGCCAATCTCTGGTTGTGGGTTATGGCTTGATAACGAGGCCGTCCGCATTGTTGTCGCATTGAGGCTGGCTTCCGACCTTGGTAGTCTACACACTTGCCACTGTGGCAGTTTGGTTGAGGCCAACGGCACTCATGGCTTCTTTTGCAAGTAAGCTGCCAGCCGGTTTCTGAGACATCACGCCTTGAACGACTGCATTAGTCACGCTTTCAGTGCAGCGGGCATCCCCATGAGAAAAGAACCAGCTGGTCTGGCTCTGAAGGACGGGAAGCGCCCTGATGGCTGCACCATCGTTCCTTGGCGTGGTGGCAAACTTTTGGCTTGGGATGTCACGGTTTGCACCACAGTGGCCGATTCATATGTGGCAACTTCCAGTCAGTCGGCGGGATCTGTTGCTGAACAGGCTGCAGACAGGAAGTGTCAGAAATACGCCGAACTGTCTGTAGCTTACGACTTTCAGCCAGTGGCGGTCGAAACGCACAGGCCAATGGACGAATCCGCAGTTCGCTTTGTCGGTGATCTGGGCCGGAAAATCTCTGAACATTCGGGCGACCAGCTTGAGTCTCACTTTTTATTCCAGCGGATCAGTGTGCTCCTTCAACGTTTTAACTCAATTCTTTTTCACGAGACGTTTTCTGTTGAAGGAGACAGCCACGCGTAGCCATTCCAGCTCAGCAGTTTTAGTTTTTAACCCCCGGGATCTTTACTACTACGGGGGGTGAAAAAATAATAATAATAATGGGAATGAAGTACCAGGGTCCAAAAAAACATAATAATAAGTTACTTCAATTGTGGCATGTTGCAGGGGCGGTTATAGCATTTCCATTTTGTGGGCAACTGGGGGGGCGTAGATTAAGATGGGGGGGAGGGGGCTCTCACACACATGAAAGTTTTGGTTCATGTCTCCCAATTAAGCGTTATCAGCTGTGTCACCTACTTATTGATGTCATATTATTACTAATTATTTGTGCTGAAAGCAGCCAAATTTCACTAAAATTAACACAAACAACGTGCAAAAGCACGAAAAAAAATCGAAATCAGCCTGCCAGTGATGCTCTTGAACATCTGATTGGGAGGCCAGGCATCTGATTGGGGAGGGGATGTCCCCTTGGCCTCTCTAAAGAACCGCCCCTGATGTGTTGTTGCACATACTTAGCTTTCTAGTTGTGACTAGCAGAGGCGATGAATGTCACTGTATATTGATAATTTTTGCAGCTCTGTGGCACTTGCAGACTCACAGTGTGAGATGTGTTGTACTCATAGGAGCCATGGTGGATAGTGCGAAAATATGACTGAATGATTCAGTAATGTTAATTTCTGGGGCTATATCTTGGAGTCAGTACCAGGTACTATACCTTAGGGGGTATAAGCATATTTTGAATGGAACAGCATAGTATAATACATCTCAGATCATTACTGGTAGGCCTGTATCAACAGTCAGTCACCGCTGTAATGTACACAAAACGTTTGATGGCACAAACCCACAGATCATATGAACATTCAAACATGCCAGTCTTCAGTAACAATGATGGCAACCAGTCATTTAAATAAATATCACAGTTTGTGGTTAACAAGGTTGTGGTCGAGAAATAGACAGCCAATTTCTTCGACCAAATTAATGTCATGGTCAGACGGGAAGCGACCTGATGGACTGACATTGATTCCGTGGCAGGCGGGCAAACCCTTGACACGGGATGTCACGGTCGTCTGCCCCTTACAGGGCTCTTGCCAGTCCTTGAAAGTCCTTAATTTTTTTTACCGCACGACGCTATGCTAGCGCAGTATAATGGGTATATGCTGTCGTCGTGTGCCTGTCTGTCTGTCCGTCCGTCCGTCCGTCTGTCTGTTACAAGCCGGTATTGTACCAAAACGGCTAAACATAGAATCACGCAAACAAATCCATACCATAGCCCGGGTACTCTAGTTTTCTGGTGCCAACAAATATCCGCGAAATTCCAACGGGGTCACCACTAACGGGGGCACCAAACAGAGGTGGGGTAGGTTCAGATCGGCGATTTTCGACCTATATCTCACTATATCTCATAAACGGTGCAAGATAGGGGCATAGTTACTATGGAATGGTGCCATTTTCAGTGACCTTGAGTGACCCCTAACTGCCCCAAACCACCCAATTTTCCTAATTTTCTACCCCTTTTCTTTTCTTCATAGTGGGTAGAGATAGAGACGTCAAATTTCATATCATACCCATCATATAAACCTTGAATGGCACTAAATAGCCTTCTTGTGCTGATGTGCCGTTAAGAAACTACACACTCACTCACTCACTCGCTTTAGGGACCTTGAAGGTCACTGTTGCTGTTTGAAACCTTTCTGTCTCACATAACTTGGGAAATACAGCGTGTATTATGTACGATATGTTTACACATGAACCGGAAATCGCAGTTGTTTTGTAATTTCAACTATCTTTCCTAAAATGAAGGACTTGTCAAGGTCACAGCTAGTTGCGTACACTGTAAATGTGGTAATATCTCGGAAACGGTGCGTGATAGAGACATAGTTGCAATGGAAGACTAATAGGTAATCGTATGCGGCCTATCGAATGGCAGCATTGCAATACCCTTGAATGACCTTGAAGGTCACTTTTGCTGTTTGAAACCTTTCTAACTCCATGGTGTAGAGTTGAAATGAAGACAGCATTGTATAGCACTTGGAAGGTACTGTCACGTGGCATTGACAGATTCTTGAGCAACAAAGCCCTGTGAGCAGTGGAGATGTTAAGTCAAAATAGGGGTCAAAAATGACAGTTTTTCGCCCCTAAAATTGTAAGGAGAGGGGATACCCGTGATTTCTCACCTAATGTTTCAAATTGCACTAGATAGACGTCATGTGTTAAAATTTGGTAAAGATCCATCGAGGGACCGCAGAGATTATCCGTCAAGAAAAAAAAGAGAATAGAACTGTGCCAAAACATAAGCCTAGGCATGCAAGTGCCGGCGGCTAATAAACCCAACAAACTAAAAACCCAGGTTTAGTCACCTCTTACGACATCCAGCCTGGAAACAGATCAGGACTACTGTCAAAGGAAAAGATGAACGAGAAGTAAATAAGAAAGGCAGTATAAGCAAGATAAAAGGGAAGCAAGTTATAAGAAGCAAAAAAAGCAAGATATAAGGTAAACACACGAACAATCTACCTAATGCCAAAATCTACAATGTTTCTATGGTGCATTAGGCCCCGGTGGCCGCATAGGGTACTTGAAGAGATAGACACAGAGAGAAAATAACACTTAGATAATGCCATCCCTTTTGAACGAATTTGTATCTTATATTATTGCACTTAGTATGTTTCACAAACACTGGCAGAAACCTGCTTGTGCCTGAAACGCTTATACCGGTTTAAAATGACCGTGGTTTACTTTGCAGTTTGTTTGCGACACAAATTTGCAAATGTTATGTTGTACTGCTTCGTGTATTGGGATAGTTGTGCAGATTTAGAATGTGCATATAACGTGTTGTTTTATTGCAGCTGGATATTGCAGTCATAGCTGCTATGCCGGATAGCGACTTAAGCAAATACTTCGTCGTTGGTGACCGAGTTGCTGTTAAAGAATTTTGTAAAAGAAAAAGCAGACCCCAAGTGCACCGTACCGGTGATAGGAAGGAAGCGCTCTTATCCAAACTTCGAGCCAAGCTTGATGCACGAAAACGCTCTTCTGAGCACCATATTGAAGCAGGCGACGAATGTGACGAAGGCAAACTGCATGTTACCAATCACAGGCAATCACTTTATGGGAATAACAATGGCATGAAATCCAGCAGACGAATAGAAATTGGTTGGCTGCACGGAGACACATTAATGAATGTCAAACAGGTGCGCACACGAAATGGTGGTGGCACACGCATTGTGTCGACATCGAAGTTGGCGACCAAACGGGATCTGATGGAAACTGCCAAAAGTTTGTTTTTCTCCAATGGGAATTGCAAATACGGAAATGATCGAGAGTTCAATTTCGACATGTGCGACTTTAAGCAGTCCATTATGAGTGACACTGTGACAGTTGCTGACTTGCATGAGCAGAACAAGATGAGCAATGGCAAAGTCAGAGTTTACCTGTGTACAACAAGACGTGCCACTGCGACTGTCACCAGAGCGTCAGTGGAGGAAGATGTCAGTGAGGATGATTTCAATTCTGTTGATACTGCCACTGTAAGTTGCACACCTGTTTGTGATTTAGTTATTGTCTTACTGGATTGTGGATGTTTCTTACACCAATGCTACTACATTGGTTATTTCTGTTCACTTCATTGTCTGAAAGCACTATGTTGCTAATATGTTGTACTGCCAGTGTCATACATATTATACCACTTCTGTTAGTACTCAGTGCTTCTGCACTGTTGTTCGGGCAACACGAACTGCCTGCAGCCTCTAATTGTTGAGGTGTTGGAGTGCTTATATGTCTGGAGTGAGGTGCAAATGATTAGCAAATAGAGAACGGACGATACGGGCATGAACCGATACGATCCGATACGAGTATTCGAGTATACACAACGGCCGATACCGATACGATTACTACGATTACTTCGTAGAACGGGCCAGGTCCCGTCGGCGCTGTCGGCCGGTAATTAGTCGAATTTGGTGCATTTTAGCTTCAAAATATGACATCTGGTGGCAACAATTTTAATGATTTTCCTGAGAATCAACTTACCAAATTTCATGCAGAAACAGTACACAGTCCTCTGACACTGAGTCATAAGATAGGCCTATTTTTATGGCCAGTGCAGACGTGCAGTGGTCACGTCAAACGTCGTCAAGCGGTCGAGTCAAGGTCAAGCTAACAGCCGACAGGGAGAAGTTTCAACATCGAGGTGACAGAAGTAAAGCGGTGCACCGTGCAAGTGTTCAACTGTTCATCCGGTCACTGTCGTTTCAGCTCTGGAGTCCTCATGGACAATATAAAACTGAAGGCCGTTGTCAAAGTCTTTCTGTATAAATCGCACTCGCATCTTGCAGTCGAGTATTATACTGCATAATACTCGACTGCAAGATGCGAGTGCGACCACAAATGAATTTGCCATCACATAAGTTGACAACAAACATTACTTGGAGCAAAATTTTTTATTACCGTACATTTGCTTCATTAAATTTAATTAACTTAAACCTGTTACTGTTTAATTGTTGAATGTTGACTTAGTCAACAAGGCCATTAACAGAGATTAACTTAATTATTCACAGTAACAGCATTACAGGTATATATTTCACTCTGGTTTGTTTACGTTGTGTGTTTTTAGTTTCCCCCCCAAGAATCAAAAACTGCATCATTTTAAAATTCCCCTCCAGCTTTGCGAATGAAGCAAGCTGCTTCATTGCTAATATGACGTAGACGCCCCTGGGTGCCCATAAGCCGTTATTATACAGGGTTCCTACGGTCAGGGGAAGTCGGGGAAAGTCAGGGAAAATTATTAAGTCAGGGAAAGTCAGGGAAAACTGAGAGAGTCAGGGAAAGTCAGGGAATTTAAAATTTAAAAGATCTGCCGAAGAGAAGCAGAAGGAGGTAGACAAGCTGTTAAAAGACATTGACGCACAACAGCTTGTCATAAAGCAAATGTAACTCAAACTTGAACGTTACAAACTGTACATACTGTAAATAGTTCATCAGTTCAGTTCTCCAGCACAAAACAGCATCATCAGAGATTTCGTTTTCACTTTTTACTACATTGACTTTGGAAGCACAAACTGCAAGCAACATAGGTACCTACTTTTTGTTGCATTACATTACAGGGTCACCAAATGTTGTTGTAGAATTATACATCATAGCGATTTTGCACGAAGAAATTAGTCAGGGAAAATGATTCATTTGGAACTGGAAAGTCAGGGAAAAGTCAGGGAAAATGATTTCTGCAAAGTACACATAAAGGATGACGTGTACAGGCGATCTACAAAATGGTTGGTCCTCAGCTGGCGTACAACGATCCCATCCATTCCCCTCCCCTCACTTCCCGTCCCCTATCCCCATCCCATCCATT
>Ga0209791_1000529_pt1 | contig 13067 bp, 3 predicted proteins | sample WorMetTyACAVOLI1_FD_187422 | JGI IMG/M metagenome (GOLD analysis project Ga0209791, IMG submission 187422) | Marine gutless worms symbiont microbial communities from Max Planck institute for Marine Microbiology, Germany - Olavius algarvensis... ... | reverse complement strand
TATGACATGCAGAAAGCCTAAACTTTACGCCGAAGACAAGAGATTGGTAAATCTGAAGCAGAAGTAACTAACAAGTGCATCAGCAAGACGCATATCGACAAACGTGGGGGCGGGTACAGTTAAAAAAGGGCGCAACACCCCGCCCCTTTTAAAGGGCAACATCTCTGTTGCTGATTGCCTCTAGCTATCCAGCCTATCCTACTCAAAACTATACTCTGTCCCAAAAAAAACGTCACCGTTTTTATTTTTTGGAATAACTCGGTCAAAAATAAACCGAATACAATAATTTTTGATACACGGACCCATTACGAAACTTGACACTAGCGGACTATAAATTGTCCACTTTACCTGAAAAAATGTCACCGCACTACCTAGAAAAATGCAAAAGTCACTTTTCGATCACATTAAACATAGGCATTTCCTGTCAATTCAAGTTATTATTTGATAAAACTGATTCCAGCTGTCACAATAAGCCAAAGTTGTAGCCTTTGCTTATTTTCTCGCTTACTACTTCGTGTTTATAATGAAGGTGTTAGATTTTAGAACTCTACGCTAATTTCCGGAAAAAATGTTAGTGGTTCTATTGATCTCTATGGTAAAAAAAATGGACGATGTTTTTTCTTAATTTTGTATTGTTATATTTTGTATTGGTAGTTTAATTACATGTTGGTAAAAGTCAGTGTTTTTAGTTCCAACATAAGTGGTGACCCCGACGTGATGATCGACGTGATCGTCCTGCAGTAATATTGTTCGTGAGTTTGGCGTTCACTGAACGAACGATCGAGCATTGTGCATCGTGATGGAAGCCCGCCCAGCCACCAGTGCTGACGGACGCAGCTTGGACGCCATGAAACGGAGTAGACGACCACTCCGTGCGCAGCTGGTCAAGAGGATCGGCGAACTCGACAACGAGCTGTCTAGACAGCACCCAGATCGCACTGTCATCCAAGTGAAGCTGGAAATGACACAGAAGTGCTACGAGAAAGTGGAAACGTTGGACGAATCTATTCTGCCTCTTGTCACGCAAGAATGCGAGGACGACGAACAAGATGCTGAGCTGGCGTCTGTGGCAGAATATGAAGAGAAGTACAGAACAGTCAAGGTAAGAGCTGAATCCTTGCTAGACAGCAATGCCCAGCCATCCAGTGCTGACAGTTCTGTTACTGGTAGTTATGTCAGTGCAGACAATGAACCTGTAGCCAACAAGAAAACATACAAGCTCCCCAAGATTGAGTTGAAGAAGTTCAGTGGAGAACTGAAGGATTGGCTAGGGTTTTGGTCACAGTTTGAGAAAATCCACACAGATAAGTCACTGCATGACAGTGATAAGTTTCAGTACCTAGTTCAGTGTATGATACCTGACAGCAAAGCCCACCTGTTAGTGAGCAGTTACCCGCAGTCTGAAGCCAATTACCCGTTGGTGATTGATGCTTTGAAGGACAGATTTGGGGACAAGGTGCTGTTGACCGAAGTCTATGTGCGTCAGTTACTGAAGTTAGTGATGCAGAATGCTAAGCAGAAGTGTGTTAGCTTGAGCACGATGTACGATGAGTTAGAATCTCATTTGCGTGCCCTTGAGACACTAGGTGTCACTCGAGAGCAGAGTGCAGCCTTTCTGTATCCACTAGTTGAATCCAGCTTGCCAGTTGAGGTAGTAAAAGTGTGGCAGCGAAGTATTTTGTCTGATCGTGACGACGATCAGCATGAGAAGTCAGTCGATGAACGACTGAAGTCACTTATGAAATTCCTTAGAATGGAAGTGAAGGGAGCTGAGCGACTCTCTTATGTCAGTGAGGGTTTCAGTGACACTGTCAAAGAAAAGCCCGGCAGGGACAGAGGGACACATAGTGGATCCCACAAAGGCCCACCCACTGCTGCTGGTTTGTTGGCGGGACAGAAGTCCACATGTATCTTTTGCGATAAGTCACATACGAGTGAAACATGCATTGCAGCACAGTCCATGGCCTATGCAGAGAAAAAACGTAAGGCAATGGACAAACGAGCATGCCTAGTCTGCTTGAAAGTAGGCCACATTGCTAAGACATGTCAGTCTAAACGAAAGTGTATGGTATGTCATGGTAAGCATGTTACGTTAATGTGTCCCGAGTTAGACACTGAGAAGAAAAGTACTGAGAAGGTACAAATGAGTAGTACAGGTAACTCTGGTGGTGCTGGTGTCCACTCACAGTTGAATTGCACCAATGATGTAGTGTTGCAGACACTGCGCTGTGTTATAAACAGTGGAAACAGTAACAGACAGGGAAGAGTGTTACTAGACACCGGTTCGCAGAGATCTTACATTCTCGAGAGAACAGCTCGACAGCTGTCAGCTGAACCTGTAGGGGAAGCTGAAGTTTGCCACCTCTTGTTTGGAGGGGTAAGAGATGTGAGACGACATAACCTGTATAAAATCCGTCTTGAAGGAAACCGTGGGAATTTCCTAGTTGATATGCAGGTACTTGGGCATGATAAAATCTGTGAAAGAATACCATCAGTGGCAAAGGGCCCCTGGATGGATGAGCTGAAGGAGAAGAAGATCTTTCTCACTGATTTGAAATCAGATGGAGCAGAAGTTGAGGTGCTTATTGGTGCAGATTATTATGCCAAGTTGATGACAGGCAGAAGATGCTGTCTTAAGAATGGTCTGGTGGCCATGGAGACACAGCTTGGATGGACTGTGTCTGGTAAGTTATGTAATGTCTCTGATGAGCCTTCCTTCAATATGGCAATGCAAGTTACCTCAATGTTTGTGAAAGAAGCAAGTGTGTCACAGTTGTGGGATCTAGAAACGATCGGTATATGTGACACGACAGAATTGAAGGCTAGAGGAGGTGAAGAAGTTAAACAGCAGTTTTTACAGGCAGTTAAACGATCAGACGAAGGACGTTACGTGGTGTCATTGCCATGGAACAGTGAAGTGTCAGAGGTTCCAGACAACAGAGACATTGCCATAAAGAGACTGGAGTCCATGACAAAAAGGTTAGTCGGAATGGACAGATATCATGAGTATGACACTGTATTAACTGCGTGGCTAGCCGAAGGACTAATTGAAACAGTTGATGACAGTACTGAGAGCAGCATTTGTCACTATTTGCCACATCGTGCAGTATTCAAGCCAGAGAGCCTGACAACGCCGGTTAGACCAGTCTTTGATGCTTCCTGTAAGGTTGGTAGATCGCCATCCTTAAATGATTTGTTGGAAAAGGGACCTAACCTTTTAGAAGCTGTCCCAGCCATCCTGCTACGGTTCAGACAGAATCAGATAGGTATGGCAGCAGACATCAGGAAAGCATTCCAGATGATTGAAGTAGATGAGAAAGATAGAGACTGTCTACGGTTTTTCTGGTGGAAGGATCTAGACAAACGAATATTGCAGGTGTTTCGTCACAAGAGAGTAGTCTTTGGAGTAAATTGCAGTCCATTTCTACTAGCAGCTGTTATTGAGCTCCATTTGGGGTCTGTCTCTGAGCAGCAGGCAGCAGTGGCACAAAAGCTGTTGATGTCCTTCTATGTGGATAACTGTGCGACTTCAGTGTCCACGGTCAGTGAGTGTCAACAGTTCAAGCAGCAAGCCACAGAAATTATGTCACATGCTGGAATGGACCTGAGAAACTGGGAATTTAGTCGTTTGCCAAATAACAGTGGCAGCCAAGTGAAAGATGACAGACCCACAGAGGTCACAAAGGTACTTGGCCTTGTTTGGAATAAAGTAGATGACACTTTGTCATGTGATATTCCTGAATTACCTGTGAGTGATCAGGTCACAAAGCGAGACGTACTGTCGTATGTGAGTCAAATATTTGACCCAATTGGATTCTTGTCGCCAGTTATGGTTCAGCCAAAACTCATCCTGCAGAGTGCATGGTTGGCGAGACAAGGCTGGGATGAAGAATTGCCACAGGATGATATTCACAAGTTTAAGAAGTGGCAAGCAGAGTTGCGATGTTTACAAGAGGTTAGCATTGCTCGACATATTGTTGGAGGTCATGACAGTGTAATCTCAAGTGAGTTACACACATTTAGTGATGCCAGTCAAGATGCATATGCAGCTGTAGTTTTTCTTCGTTCGGTGACTAGCGAGGGACATGTTTCAGTACAGCTGCTAATGGCCAAATCTAGACTTGCTCCATTGAGGAGACCAACAATGCCACGCTTAGAGTTGCTGGCTTGTGTGATTGGTGCTAGGCTCACAAGTTTTGTTAAAACAACTCTGAATTTCAGTAATACAGTGAGTTATCTGTGGAGTGATTCCACTGCTGCTCTGGCATGGATTAAGCGAAATAATGAATGGGGCACATTTGTCGGTAATCGCGTACGAGAAATCTGTTCTCTCACTAAGTCAGAGGACTGGAGACATGTTCCAGGAGTCAACAATCCTGCAGATCTGCCCTCAAGAGGGTGTTCCCCAGCTCAGTTGTTAGAATCCAGATGGTGGGAGGGAGCACACTGGCTTTATGAATGCAAGGAAGACTGGCCAGTACAGGAAGTTGTGCCAGATGAGGTTGTTGTGTCTGCAGAGCAGAGGAGAACTGCAAAAGGTCATCAGAAGGTGACACGGGAAGTTGTAGATAGTTGGAAGTTGAGCACAACAGAAAGTAATGAACACTGTATATCAGCCACACTTCTTGTGAACACTGTTACTAGTGATGATGGAGGTCCGTGGTACCTGAGGTGTTCCACATATATCAAGAATGTTCGAGTTGTGGCCTGGATAAGACGTTTTGTGTCAAACTGTAAACTGAGATGCCAAAAAACTGTTGGAGAATTGGCAACTCAGGAATTTATTGATGCTGAAAATATTGTTGTGAGAGCTGTCCAACAAGAGGAATTTTCTGACAGTGGCAAGACCATCAACGGATTGATGGTCAGTAGAGACAGTGATGGTCTGTACCGTGTTAAAACGAAACTTTTGTATCACGATGATTCAAACAACTTCTGTTCTCCTGTGTTATTGCCGCAGAAGCACCCGTTAGTTGTGCTGTTGATCAGATGGTATCATTTGAAGTATCACCATGCTGGAACACAGTTCTTGATCAACAAACTGCGTGAAAGGTTCTGGATATGCCAAGCCAGGAGAGCGATCAACAGAGTTGTTCACAAATGTCCAACCTGTCTACGCCATTCCAGTAAGAGTTTTCAGACTGATCCAGCTGTTTTGCCTGCTAACAGAACATCAGCTGTGAATGCTTTTGAAAACACAGGAGTAGACTTGGCAGGACCTCTCCATCTGAGAAATGGAGATAAAGTGTGGATTGTACTGTTTACCTGTGCTGTCTACCGATGTGTTCACATTGATTTTGTGATGTCTGTCAGCACTGAAGCATTTGTTAATGCTCTGTGGCGATTTGTTAATGTTCGTGGTCGACCGAAAACTGTGTACAGTGACAATGGTACGAACTTCATTGGAACAACTAACTTGTTTAACAAGCTGAACTGGCCAGATATTGAAAGAACTGCTGGCATTGAGCAGATCAAGTGGATCTTCAACCCACCCTCCGCAGCCTGGTGGGGCGGTTGGTGGGAGAGACTGATCAGAACCATTAAAGACTTGTTGAAGCGTATGCTTGGTAATTCACGAGTCGATTGTGAGCAACTGAGAACCTGTCTTAGCCACGTGGAGAATGTTGTCAATGAGCGTCCATTGACAACAGTGACTGAAGACCAGAATGATCTGATTCCATTGACTCCTGCTATGTTCCTACGAGGCATAAGACTTGGTTCATTTCCAGAAGGATGGTCTTCTAGATTTCATATGCAGCAGAGCTATCAGAAGCAACAGTCTTTGCTCAAGGAGCTACAAGACAGATTCAAGAGAGAATATCTGGCACTGTTAGTGCAGAGAGCGAAGGAATGTCGTACTAAAACACCTAAGATTGGTGATGTTGTGCTTGTTGGATCAGACGATCGTCGAAGGTTGCAGTGGCCTTTGGCTAGAATTGTCGAACTGATACCTGGACGAGATGGTGTTGTGCGTACAGCTAAAGTCAAGACTCAGAATGGAATCTTGCTGCGTCCTGTACAACGTTTGTTTCCACTGGAAGTGTCCACTGAGGAAGAACTGGACACTGTCAGTCACGGTGAACCAGATGAATCATGCAACTCTCGTCAAACTCAGTCTGTTCCCAGTGACCCAGGAGCTGTTCTCCATACCAGATCTGGACGTTGTGTGACTAAACCAAGACGATATCAGGATTGATGCTTGTTCTGAACTCTTACTGTCTTACTGTCATTTTGTAGAGTTATGCATTCACTTAGTATGCGATGTGTGACGATCAGTTGACAGCTGTCTAGAATGGCAGTCTTTAGTTTTAGAGTTACCTGACAAACAGTGCATTTCTTTTGTGACAAAAGAAAGGTGGGAGGATGTTAGATTTTAGAACTCTATGCTAATTTCGGGAAAAAATGTTAGTGGTTCTATTGAACTCTATGGTTAAAAAAATGGACGATGTTTTTTTCTTAATTTTGTATTGTTATATTTTGTATTGGTAGTTTAATTACATGTTGGTAAAAGTCAGTGTTTTAGTTCCAACACTCTGTGTCCATACGATGTGGCCTTTATATACAGTATTAGACACGTTCGACCAGACCGTGACGAGACAATCAAACTGTTACTCGCCTATTCAGTACACATAATAGACAATAGGCTCGCCCGACAACGTGTCAACCTACAGAGTACGACTTCACAGCTTACAATGCACGAGACTGTCCGACTGCCCGTGGCGCTAAACTTGTCGTCAACGTACATAACTAGAACTCGCCCTGGTCTAGTTTCCAGCCAGGTGAAGGAACTAAAACACGAAAGAATCGCATCCTTACATTCCTCCCCCCTTTGAATGAAGTCTTATGTCATACCACGTCTGATATAAGACTTGACATATCAACACAAAAATACACTCTAAATGTCAAATACCAAACAAATTATCGCCTGATTCGTATGCTTCAAAATCACATGTTTTATCACAATACAATCGTAATTACATAATAAGTAATCAAATACAACTAATGTCAATGTGATCATCACAGATTATGCATCGACATTCATAAATCAACATAATATATTACAATACATCAATATCACGCAGTAATATAATGTGACAAATGATTAAACATTGCAATAATGCAGTAATGTTACATTACTGCAACAGTAATCACATTAGATTAGAGTAAATAGCATGTATCAACAAACACAATATGCAAACAGTACAATATGCACAGTAAGTATCCGTATCAAAGACATAAATATCAAATATATCAATACCAAATGTGAATCTATATATCACGTTCATCTAATGCACATAGATTCGAACAAATACAATAATAACTCATTAATACAAAGAGTTCTTACAATTCAAATATACTCTCAATACACACTCAAAAAAATACACACTCCATAAACTTTCAATGAACACTCTCAGAAATCAACACGAGATAGGGTTATACTCTCGACAAGAAATCGGCAACCACATTCTGTGACCCCTTAGTGTATTTCACATCAATGTCAAATTCTTGAAGGGCAAGCGCCCAGCGCAACAATTTTGCACTTTTTGGGGCACACTCCCTTATATATTGTAAAGGATTGTGATCACAGTGCACAGAAATGTGTGAACCAAACACAACGTCACGGAAACGGTTTAATGCCCAAATGATGGCATATGCTTCCTTTTCAATGATGGCCCAATTTAATTGGGAACCAGATAACTTTTGGCTAGCAAACGCAATGGGGTGTTCCTGTCCCTGGTCATTACGCTGGCCCAATGTTGCTGCAACTGCCCCTCCACTTGCATCAGTATGCAATTCAAATGGTTTTCCAACATATGGTAATACAAGCACAGGAGGAGAGCACAATTTCCCTTGCAACTCAACAAACGCATGTTCGCACTCCTCATTCCATTCAATGACATTGGGCGTACGTTTAGTAGTCAAATCACTTAACGGCCTAGCTATCTGTGCGAAATGTGGGATGTACTCTCTATAGTATCCCAAAGCACCCAACATTCGTCGTAACTCCTTCTTAGTGGTGGGACGAGACATTGTAGCAATGGCATTTAACCGCTGTGGGTCTGCCCGTTTGCTCCCGGATCCCACAATATGACCAAGTAAGTGCACCTCAGCTTTCGCAAATTCACATTTACACAAATTGAGAGTTAGACCAGCATTGTGTACAGTTGTTAAGAACTGTCTTAAATCTCCAATGTGTCTTAACCATGATTCTGATCCAACAGCCATATCGTCCACATATGCTCCAGAAAAACGCTGTAAAGGTCGCAGTATGTCGGTAACTGCACGCACAAATGTCGCGCCAGCATTGCGCAAGCCAAATGGCATACGAACCCATTCATACAAACCTTCGTGTGTAACAAATGCAGTTAACCAGCGACATTCTGGGTTGACCTTCAATTGCCAGTAGCCACTTTTAGCATCAAACACGCTAATGAAACGACCTTGACCTACTTTCCTAATAACTTCATCGACAGTACACAAAGGATACTGATCAGCCACAGTGTATGAATTTACATATCTATAATCACAAGCAAGTCTCACACCACCTTGCTTCTTCGCAACACAAACCAAAGGACTAGCCATTGGGCTATGAGACTTGACAATGAGACCAGCATCTAAAAGTTCTTTGATTTGTTTTTCAACTTCCGGTTTTAATATTTCAGGTATGCGGTAAGGACGCATACGTTTTGGCTGAAAATCCGTAGTGACCTGGATTTTATGTTCAGTTATTTCGCACAAACCGGGTTTATCGTCAAAACAATCTGCAAATTCATCAAGCAAATTAAGCAACTGTTTGTGCTGATCATCATCTAAATGTGACAATTTATCACGATCAACACGATTACTCGGCAAATCAACAGTAGACTCAGTAACTGGAACAAGAACGCGACCAAATTCATCATCATGTTCACTGATAACATTACAACCTTGAACACGCGCGGTATACTTTCGCATCTTGTTGGCATGGATGTGCTTGACTCGTCCATCACCCATGTCGATGAGATAACTGTACGGCGACTTCACGCGGACAACCGTGGCTGGACCATGCCACCGCCGACTCAGTTTTCCGGAGTGTTCGTCGTCCAACACGATAACGGTATCGCCTTCAATAAAATGTTTGTCACGTGACCGGAGGTTATGATTATGCGCATACACTGCCTGTCCATGCTCGGCATGTAACCGGGCCCAATCAGCTGCTTGGCGTAAACGATGCTGTAAGTCGGTCATATACTGTTCAACTGGCTTGGCAAGAATCGGCATGACGTCACGCTGTCCGATCCACGATTCCTTCAGAACAGCGAGTGGCCCCCTTGGTAATCTGCCATATACAAGAGCATATGGTGATATTCCTGTAGTGGCATTGGGTATCTCACGAAGAGCCCAAGCCGTTAATGGTATGATCTTATGCCATTGTCTCTTATGTTGTTGAATCACATGATGCAACATTTCTTTGCATGTTTTGTTAAATCGTTCTACGAGTCCGGATGTTTGAGGATGCCCCGGCGTGGCAAATACTGGACTGCAACCGAGTCGAGTAAGCAGTTCGCGCGTTAACTGACTATTGAAATTACTTCCGTTATCACTGACAATCTTTGACGGAATACCCACATTGGCAAACAAATCGAGAAGCGCATCACAAACAGCCCGTGCGGTTAATGATTTGAGAGCATATACAGCAGGCCAACGAGAACAATTGTCAACAATGGTTAAACAATAGCGATGGCCTTGCGCTGACGGTGGATCAATGGGACCGATACAGTCCATATTTAACACTTGAAAAGGGACTTCTACTCTGGTGATAGGTGTGATGGGAACCCGATCCAGTTTAGTGGGTCGTGAACGTAATTGACAATTATGACAACTGTTAACATATTGTTGTACGCTTTGCCTCATAGCTGGCCAATAAAACGATAAACGTATACGTTCACGTGTTTTCCGTTGTCCGAGGTGGCCACTAAATACAGAGTCATGCGCCAAACGCATCACACTAGCACGTCTGCATTCAGGCACACACAACTGACAAACCTTTTGTCCTTCGACTTTATCATTATGAAACAATAATCCTTGTTCCACAACGAAACCTCCCTTGCCAACCTTCGCCATGTCCCAACAATTTGATAAAGTGGGATCATCATGCTGCTCTTTAATTAACTCGACCTGATCAGTCATTTCAGTGTTGTCAAGTAATCGGTCAACGTTGTAAATTTCTGTTTGCCCATCACTAGTGACGTTTGATTCGTGTCCTTTACTGTCATCATCATCACCTTCATTATCAATGTGATCATCCTCATCGCCAATATCATTGACATGACCTTCATTACATTCAATCACCTTCAACCCACTCACATTAACATCAGTCATACAACTCAGCACATTTATAGTCGGTAGGCGTTGAATGTCTTTAACCACATCAACAGGCAAAATCACGTCATGTGTAACACTGGACATCGGTGCAACTGCACATGTCACTTGAACACCATCGGCCAAATTAACAAAATCGGGGCCTTCACGTGCTTTCATTACAACATTAACGAGTGGCACGCGTGTGCTTTCGCCGATAACGCCTTGCAAATTAACATATCCACAAATGTCCGGTTTAATTTTATCGTACAGAGAACGGCTGATAACTGTTACTTGAGCACCGGAATCTAATAGAGCACGCGTTGAAACATTCTGTACAGAAATGTCAATGTACTGCAATTGGGCAAGTTTCAGTCTATTCACTCGCGTGGCGGTTGTGAAATTATTTTCCACGGTCGGAAAATCAGAAAATTCCCAGTCACTATGCGTGTTTTCATCGGACTTAACTCCTGTCTCGACCTCAGTGGACGGATGTGTCAAACACAACCCGGTCTTGACAATAGTCCTATATGGCAACGATGTGATACGCGTATCGATCGTACTGCCAGTACACTGATTTACCTGTGCGACTTCTAATGCGTCACTCCTCACCTGTACCTGTGAAACTGTGGCATCTGTGCTCGCAGTTTGCTTGTTTTTCGCCTCGGGACAGAATTTAGCAATATGCCCGATCTTATTACAAACATAACATCTCCTTGGCTGTGTCTGCCCTTCCCTAGGTCTAATGCCTGCTTGGTTGTATGGCCGCCTCCCAGTTTTTGGGGATCGAGGGCCAACATTATAGCGTTTAGGAGACCTATTTTGGACATAAGCGCTTCCAACAAAACGTTGCGAATGCTGAGTATTGTGCTGATAATTAAGCGGACGATTACTCACAAAAGTGTCCGCTAAATCAGCAACATGTTTGGGGTCAAACCAATCAGCACCTTCTAGACTAAGAACGTAATTCAAAGCACCAATAGGAAGTACGCTCTTCAGCTTATCTGCAATTAGTAAGTCTTTTAATTTCTCGATATCGTTGCCGACTTCGCGACTGCGTAGATAGTAACGTAAATTATTACGTAATCTTGCGGTAAAAAATACAAATGTCTCATCAGGGCGTTTAGTTGCATTGTCGAAACGATGCTTATACTCACGTGGAGTTAACTTAAATTCTGACAATAAGAAATCTTTAACACCCTCATAATTATCCATCTCTTCGGCAGTCAAACGAGCCGTAAGAGTTCGTGCCTTTTGTGACAAATGGGGTAATAACAGTTTGGCGCGCAAATCGTATGGAACCTCGAACGACAGAAATATGGCCTCAATATTTTCAAAAAATTGAGGTAGGTCAGAGGCGTCGTTTGTCATAGGCGAAATAACCTGCTTCATAGCAGATCCGTAACGTTTTATTCTATCGGCCATGGTTTCGACTCTGGGACGAGCATGCCCAACTCTAACCAAGGTCTCATGATCATTACCCTCTTGAACTTCTTGACCTTCACCGTGATTTCCAACCATCTCCGCCATCATTGCTTCATGTTCTATGCGTTTCATTTCTACTTCCAACTTCTTACGTTCTAATTCCATTTCCATTTCACGGCGCTTATGTGCCTGTTCAATCTCTAGACGTTTATTTTCCATCTCTAAACGTCTGTATTCTAATTCTTGTTCAGCTTCTATACGTTTATTTTCTGCTGCAACCTCTATACGTTTTAATTCGAGCTGCAATTCTATCTCCCTCAAACGGTCTGACCGCTGTGACTCAAGTTTAGGGGTCGCTGCCTTGTCTGACTCTTTACTCGCTAATATACCATGCGCCACTACCTGTAAAAGTTCTGGTCTGTCCATGGCCATCACGTCTTCATCACTAACTTCCTCCATACGTGCAGCCATTATTCTGAGACGATCGGTACTACTCTTGCGTAAATTTTCTTGCTGATCAGTAGTTAACTGATCCATATTTGCGCACCAAATGAGAAACGTGAATTATAATTATTACACACAAACACACTAGTTGTAACGCAAGTACTACTCTAAGAACTGCGCATTACGCTAACTGTTAATCAGTTTAATACGATACATCGAATGATACAATACAGTGTATATTTTTTTACGAAGGATACACATGTAGCCTACCAATTAATTAAGAATAACACAGTCTGAAATTTATACAAAAGAATTATTTTTCTTTTAAGTAGGATCCCACCGCTGCCACCAAATGTGATAACGTGCAGAGCGATCTGTTAATTACTACGTGAAAATATTAATAAGAATTTTGGTTTATATAAAATTTATTGAAGATAACATGTAAAAGCAAACTCAAATACAAAGAATACATTGCTAAGGCGCCAAATACATACATGCGCTCGACAAATCAATGAACAACAATTATCAACATACCACGACCACGGCCATCGTCATTATACAGCGAAATATCCCATTGTAATAATACAACGCCACTCAGCAATCTCCATTGTCATCATATAGCACCACGCATCAAATGTCCCATTGACATCATATCATGCCACTCAAATCTCCAGACACGAGTCACACAACACGTACATTTCTCTCCTCTCATTATATGTCTCTGTGTCCTTACGATGTGGCCTTTATATACAGTATTAGACACGTTCGACCAGACCGTGACGAGACAATCAAACTGTTACTCGCCTATTCAGTACACATAATAGACAATAGGCTCGCCCGACAACGTGTCAACCTAC
>Ga0209791_1000526_pt1 | contig 13135 bp, 9 predicted proteins | sample WorMetTyACAVOLI1_FD_187422 | JGI IMG/M metagenome (GOLD analysis project Ga0209791, IMG submission 187422) | Marine gutless worms symbiont microbial communities from Max Planck institute for Marine Microbiology, Germany - Olavius algarvensis... ... | reverse complement strand
TTGGCCACGTGGCCCGGGCCGACAAGTCTCAAGATCATTCCCGTGCTCTACAAGCCTGCATATCGCCTGCCCCAAGGAACTGGAGGCGGCGTCCAGGTCGTCCAAGACACACCTGGCTAAGAACGGCGGAGGAAGATCTGCGCCAATTTAATCTTGGCCTCGCGTCAAGGCTTCGGAGAGCTCAAAACAGAACAGCTTGGCGGGCACTCACAGCAACAGCAACGTCACCGACAAGCTCCGATTGATGATGATGACTGTTTGACTACACACACGGACGGCTAGCCGTGTGTATAGCATCGGTCCACATTTTACCGCGCGACGTGTATGCGCGAACTATGCTGTTGCAAGATATGTCTGTTCGTACGTCTGTCTGTCCGTCTGACCGTCACACGGCAGTATTCTGTCGACACCGCTGAGCTCAATTTTTTTAACCAGCAGGTTGCCACATCATTCTAGTTTTTCCGTACCAAACGTAATGGCAATATTCCGAGTTCCGACGGGGACCCCCTAAACGCGGGCATCGCATGCAAGGGGGTATGAAACAAGTAGCTCTGCTGTCGCAAAGAGGCCGCGCTATGCTTCGTGTAAATTATTAGCTTCAACAGTACAATACGTCGAGCGCAAGTTCCGCTTCAGATTTACCGCTGCGTACACTGTTCTGTTCTCCTCTCACCGTCATATAGGCCTATTCGTCCCTGCTGCAGGCTGTGATAAATATAGATTCACTGATGCGTCGCCGTAGGTGTGGTAAACTGCACGGTGGATCGTCGCACTTGTTGCTGACCGGTCTAGCATGTCATCGATCGATAGCCTGCCGTATCACGACGATCGCGATTTGTGTCTACCCTATACCTGCATTCGACGCCCACGTTAAGGGCGGAATATTACCATGACGTTTGATACGGATAAACTAGAATGGTTTGTCTACCGTATGGTGTAAAAATATAGCTGTATCTTGTACCGTTTTTCAGTTATTTGACGTTGAATAATATCCTGACGTTGAAATCTAGGTTACTCAAGGTGATTCAAACTGGTAACATTCGAAAGCTTGGATGTGGTTTCCTATTCGCCTTCCATAGTAATCATGGCCCTATTATGCATCGTTTCTGATATAAAGCGAGATATTAGTAGAAAATCGCATTTTTATACCCCCTGCCCCCGTTAAGGGGGTCGCAGTCGGAGTATCGCTATAAAGTTTGGTGTGCAAAAACTAGAATTGTTTGGCTACCCGATGGTGAAAAAGTCTGAGGATATGAATACTCGATTTGACAGAATGTACGAACGTGACAGACGGACGGACGGCGGGACGGACACTGCATGATTGCAGGCTGCGCTTGCATAGCATAGCACGACAAAAATCGCGATTTTCGACCAATATCTCGTCATATTTCGGAAACGATACAAGATACGGCCATAAAAGTTACTATGGAATGCGAATAGGAAACCTTGCCCAAGCTTTCGAATGGTCCCTTTTTCAATGACCTTGAGTGATCCTAACTAAGATTTCAAGGTCACGATATTATTCAAGGTCAAATAACTCGAAATCGGTACATTATATATACTTACAATGGCAGACCAACAGTAATTGGCACGGTTTATCCATCTGTGCCACTTTCAGCCACCTTTAACGGTCCCTAACCCAATTTTAAGGTCATGTCATTATTTGTCTTTGAACATCTCATAAACGGCTTAATATACGGCTATAGTTGTTATAGAAAGTGAATAGAAAGCCGTACCAAAGACTTCCGAACGGTACCAAATACCAATGTCCTCAATGATCTTGAGTGACCAGTGACCCAGATTTCAATGTCAAGATATTACTTAACGTCAAATAACTCTAAAATGGTACAAGCTATAGGTATAGGGTTACTTACAATGGCAGACCAAAAAGTCGTATATTATAGGCCTACGAACGGCGCTATTGTCAACGACCTTGATCGACCGACCTTGAACTACCTATATCCCGTATTTCAAGGATGGAGTGAATGAAGAGAGTATATGAAAACAAGTGCGTCAGTAGAACTGACACAAACCCGCCATTCGCATTCGACATAGCTTTTTTCGGGCAAGGTTTCACGGGGTTTCTACAGGGGGTACAGGGACGGTTAAAAAGGTACGTACGCTGCTTATATGGCTATTTTTAGCGGTTGCTGAGATACGTAAAGTCTGCAAATGGTCAAAAATTCGAATTTTTCCGAATTTTTGGGCCCACCCTGTAGAAACCGCTTGGCCAACGTGGATGGCTCTATGCCAGAATGTGCGTAGGTCTGTTTCCTACATACGCGACCGCACTTGACGACGCTGAGAAAAACAGAAACGGTAGACTACAAAATATAAAACTGGTATTACGTCACTCACTTTTTGGACCACCCTGTAGAACCCCGTGTACGATGGGTCCATACACATGCAACAGATGGATAAAGCATTTTCCCGTATGCTGCTTATATGCCTCTATTTATAACAGTTGCAGAGATATAGGGACGTAAATTTACGAAATGGTCAAAAATTCGAATTTTTTCGAACTTTTTGACCCACCCCGTGGAAACCCCTCAGCCAACCTAAATGGCTTAATGCCAGAATGTGCGCAGGTCTGTGCCCTATGTATACGCTACTGCACTTGACGACGCTGAGGAAAACAGAAACGGTAGACGGCTCAGTTGCTCTAGGCGTAATCCGCAAAACTGGTACGTATTACGGGGCGACTGAAAATGCGGGAGTGGAAAATGCGGCACGAGCATAATTGCATGGTTGGAAAATGCAGGAGTGGAAAATGCAGGAGTAAGCCCCATGGATAGCCAACCTGAGAATAAATTGAGATGGCGTTAAATTGATCCAAATTTGCTATCTAAGTTATAAAATTCACATTATTCACTAATATAATATAGGTGTGGTATATTGCATTATTCTCATTTTACTTCGTTTAATTTGACATGTAGAATTGTTTATATTTTAAATGTGGCATTCGTGATCCAAGACAGTAATAAACATAATGTTTAAATGTCGAATGTTATTTTTTTGTTACTGCTCCTCGTAATATTGTTTTCAAACACAAGTTCACGCGTAAGTCAAGTTAGTACAGACGCAGCAACACGTTGATAGGCGTGCGGCAAAGAGGACAGCCGCGTCCTTGGTTGTGCACTTCGCTGGCACACGACCCATAGAAGCGTTGATGACCGCACAGCATTAGCGCGATGCGTGTATCGCGCGGTGCTACACGACACACCTCGCTGCGTCAGCTGATACGGTCGTTGGCGTATCGGCGTCATCACTGGTGTCGTCATCATTCTGATGCTGTGTATTGTCATCCGGGGCCTCGGTGTCGTCATCGTCGTCCGCGTCTGAATAGCTCTCACTTAGCATCTTCTCTGAGCCGACAGCATGGCTAACTGCACGTAGAAACTGCAGTCGCGTGTATGCATGGCTGTCAAATATCTGCAATGCATATCTTTATGTGTTTGTCGTTTGTCAGGTTAACGCGTTTCTTGCGCGTGTGATCGATGGTTATATGCTATAGATGTACAAGAAATGCAGACAAATTATGATGCGGAACTTTGATTCGCCGACGAAGGCCGGCATGGAAGCTGAATTTTCGTCTCGTACTTTAGAGTATTTTCTTCTTCTGATGGCTTTCCATACTTTGTCGCTCCTGTATTTTCCACTCCTGCATTTTCCACCCCTGCAGTCTGCTCCTGCATTTTCCACTCCCGCATTTTCAGCGCCCCCCGTATTACGTCACTCACTTTTTGGCTCACCCTATAGAACGCCGTGACCGATGGTCCAAACACATGCGGCATTTGGATAGGGGGGAAATCAAGCTTTTTTCCATACGCTGCTTATATGCCACTATTTCTAATAGTTTCTGAGATATATGGACGTAAAGTCTCGAAATGGTGAAAAATTCGAAATTTTTTTGAACTTTTTGGCCCACCCTGTAGAAACCCCTTGGCCGATCTTGGCGGTTCTGCACCATAATGTGCGCAGGTCTGTGCCCTACATATTGGACTACATTTGGCATCGCTGAGAAAAATAGAAATGGTAGCTGTCCTATGCACGAATGAGACCACCCCCATGTCATTTCCCCACTTTTTGCCCCCCCAGGGGGTCGCTGATCCCCAAAAGGGGAGAAGACACGTCCCGACCCAGGCTACGCCCGCATGCAAAATTTGGCGTGAATCGGCCCGCGGGTTGCTGAGAAATCGTTGACCGAACAAACAAACAAACATACAGTAAAACAAGTGCGTCAGTAAAACTGACACAAACCCGCCATTCGCATTCCAAATAGCTTTTCCACGGGGCACAGATTTCACAGGGTTTCTACAGGGAGGGTCAAAAAGTAGAGACCTACAATCGGAAATTTCCATTCGAATCGAATCTGTTAGGGGTGTCTGGGGAGATCAGCAGCCGCCACTTTTTATTTGTATAGCTGATTATTGTTCCGTTGGCTTTTGTGCTTGATACTATCTGTCTGCCTGCCTGCACAGAGACATGTGCATGCCACATTATGGACGTGTTACGTAACTTAGTGACTGGCAGTATAGCATCAGTAGGAGCTGACAGCTGTCCAGTGGGCTGCCACTCACTGCATGGCGGCCAGCCCACCGTGCAAGCCAGTCTCGCTACCACACCTGCCGCAAAGCGAGAGTTTATCAGATGTTCGTGTCACCCACCGCCGCGTCCGTTGCTTGCCTGGGACGAAGTCGCTGCCGCTGCAGCCGTAACCAGCGTCCGGCAGTCTGCATAACATTATTAATGCGTAGATCTCAGCTGCTGATTGCGAGAGTGACTTGAGAATGACATCGCACCATCCTCTACGTAAGCGCTGACTATGGCGTCGCAATTTAAGATGCGCTTATAAATTATAAATGATAACAATAATAATAATAACAATAACGCATTTGTATAGCGCCTTCAGGTCCGAATATACAGAGGCTGTGCGTCCATCTGTCTATCACACGCCGGTATTGTGTCAAAACACCTAAACTTATCCGAGTGCCTTAGAGGTTTCACGACTAGACGCTATACCAATTTTACCTTTACCTTTACCTTTATCGTTAAACTTTTTCACCATCGGGTAGCCACACCATTCTAGTTTTTCCGTACCACACATTATATTACGACGGGGATCCTCTAACGGGAGAGTCGAATGCAGTGGAGCCTAAATCAATGCAGTCGGTATGAACAAATCGCCATTTCAACAATAGCCTATATCGCTCTGTCTCGGCAATGGTACAAAATAGGGCATAGTTACTATTAGAACGCAAGTAGGAACCTATGCAATCTAGAATGGTGCAATTTACCAATCACCTCGAGTGACTTCAAACGCACATGGTCACGTTATTATTTGATGCTGAATTTCAGAAACGGTACAAAATACATACAGAGTTACAGTTGAATACCAATAGCGTCTTACACACGCCCTACTCAAGGGTGTCATGTCGAATCACGTTGAGTGACTTAGTGAAATATTCAATGACATGAAGCATTGCGCGGCCTCTCTACGACAGCCGAGCTAGAGCGTGCCAATGTCCACGTTTTCGAGCCATTTTTTTCTGTCTATCATACTGTTAAAGCTTGTCAAAGAGTTTTTCTCGTTTGAATTACCTCGTCACCAACTGGCAAAACGTGTGGTGAAATTTGAAAGTAAAGTAAATACTGTTTAATTCTGTTCTGCTGTATATACTGTCCGGCATAATGTGTAACTGTGTAAACATGATAATGTAACTAATTGTTATTAATTTAAGCATTAGTTAAGTTTCCTTACTTTTTTCAATTTTTTTTTTCATTTTACATTGCTGCCGTTTTATGGTGAATAAAGATTCTCATTGGCTCACAGCCGAAAAATGGCTCAAAACGTGAACCTATCCATGTACCGGTCCGCTATTGGACACGGCCCTTCTTGCTTGCACTGGAACCGCTATAATTCATCGAACTTTACTTCACTAGTTCTTTGCATTTACTGGTTGACTTATACAATGTGTGCCAAAAATTGAGACTCGCGTAATCTTGGATGTCTTGTACAGTTGAAATTTAGCACGTAATATCCTGATGGCGTTAGCCCTTATAGCTATTAAATGAATACATAATTTGCCACCTTATCTTAGTTATGTTTCTACACTACCTGACATTACACAAAAAACAGAAACGCGACATTGACGAGCTGAAGTATTGACACTTGGGAGTTGGGACCTTATTCTTCAGGGTATCATCGACTAAGCCATTGACCAGTGGCAAACACGGCCGTGTGCACGTGTAAAGGCAAAGAGACGTCACTTCAAACACCCATCATGCACTGTGATCCACACACACAACCGGCTCTTTTCAGAGCCACCTACACACCAACATCCGAGATAGTCACATTATTGAGAGGAAGACAACACAAGTTTTCGGTTTTTTGGGTAATATCAGGTAGTGTAGGAACATCACTAAAGTGAGGTGGTAAATTATGTACGCGTTTGACAGCTGAGGCCAACAGAATAGCCATGTTAAATATCGTTGTAATATACTTAAGTGAAACTCTACAACATAATCAAGATTGTGCGAGTCTCATTTTTTGGCACACCATGTAGTTCAATCTACCTTCAGCAAAGTAGAAATCATGCTCAAGCTAGCAAGTGCAAAGTTAGCGACTTTTAAAATTTGTTGGTGGGGTCACACTATAAATTATTCTACTGTGACATAGTGATCTCAAAAAACCTCTTTTTCACTGGAGTGTAATATAAAACTTGAAACTACAGTCTGTCCGTTACTTTGCTTGAGTATTTGGTGTTGTGTTATAGTATATAGGCCTAATAAGCCTATAGGTAACCGGAGCCCCTTCCCTTGAGGCATCCCCCGGAGATTACCCTCTAGAGAATATCCCCCGGTCCCGTAACTCTCTTTATTGTCGGTTGGGATCAGGATCCCGCCTCGTGGGTAGGATAAGGTTAGGAGTACGGGTTAGTACCAGCTTTTAGGCCAACGTAATTTCCCCCGCCCGGACAATTCCCCCCTCTTTTTTACATGGTGTACAACATTCCGCCCCTACCACCACTATCACCATGAGCCAATCTATATAAAGCGGTCTACCGCAACTGAAAACTGGCAGTAACCCGCATTTTTTTTACCATAACTGACCCACGACGTTGGGTCCTGACTCTATCCCTAATCGACCGACGACGGCGGTCCTGACCCTAGCCGACCCGTGAGGCGAATTTTTAGAAAACTGACACTAACCCATATTCCTGACCCTAGCCGCTATCAGTTTTGTACACGTTAACGACAGATCGCTTTATATAGATTGCCGCATGGTGGTGGTTGTATGGGGAATGTCCTGCACCATGTAAAAAGGGAGGGGGAAATGTACGGGCGGGGAATGTCGGGGGAACATGTCCGAAAGGGTTGTCCATGGGGAAGTGTCCGTCACCGTAACGTTTAGGCGAACTAAATTTCGATTGCTTTTGCTTATATTATATTTATTTATTCATGGTAATAACAGATAAATTATTAGTATTATAACCAATATTATTAATTATCTTGCATGAGTTTGAGGGTGGCGCTAAACATTGTTAGTGTAGCTCTCAAGGCGAAGGCCAAGGCCATAATATTTGGCCTCGACACGCCTCGAGAACTAGGCCCCCCTACATCACTGATAGCGCAGAGATCGATAACCGTCTGGACATGGTGAACATATTGTTTTGTCATCATGCCTGCACTTAATTTGTGAATACAGAGTAGAGCATTATTAGCCGATGATTTTTAAATTGTTAATGTTAATTTTTATTATGCCAGTTTTTCATAACTACACTGTGTTCCAAAAAACATGTGACCACGTTTATGATGATAAGTTGAAGTAGAACTGTCCATTTACAAACATTTTTGGCACACATATTATTAAGAGTATAGGCCATCGTCAGGTGTTTTTATTTTCCCACCTCACCTATTTAGTGCAGATACTTTACCTTGTGAAATTGTCAAGACCTAAATATCAGCAAAAATTAAACAAAATCATTAAAATTTCACAGGAGGATATGATTCTGATTAGAAATCTCTATCTGTCAAAGCAGTATGGTGCACGAAGGCTGTCGAGTGAACTGCCCGACAAGGGTTGGAAAGTTGGAAGCATCGATAGTCAGCTGAAGAGAAGCAACAAGACGGGTACAATAATATAGAAATTGTCAATGCCTGTCGAGAACAGTTCTCATTTCAACTTCCCAGTGTCGTGCTGTTAAGACGTAAAGAAAAACTGGAGTCAAATGTATTGACAGTTTTTCCGTGTGGAATTTTTTAATTTTCTATAGTTAAGGTAGTTTAGTTTGTTTACTGTTTGCTACCAGTTATCTGGTGAATAAAGATGTTCAATTGTCCCGCAACCATGCAGGCAGCGGTAGACCGCGATCGTCGCGTAGCAGTGATTGCAGTGAAGGACCTTGTGCTCAGTCAGGAAGACAAGCCAAAAAGGCATCGGTCAGCTTGTTAGATTTCGCATGAAACTGTCATTCTCTGTTCAAGTGTATACAGAAAAATAATTCACCGTGATCTCCAGCTCACATGCTTCAAATGATGTCGTGCTCACTGCTCAGCTGTTGTCTGAAGCCAATCGTATCTCCTGTCTCACTCACTGATAAACAACGTTATCGTCTGCAATAAATCTTCTTATTGTTCTATTATAAACCGTAAGTTGTATAATGAGTAAGCAAAATAATATGATGACAATTTGGCAGTTAATATCCTAGTATTGTAGCATTGAGAAAATCAGCAATTTAAGGCTAAATTCATCATATTTAGGTCTCGACAGTTTCCCAAAGTAAAGTAGCTGCACGAAATAGGTAAGGTGAAAAACTAAAAATACCTGTCGATGGCCTATACCCTTAATAATAAGTGTGCCAAAAATCTTTATAAACGGATAGTTCTACTTCAACTTATCATCGAAAATGTGATCACATCTTTTTTTGGGAACACAGTGCATGTATATTAAACTTTAGTAATTTTTAGTGTCCGTGCTTTCTCTTTTAGATTATTGTTCTTTCTACCTTTTCACAAACTTAAATTTCACTTACGTAAAATAATGTTTTAGGTTGTAACTGCTTGTTGCTGTGCTCTAGCTTTAGTAACTGCCACAATCTCCGTGTGGTAGACTAAGCTGGCTATACCCGTCAGCTTTTTACTGCACGTTAAATACCCCACTATCGTATCGTAATCTGACAACAAATTGCAGAATAGATCCACGATAACATGGCAGGCTACCAGAACAAACGTATCAAACTGGACTAATTGCGTAACACAAAATTAACTGCAACTTATCAATGTCAGTGTACAAATAAAGGCATAAAAGACACCACAAACCTTTCTTTGCCAGTTCATATGTAAGAACTTAGCTATCGCCACCAGATCGCGCGTCAGCTGCGCACACAATAAGCTGAGGGCATCTATAGGCTTAAATATTACACCGTGACCGTGAAATCAAGGTGAAGGGTCACTCAAGGTCACTGGAAACGCAACCATTGGATAGATCATACACGACTTAGTAGTAGTCGAGTTATTAGACGTTGAATACTATTGTGACCTTGAAATGTGGGTTATAGGTCACTGAAGGTCATTGAAAGTGGTACCATTTGAAAGCTTGGGTACGGTTTCCTATTCGCCTTCCATAGTAACTATGTCCGTATGTTTCGCCATTTCGGAGATATTCAGTGTCAAAGAATGGCGTTACCTTGAAAACCAGGTTAGAGGTCATTGAAAATGGCGCCGTTCGATACACCATATGCGACTTTCTATTGGTCGGCCATTGTAAATATAACGCTATCTTGTACCGTTTTTTCTAGTTATTTGACGTTGAATAATACCTTGAAATCGCGGTTAGACACAAACACACAGACACCGCATAACCAGGCCGTGCTTGCAAAGCATCGCGCGGCAAAAATTATAATCCTATGAATACCTCGTTTTTGGATTGATAGCAGGTTTCTCGTAGTGTTAGAAATAATAAACGACACTAATTATAGTGAATAATAATAAACCTATAATAATATAAATGTAAAAAAACTGCAGTTTATACACAAGTTAACGGCGAGTGACACATCTAAAACTGCAAAAATTACAAAAAGGTGATTACCCCATCAGCACATCGCCTAAATGTCAATGTGCTGCTGAGTAATATCACCTTTTTGTAATTTTTGCAGTTTTAGATGTGTCACTCGCCGTTAACTTGTGTATAAACTGCAGTTTTTTACATTTATATTTGCAGTTTTATTACATTTCTGAGTTATTACAGCAAAATTGTATTTTTGCACTGCCTTCACAAATCATTCATCCTAACCGTGTGGTGGACTAAGCTGGCTACCCGTCAGCTTTTTGCTGCACGTTAAATACAGACTATCGTATCGTATCATATCGTAACCGGACTTGATCATGCTAATCAGTTTTTAGTTTTTTTCCATTGAAATTTTTTGTCTGATTCCACTTAGTAGACTAATCTGGGTACCCATCAGTTTTTGATGGCACGTAGAATACACAGTTGCATCATCATCATAATGGGGAGGGAAGTGGTACTCTCCTAATTCAGACCCGACCTAATTTGGTCCTAAAACTTGTGTTTGGCAAGGTAAACCTGTTGTGTACCAATTTTTCAGTCGGGTGCAGAAATAAATAGGGGGTCCAAAATTTTTCCGGATGCTCCCTTGGCCCAGATCCCCGCCAATTTTGGTCCTAAACGTCGTTTTTTGGTAAGCTAGTCCCAAACCCAAGTTGCATACCAAATTTGAAGTTGCTAGCTTCAACGGTTGCAGAAATAAGTAGGGGGTCCCAATTTTTTTTGGATGTTCCCCTCGCCCAGACCCCCTCCAATTTTGGTCTTAAATGTTGTTTTTTGCTAAGCTAGTCCCAAACCCAATTTGTGTACCACATTTGAAGTTGTTAGCTTCAACGGTTGCAGAAATACGTAGGGAGTCCCAAATTTTGTTTGGATGCTCCCTTGGCCCAGACTCCCGCAAATTTTGGTCCAAAACGTTGTTTTTTGGTAAGCCAGTCCCAAACCCAAGTTGTGTACCAAATTTGAAGTTGCTAGCTTTAACGGTTGCATAAATAGGTAGGGGGTCCCAATTTGTTCTGGATGCTCCCCTAGCCCAGACCCCCTCCAATTTTGGTCCTAAACGTTGTTTTTTGGTAGACTACTTCCAAACCCATTGTGTGTACCAACTTTGAAGTTGTTAGGTTCAACGGTTACAAAAATACATAGGGGGTCCCACATTTTTCTCGGATGCTCCCCTGGCCCAGACCCCCGCCAATTTTGGTCCTAAACGTCGTTTTTTGGTAAGCTAGTCCCAAACCCAATGTGTGTACCAAATTTGAAGTTGGTAGCTTTAACGGTTGCAAAAATACGTACGGGGTCCCAAAAATTTTTGGATGATCCCTTGGCCCAGACCCCCGCCAATTTTGGTCCAAGTCGTTGTTTTTTGGTAAGCTAGTCCCGAACCCAAGTTGTGTACTAAATTTGAAGTTGCTAGCTTCAACGGTTGCAGAAATAAGTAGGGGGTCCCAAATTTTTTTTGGATGCTCCCCTAGCCCAGACCGCCGCGAATTTTGGTCCTAAACGTCGTTTTTGGTAAGCTAGTCACAAACCCAATTTGTGTACCAAATTTGAAGTTGCTAGCTTCAACGGTTGCAAAAAAACGTAGGGGGTCCCACATTTTTTTCGGATGCTCCCCTAACCCAGACCCCCGCCAATTTTGGTCCAAATAGTTGTTTTTTGGTAAGCTAGTCCCAAACCCAAGTTGTGTACCAAATTTGAAGTTGCTAGCTTCAACGGTTGCAAAAATACGTACGGGGTCCCAAAAATTTTTGGATGATCCCTTGGCCCAGACCCCCGCCAATTTTGGTCCAAGTCGTTGTTTTTTGGTAAGCTAGTCCCGAACCCAAGTTGTGTACTAAATTTGAAGTTGCTAGCTTCAACGGTTGCAGAAATAAGTAGGGGGTCCCAAATTTTTTTTGGATGCTCCCCTAGCCCAGACCGCCGCGAATTTTGGTCCTAAACGTCGTTTTTGGTAAGCTAGTCACAAACCCAATTTGTGTACCAAATTTGAAGTTGCTAGCTTCAACGGTTGCAAAAAAACGTAGGGGGTCCCACATTTTTTTCGGATGCTCCCCTAACCCAGACCCCCGCCAATTTTGGTCCAAATAGTTGTTTTTTGGTAAGCTAGTCCCAAACCCAAGTTGTGTACCAAATTTGAAGTTGCTAGCTTCAACGGTTGCAGAAATATGTAGGGGGTCCCAAATTTTTTTCGGATGCTCCCCTGGCCCAGACCCCCGGCAATTTTGGTCCAAATCGTTGTTTTTTGGTAAGCTAGTCCCGAACCCAAGTTGTGTACCAAATTTGAAGTTGCTAGCTTCAACGGTTGCAGAAATAAGTAGGGGGTCCCAAATTTTTTTGGATGCTCCCCTAGTCCAGGCCCCCGCCAATTTTGGTCCTAAAGTTCGTTTTTTGGTAAGCTAGTCCCAAACCCAATTTGTGTACCAAATTTGAAGTTGTTAGCTTCAACGGTTGCAGAAATATGTAGGGGGTCCCAAATTTTTTTCGGATGCTCCCCTAGCCCAGACCGCCGCGAATTTTGGTCCTAAACGTCGTTTTTTGGTAAGCTAGTCACAAACCCAATTTGTGTACCAAATTTGAAGTTGCTAGCTTCAACGGTTGCAGAAATAAGTAGGGGGTCCCAAATTTTTTTGGATGCTCCCCTAGTCCAGACCCCCGCCAATTTTGGTCCTAAAGTTCGTTTTTTGGTAAGCTAGTCCATAACCCAATTTGTGTACCAAATTTGAAGTTGTTAGCTTCAACGGTTGCAGAAATATGTAGGGGGTCCCAAATTTTTTTCGGATGCTCCCCTGGCCCAGACCCCCGCCAATTTTGGTCCAAATCGTTGTTTTTTGGTAAGCTAGTGCCGAAACCAAGTTGTGTACCAAATTTGAAGTTGCTAGCTTCAACGGTTGCAGAACTATGTAGGGGGTCCCAAATTTTTTGGATGCTCCCCTAGCCCAGCCCCCCCCCCTCCAATTTTGGTCCTAAACGTTGTTTTTTGGCAAGCAACACCCAGTACCCAAGTGGTGTAAAAATTTTGTAGCACATGTGCATGTGTGACGACGGCAACAGTGTGTTTCAAGCGAAAAA
>Ga0209791_1000520_pt1 | contig 13217 bp, 12 predicted proteins | sample WorMetTyACAVOLI1_FD_187422 | JGI IMG/M metagenome (GOLD analysis project Ga0209791, IMG submission 187422) | Marine gutless worms symbiont microbial communities from Max Planck institute for Marine Microbiology, Germany - Olavius algarvensis... ... | reverse complement strand
GTACTCTCGAATATTTGCTTCTTATAGAGATCTCAATATTTTATTTAAATACATTAATGCCACAATGTGGATTGTCAAAAAATTTGTCGCAATGTCTTTTGATTATCTATTTTATTTGTTCGACCAATCCTGGAAGGGCTTCGATCGCATAAAGTGGAATGGATAGGACTGAGTCTGTAAAGGATAGGGGGTGGAGAGAAAAGCGGATGCCGAAGGGAGCGTTTTTTTCAGTTAGATATACCCTGAGACTCTTAAGCGTTCCTGTTTTCCCGGCTTTTACTTCAATCGGCAGAATGTATTCGTCTTTTTGCCATAAATAGTCGACTTCTGCCGCGCTGCCCTTTACTTCTCGCTGCCAGTAATAAAGTTCCGGCTCAATAAAACATTTGCCCAATGCAAAAAGCTGCTGCCCGATAAATTGTTCAGTGACAAGCCCTTTGTACACTGCCAGCAAATTTTCAGACATGTATGTTTCCCTGGCGATGCCCATGGCGCTTTGCAAAAGCCCCACATCCAGAAAGAGTATTTTGAAAAATTTTTCATTACAGTGGGCGGCAAGGGGGAGACCGGATCCTGAAGCGGCGGTCACTTTATGGAGAATGTGGGCCTTGATCAGCAAATCTAACGATTTTCTTATGTCGCGCGCATTCACATCCCTGTCAATGTCTGCATATTTAAATTTGTTCCCCACGGTTGCCGGTGCTTTGGTAAATACTTTATCAAGAAGTCTGAAATTTACATGTCGACCGTATTTACCGAAATCATATTTGTAATTCTGTAAAAGGAGTTGATGAATTTCATCTGTTTTAGAAAAACTCTTTGTTTCAAGCCAGGTGGCGATAGTTTCGGGCATACCGCCCAGATATAAAAAATCACGCAACAGGGAAACGGATTTCACATGGATTGATTCAGGAATTTGTTCCGATATAGAAAGGTCCTGCAACCATTGTCTCAGTTTATATTCACCACAGGCAGACAAAAACTCTCCAAACGACAACGGGCACAAATGAATGTTTTGAACACGCCCCACAGGAAATGATACGGCTTCTGCGTCCATGATAAACTCAAGCAGGGAGCCTGCTGCAACAACATGCAGGGCAGGCAATTTTTCATAGAAATAGCGGAGAGCTTTAATGGCCTCGGGGTACTCCTGAATTTCATCCAGAAAAAGGAGGGTTTTACCTGGAATGATGTCAACATTGAGCGACAGTTCGATCCGCTGGATTATTTCCACCGGATTAAGAGAGGCAAAACAGGACTTGATTTGTGGTTGCAATTCAAAATTGATGTCAATAAGCCTGTCGAAATCAGACCGCCCAAAATGATTGACAAGCCATGTTTTCCCTACCTGCCGCGCACCACGTATAATTAATGGTTTACGGTTTTTTTCATTTTTCCAATTTTTCAACCATCCATATATATCTCGATCCATCAATTTCTCCTGCAACGTTTTTAAGGCTAAGTATAGGTGTTATAATTGAGATTGTCAAATAATAGGTGCTTTATTTGACTCAACAGTCAAATTTAGCACTATATTATAGCCATTGATGTCAAAAAAATATTTTGCCGTAAGATTGACATATGTAAATGGGGAGGGACATGTTTTTATGCGTTTCTATGCGTAGATATCGGTGAATACTGGATTAATAATTTTATCGATGGTGGTACAGTGAAAATTTGCATTATCGGCAAGCGCAATGATAGCGAAGTTTACGAGCGGTTCAAGAGGTCACGATGATTCCAATTTTACAAAGGCGGATTAATTAAACAGAAAACTCTCAATGGCTTCCGCAACTGCATCCTCATTATTATCGGAAATTGTTACTGCATCCGCCTTTTCTTTTAATTCATCCTCGGCATTGGCGACCGCAATACCCAGACCGGCATATTCAATTAGTTCAAGGTCATTTAACTGGTCACCAATTGCAACAATTTCGTTTCTTTTGATTCCCAAACTCTCCGAGAGTTTCTGCAATGCATACGCTTTTGATATGCCACCTTTCATCACATCGCAGAACATCGGCATGGACTGACAGGCCGTCAAACCCTCTATATCAGATATACGGTCTATTATCGGAGGCATGTAATTATTTCTGTCGGAAATAATTATGAACTTATATAATGGTTCTGATCCATTGACGACAATATCCTTACAATCGGGTACTGTTACCAATTTTGTCCGTTCATCTGATGGCAGCGTCTTGTTTAAATCCTGATAGTAAAGCATTTTATTGCTTAAACTTTCTCCAAAAATACTATCGTGCCCATAGATATGAAAATCTACGTTCTTTTCTTTGCATATATCAATAACATTCAGACTTTGCTCCTTTGGTAACGCTTCCGACAGAAACACCTGATCGCTAAATGGTTCTCTGACAATCGCGCCATTGCATGATATCACGGGGACCTGAAGATCAATGTGCTTCAGGTAACCTTTAATCATAGAATCGTGTCTGCCGGTCGCAATGGCAAATTGAATACCAAAATTTTGAAGTTTTCTAATCGATTGTATATTTTTTTCGGTCAGCTTTTTATCGTCGTTAAGAAGAGTGCCATCCATGTCAGCCACAAATAATTTATAATTCATTTTATATCCTTACCTGAATTTTGCACGTGCCAGAAATTTTTTGTATAGCCTAAAATCGAGTATTCATGATCAATTTTCAAGTATCGAGAAACGAGCATCGAGTATCCAGTATCGAGATTCAAACCTCCAGGCCATATAGGCGGCAGGTATTCTGCCAGACGATTTGAGCCAGCTCTTCCGGATCCTCAATTCGGACTTCGGCCAGTTTCAGGAGCACCGATTTCACAAAGGCGGGTTCGTTGCGTCGGATGCGGTTTTTTTCGGGTGTCGGCACCAGATAGGGGGCGTCGGTTTCTACCAGAAGACGGTCGGCGGGGATCGCAGGGACTAATTCGCGCAACTGGGCCCCGCGGCTTTTGATAGTTAGAATTCCGGTAATGCCGATGTGAAGTCCCAGCGACAGGTATTGGTCGAGTTCATTTCGATTGCCGCTGAAGCAGTGCACAACCCCTTTCATAGCCGTGGATTTATGATTTTTCAGGATCTCAAGAAAGCGCCCGTTGCTGTCCCGTTCGTGGAAGATCATCGGGAGATCCAGTTTATCTGCGATTTCAAGTTGTTTTTCAAACCACTTTTCCTGATCTTGCCTTGGTGAGTACATGCGGTTAAAATCCAGGCCGATTTCCCCCCAGGCGCGAACCTTTTTATTTTTTGCCAGATTGGTAAGATCCTGGATAGTGAAGTCGCTACAATTTTTAACATCATGCGGATGGACTCCTACCGAAGCGTAAATTCCGGTATGAGATTGTGCCAATGAGACCGCCAGCACCGAGGTTCTCTTATTCACTCCGATCGTCATCATACGGGTAACACCGGCATTGCGGGCGCGTTCGATAACCGCATCAAGGTCTTTAGCATACGATTTATCATCCAGATGGCAATGACTGTCAAAAATTTTCATAGTTCTAATTAATCCGCACTGAAAAATAGCACATTCAGGGTTGTAGATTGTTTGCTGATAACTGAAGAAACTTGTTTACCTAGGCGCCGGCGGCTTAATTACTTTATGCTGCGCATATTTTTATCATTTATTTACCAATTATTTTCCAGCGACCAGCATCCGGCATCTGGCATCTAGTATCCGGCATCCAGTATCCAGAATCGAGCATCCAGCACCCAGCATCCAACATCCAACATCCAGAAACCGGCTTTTACCACCAGGACTATCGAATATCAAGAATTTTACCTTGATTTAATTCCTGACTTTTGAGAATATTCTCTTTTCATTCTTCTGAATCGGCCGTCCCAAGACTGCGGACCGGTGACTTGCAAAATATCGAAATATTCGCTGGAGGTTAAATATGTTTAAAATAGTGAATCGTGAAGAGATGTCAGAGGGCAACGTGATCCTCAATGAGATCGATGCGCCCAAGATCGCGCGCAAGGCTAAACCCGGCCAGTTTGTGATCCTGAAATCGGGTGAAGATGGTGAGCGCATTCCTTTGACCATGGCCGAAACGGATGCTGAAAAGGGTACCATCACGGTAATTTATATGGTTGTCGGCAAATCGACCGCCCTGTTTAAAACCCTGCCGGTGGGTGACGGCTTCACGGACGTTATTGGACCTTTGGGCAAGCCGACCCATGTTGAAAAAATCGGTAACGTGGTCTGTGTCGGCGGCGGCACCGGGATCGCCGTTTTGCACCCCATTACCCGGGCCATGAAAGAAATCGGCAACAACGTCACCAGCATTATCGGGGCCCGCAGCAAAGATCTGCTCATTTTAGAGGATAAAATGAAGGCCGCCTCCCATGATCTAAGGGTTTGTACGGATGATGGCTCCTACGGGCACCACGGTTTCGTGACCGAGGTTTTGAAAGAAATTCTCGAAGCCGGGAAGATCGACCAGGTGGTGGCCATCGGGCCGGTGCCGATGATGAAATTTGTGTCCCTGATCACCAAAGAATTTAATGTGCCGACTCTGGTCAGTTTGAACCCCATAATGGTGGATGGAACCGGCATGTGCGGCGGCTGCCGGGTCACCGTTGGCGGGCGGTCTAAATTTGCCTGCGTGGATGGACCTGAATTTGACGGACACCAGGTGGATTACGACGAACTGATGCTAAGACTACAAGCCTACTGTGAAGACGAGCAAAAGTGCTACAATGAATTTTGCGTGTTTGAAGAATAGAGGAAATTGAAGATTTATGGATGTCGCTTTGCTCCGTCCTTATTAAATTGATCCGCCGGAGGCGAACCTTCAATCTTCAATCGAAAATATTCAATCGTTGCAGGACAGGTACAATATCTCCATAGAATAAATTGACCACAAAATGCACAAAAATTACTACTAAAATTTCTTGGGGGATGAATCAATGGCGGACGAAGCAAAGAGAAAAGTGAAAAAAGAGAAGATAGCCAGATTAGCAATGCCCGAACAAGAGCCGGCTGTGCGGGCCAGAAACTTTTTGGAGGTTCCGACGGGTTACACGCCGGAGATGGCCATGCAAGAAGCTAAACGGTGCCTGCAGTGTAAAAAGCCGGGCTGTGTCGCCGGCTGCCCGGTGGAAATTGACATTCCGGGCTTTATCAAGCTCATCGCGGAAGGCGAATTCACCCAATCTATCCGGCATATATGGCAGAAAAACAGCCTGCCGGCCGTTTGCGGCCGGGTTTGTCCCCAGGAAATTCAGTGTGAAGGTCTATGTATCGTCGGCAAGAGAGATGAGCCGGTGGCCATCGGGAATCTTGAAAGGTTTGCCGCGGATTGGGAAAGAGAAAACGGTACCGGTGAACTGCCTCCCAAAGCCGAGCCGACCGGTAAGAAAATTGCGGTCGTGGGCTCCGGCCCTTCCGGCTTGACCGTCGCCGGCGACCTGATTGTCAAGGGCCATGACGTGACCGTGCTGGAAGCCTTCCATAAATCGGGCGGCGTGCTGGTTTATGGCATTCCCGAATTCAGGCTGCCCAAAGCCATTGTTGCCCAGGAAGTTAACTTTTTGGAAAGATTGGGCGTCAAGGTTGAGTGCAATGCCGTCGTGGGACGAACCGTATCGCTGGATGAGCTTTTCGAAGAAGGCTACGATGCCATCTATATTGGAGTCGGTGCCGGATTACCGCGCTTTATGAATATTCCGGGTGAGAACTTAATCGGCATTCTTTCAGCCAATGAATATCTGACCCGGGCCAATCTGATGAAGGCTTATCTATTTCCGAAAGTGGACACACCGATTCCCCTTGCCAAAAATGTGGTCGTGCTGGGGGCCGGTAATGTGGCCATGGATTCGGCCCGGACTGCCATGCGCCTGGGGGCGGATAAAGTCCGCATCGTCTACCGCCGTTCCAGACAAGAAATGCCGGCCAGGATCGCCGAAATTCATCATGCCGAGGAGGAGGGGATTGAATTTTTCCTTCTGACCAACCCCACGCAATATAAAGGCAATGATAAAGGACGGTTGACCGGTATGGAATGTTTGAAGATGGAACTGGGTGAGCCCGACGATTCGGGGCGCCGCCGACCGGTTCCCATCAAGGGATCGGAATTTCATCTGGATTGCGATCTTTGCATCGTTGCCGTGGGCTCCGGTGCCAACCCGCTATTGACGGAGTCCACCCCGGATCTGAAGCTAAACAAGTGGGGCTATATCGAAGCGGACGAGGCCAATGGCAAAACATTCAAAAAAGGGGTTTGGGCCGGCGGCGATATCGTGACCGGTGCCGCCACCGTTATTCTGGCCATGGGCGCCGGCAGAAAGGCGGCCGATTCGATACATGAGTATCTGATCCGTGGGTGGTAGGAAAGCAGAAGACAGACGACAGAGAACAGATAAAATAGCAAAGTTAACAGAAATAAAAACGCCGGGCTGACAAATCGTTGTCGGCCCGGCGTTTATTCGAACCTTTTCAAGAACCTTCTTTTCAATAAACCTGGTTTTCCCCTTTTCAGGCTGGTTTAAAGAGGCATCTTCACAGACATATCAGCGATACGTTCTTCTTTATCGCACTGTGTGAATCTTCAAATGTATGCCTTCATGTTCTTGAAGACGGGCAATGATCTCAAAAAGGTTACGGGCCTGAGGGTTTCCCTTTGGCCCAAACATCCGCATCAGGCTTTTTGGAGATCTTTCGGTGGCTGTGCCAAGGGCATCAAATCCAATAGTGGCGTTGATAAAGTCACGCAGAACAGCTTTGCCGGTATCTACATCACCGGTTAAAAGGCATTCAATGCCTTCCTTGAGCAACTCCTCCCGGAAAGCAGGATCTCGCGCAACACGATCTTTGATTGTATCTTTAAAATCTCTTGTAAGTACCATTTTCAGCGCTCCTGTCGCTTTCGTCGCTTATATTCTTTCCAAAGTATTTTGGCGTTAACGATATCTTTCTGCTGGCGTTTCTTTGTGCCTCCGCCAAGTAGGATAACGAGAGCATCCCCATCCTTGCCAAAATAGATACGATATCCTGGTCCAAAATCGATCCGGCATTCGAAAACACCCTCTCCGATACCTTTGGAATTCGAAAAATTGCCCTGCTCCATCCGGACTGCGGCCATCCAGGTCGATATATTCCCTAATTGTGATCATATGTTAATTAGTAACGCATATGTTACCTTGAGTCAAGGATATATTGGCTTTGATCGTAAAGCCAATTCGCACTTATCCAGTTGTATTCTTCAGCAAATGCGCTGCAAGGTGGTCTATCTATGCAGAAAGAAAGGAGGAGTTAACAAAACCAACATCACCGGAAATAGTGGGAACGATCCCAACCGACATGGAATTTTCGGACCTACTGAACAGAAGGTTGGATCACCTTAAAATCTATTGCTCTGAACGCCACTATACAAGCCATGAATTCAATCGGTGCTTCCGAGCAGCTTGCGATGGATTTATTGAACGAAAGTTTTGGTGAATTTCCCCACATAAATCCCACACAAATTAAAAAGGGTTAAAGTCCTAAGACCATAACCCCTTGAAATTACTGGTACGCCCGGCAGGATTCGAATCCCGCCTGAAGAACGGCGGGATTTCGCTTAGCTCAGCTTGCTGCTTGCCCTACGGATTCGAAGACCAGGATTCTAAGAGATCAAAAACGTAGTAATTACAACTGGTTGATTCTCCACCACTTTTTCAACTAACTTTTGGTTTCGTTTGGAATTGTTTGGAAATATTTGACCATGACGGGCACAATTTGGACACAGTATTGTTTCCTCTAAATCCATACCTGCAACCTTCTTTAAAAAAAACCTGAGCGCATTAATGTTCCATTTCGTCAGCTCAGATCCGCTGTAAATAGGCAAAATAATTGTTCCATTATTGTACGCTAAATGCTTGGGCTTTTTGCAGATTATCGCGTTGGTCGAGAATGAATAAGTCGTAAAAAAAGACTTTTGAAGAATGTTGATTTATATCTATACAATAATATTTACACTTACATTTTGATCGTGTAGGGTGCTCGTATTTTCCGTGTTCGATTGGTCAAAATGTTAAACGCGTGCCCTACTACAATTAATTTTGATGTTTATCAACCGCGCAATCCTAAGGCAAGCGCCTATTATCGCTGCGTCGAAGATCATTTTGAACAGCTGGAAGCTGTCTGGGACGAGCGTTATCAGCGCCGCTTTGGCTTTTGGCGGCCTTATGTGATGGATGTCATTCAGCGCTATATGGATTGTGGCGATTTGCATTTTGGCTTTGCGCGCGTGAAATGTGAAGATTGTGGCCATGAATATTTGCTGGCGTATTCATGCAAACGTCGCCATTTTTGTCCGTCTTGTCATCAGAAACGGGTAGTAGAATTCGGTGAATGGCTGTGTGAAGAAGTGCTAAAACACGTGCCACACCGGCAGTGGGTTTTCAGTATTCCCAAACGGATACGAATCTATTTTTTGTTTGATCGGAAGTTGCTCACAAAATTGAGTCGCTGTGCATGGAAAGTATTAAATCTATATCTGACGCAAGCCGTACCCTATGACGATGCCAAAGCCGGTGCTGCAGTCGCAGTACAAAGCTTTGGTGATTTTCAAAATTTTCATCCACATTTACATATTTTGGTCACCGACGGCTGCTTATACAACGATGCCGCTTTCATGGTTTGCCCACCGCCTGATACCAGTGAGCTTGAAAAGCTGTTTCGCTATGAAGTCTTCAAAATGCTTAAAGCCGAGGGCAAAATCACTGATTGTAAAATCGAAAACATGATGAATTGGCACCACAGCGGATTCAGTGTGTATTGCGGCAAAGCCATCTGGCCGCAGAATGAAGACGGATTGGCAAATTTGGCCCGTTACATCATCCGAGCTTCTTTTTCCCAGGAACGCATGAAGTATGTTGCGGCACAAGATTCTTCAGACGGTATTGCCAAAGTGATCTATGAATCCAAGGACGGTAAAACGTCTAAAACCTTTGAGGCACTGGATTGGCTGGCACAATTGATAACCCATATCCCCAATAAGGGCGAACAGATGATTCGCTATTATGGATTCTACTCCAATAAATCGCGAGGATTACGGAAAAAGGCGGGTACCGATGATGAAGTTCCAGCCTTGATTGATTCAGCTCTATCGCGTAAGGCGTTTCGAAAAAATTGGGCCTGTTTAATTCAAAAAATCTATCATGTTGACCCCTTATTGTGTCCTAAGTGCCTTGGATCTATGCGTATTATAGCCTTCATCGAGGATCAGCAAATCGTCAAAAAGATCCTCCAACACTTAGACTTATGGCATGTCAAGCGAAAACCACCGGCGCGAGCGAACGACCCGCCAACTCAAGCCATAATCATCTTTGATGATTCCTCTGCGTCCGATGCGGATGCTTACCTGATCGATGCCGATCGCACGAGCTTGAGGCTCTCGACAGGTTATCCAATTGAAACCTACCTTTAAAAAAATCCAGCTTCGGGCAAAGTGGTGAGCTATGCCCGAATTTGCCTGAATGCTCAATTCCAGCTCAAAAAATCGATATTGACAACAAAGCCCGCTTCCGTTATCAGCTTGGGCATTGGTGCCGTTTAATTGATGCCTCTATATGTGGGGCCGTAGCCGAATCCGATGCACAATTCAGCATTTTCCTTTGATACGCTCTGAAAAAGCAATGCCTTATCTTTATCTTTTCTTTATCTTTTTCTCTTTTCTTTTCCCGGCGTTTATTCGAACATTTTCACCCAGGTCCGAAATTGTTCTACTTTTTCTTGTCCGTAAGGTTGAAGGCTAAGAAGGATCTGTTCAATTGATTTTTCGCGGTTTTGTTTTTGTCCGTTGCCGTTTTTGGAGAAAAATTTATCGGCATAGCATGTTATTTGCTCTTCGATGGAAACCGGGACCATGTTCCGTTCCGGCAGCGGCAAACCGAAGTTCCGGATATCATCGCTGCTGATGCCCACCCCGATGTGGCGTTCACTGATGAGTCCGTACTCCGGCAATCCGATGCTGTCCAACAGCTCCCGTCCCAGGAAACCGTGGCAAATATAGGGATATTTGCCATGGCAGTCAAAGCCGGGGCTGTCGGTATGCAATATCCCGATGTCATGCAACATGGCGGCATTGTTTATTAAATCCAAGTCCGGCTTCAGGTGGGCAACCTTTTCGGCGGCACGGCCGCCCTTGTGAGCCACCTGTTGGCCATGATCCACCAGGATCTCGAATGCTTTCGAACGCCGATCGTAGAATCTCGCTAGAATATCAATAGGGTTCATAAAACTTTTTCTTCGAAAAATATGAGCTGTATTACTTCTTGTTCAACAGCACGCCTTCAATAAACACATCAATGCCGCCGTCCAGCACATCGTTGACATTGCCCACATCCAGGTTAATGCGGTGATCCTTTACCATCTGGTAGGGGTGTAAAACGTATGATCGGATCTGGCTGCCCCAGGCGATATCTTCCTTGCTGTCGTGCAGTTCCTGCATTTTGTCGTCCTGTTTTTTTCTTTCAAGCTGGTAAAGGCGGGCTTTCAGCACCTTCATTGCCAGATCTTTGTTGCGGTGCTGGGATTTTTCCTGCTGGCATTGGACTGCGATCCCGCTGGGCAGATGAGTGATGCGCACCGCACTGCTGGTTTTATTGACGTGCTGTCCTCCCGCACCACTGGCCCTGAAAACATCTATTCGTAAATCTTTGTCATCGACGTCAACGACGATTTCAGCATCCAGTTCAGGGTAGACAAAGACCGACGCAAAAGAAGTGTGGCGCTTGCCGCTGGCGTTGAACGGAGATATTCTGACCAGACGATGGACACCTATTTCTGATTTCAGATAGCCGAATGCATTTTCGCCGCTGGCCGTAAAGGTCACGCCTTTAATTCCGGCCTCGTCACCGGGCTGAAAATCGATCATTTCAAATTTGAAACCCCTGCGTTCGATCCAGCGCGAATACATCCTGAAAAGCATCTCGGCCCAATCCTGCGCCTCGGTGCCGCCGGCTCCGGCATTAATAGACATAATCGCGTTTCTGGAATCATCTTCTCCATCCAGCAAAAGGTCGAGGGATAACTGACCGACTAATAGGTCAAGTGATTTTGTTTGCTGGGAGACCTCCTCAAGCGCCTCGCCATCGGCTTCCTCAACCGCTAGATCCAGCAGAATATGATTTTCTTCCAGATCATTCCATAATTTTTTAAACCGATCAATCTTATTGGATATCGAAGTGCGTTCTTGCAGTATCGTTTTGGAATCTTCCGGATTGTCCCAGAAGCCATCTTTGGCGATGGTTGCTTCAATTTCCGCCAGGCGTTTTTCGATTTCGTCCAGGTCAAAGATAGCTCCGCAGGTGTTCTAATTTAACTTTAAGCTCATTTAAATTCTGTTTTAATTCTTCGGACATTTCAATTACCTCCTGTAATCGGTTAGCCGGTTGGCCCGTCAACCGGAAAACGGGCCAACGGGCCAACGGGCTAACCGGATTTTCTTTTATTACCCGGCCGTACTGTTTCAATCAGCATGATCAGCAGTACTGAAGCCAGGCATGCCTGGGCGAACAGATCGCCGATTTGGGTATAAATGGATCTTTCTTTTAACATCGGGACCATCTGCGTGGCGACTGCATCTTGCAGTAAACCGGTTGCGGCCAATATTCTACCGGCCGGGTCAATGAACCCGCTGATACCGGTATTGGCTGACCTTGCCAGCGAACGCCGGTTTTCCACCGCTCTGAAAACGGTCATGGAAAAATGCTGATAGGGACCGCTGGTTTTGCCAAACCAGGCATCATTGGTAATATTGACCAGGATCGAAGCATTGTTTTTGGCCATCGCCCGGGAAAGACCCGGGAATATGATTTCGTAGCAAATCTGGACGCCCAGCTGCTCCTGGCGCCAGGGTAAGGTTTGGCCGACTTTGCCCGCCCTGAAATCACCAACCTGGGCGACAATTTTACCCAAAAAAGGAAGCCATTTTTTGAACGGAACATATTCGCCAAATGGGACCAGATGGGTTTTGTCGTATTGACCCATGGCCTTTTCTTCAGGGATGATTAAATAGGCACTGTTGTAATATTGCACCACACCATCTGTGCGCACAAAAGAAGGGCTTCCGATCAGATAGTCTGTTGCCGACTGTCTGATTCCCTCGAATACCATTTTCGAAGGTGCCACATCGTATAGAAAGTAAAAGGGGGTGGCGGACTCCGGCCAGACAATGAGATCCGGTTGTTGGTTGATTACCGATGATGACAGTTGATTGTATTTTTTAATGGTTTCTATCTGGAAGGCAGGATCCCACTTGACCGCCTGATCGATATTGCCCTGAATAACGGAAATGCGGGTTTTTGGAGCGATTGTCATTAAACTGTCAATTGTTTTCAGGCGCCAGTGACCATAAGACCAGGTTAAAGCAACTGCCAGGATAAAGGCAATTATTGAACCCGCTGCCAGCCGTTTCGTGATATTTGTATGCTGCCACCCCCTTTTGACTATATGGAGCAAGGTGATAAAAATGGCCCCGTTGACGAATGCAATTAAAGCCGACAGTCCGTATACGCCCAGTATATCTGAAATCTGAATCAGTTGCAAACGGTTATACTGGGAATATCCCAATAACTCCCAGGGAAATCCGGAAAATAAAAAAGACCGGATATACTCCAGTGCGACCCATATCAGGGGAATCAATGCCAGGCACGCGGCAGGTTTTCGGCCGAAAGCGGTCAACCCGGTTGAAAACAATGCGATAAAGAGCGCCAGAAATGCTGCCAGGAGAACCAGAACTGATACGCTTAGAAACATTGGCAGGTACCCGTAGGTCCGCATAACGGGAACCAGCCAATACAATAGCGAGAGAAAATGAACCAGACCGGAGATAAACCCGACCCGAAAGCTGGTACCGGCCGAAAGATCCTTAATCGCATACAGAAGGGGGACGAGGGCGATCCAGGCCAACCAGTCCAGCCCTATTTTAGGAAATGCGCCGGTCAGCAGCACGCCGCTTAATATTGCCCATGCTATGTTTTTTTTCTGAGTCATTAAATTTCACAAAAAAACCCCGGTTCGGCGGGGTCCGCTAAGCTAAGTTTGTAAAAACGACTACAACAACTTGAAATCACTTTACTATTAGGTGATTCTGCGAATACTGTCAATATCACTCTTGTCCAAAAACGGGTTTAGAATGAGTCATAAAGTGAGTAATAATACGAGTCATTGAAAAAAATCCTCCTTATATGTAGGGTGGTTGTTAATTTCGCCAAAAAATAACAAATACCCGCAACA
>Ga0209791_1000514_pt1 | contig 13264 bp, 12 predicted proteins | sample WorMetTyACAVOLI1_FD_187422 | JGI IMG/M metagenome (GOLD analysis project Ga0209791, IMG submission 187422) | Marine gutless worms symbiont microbial communities from Max Planck institute for Marine Microbiology, Germany - Olavius algarvensis... ... | reverse complement strand
TGTTGCGGGTATTTGTTATTTTTTGGCGAAATTAACAACCACCCTACATATAAGGAGGATTTTTTTCAATGACTCGTATTATTACTCACTTTATGACTCATTCTAAACCCGTTTTTGGACAAGAGTGAAACAAAATATTAGTTAAATGAATATAAAAAACTTTTCAAAAGAGCTTGAGAAACGGACGCGAGGCTAAGGTTGCTAGTAATCAGCTTACAAAATGTGGAACATCAGTTGGTGCCAATTATAGGGAGGCCAATCGGTCAAGAAGTAAGGCGGATTTCAAGAATAAAATTACAATATGTGAAAGTGAAGCTAGCGAAACGCAGTATTGGCTGGAAGTGATTATTGAGGTCGGGTGGAAATCAAGAGATCAGATAAAATCTGAGTACCATGAATGCAGCGAATTGCTGGCCATTTTCACTTCAATAGGCAAAAAATAGTTTTAACAAAATGAAATCGATAGAATACATTAATTTTAGGCATTTTAGGCATTCATCTTAATACTATGCTCCGTTTTTTTAAAAAATATTATCCAATACGCAACATTTTCTTCGTTTTCGGCGAGGGGGTTTTTATTTTTATATCCGTGCTCATTGCGGTGCTGATCATCTTTGGTCCGGTCTCATTTGTACTCGATGACTGGCTGCTGCTGAAGATTTTGTTGATAACACTGGTCTGTCAGGCGTGCCTTTACTACAATGATTTATACGATCTGCAAACCACTGACAGCTTCAATGAGTTGGGCATCCGGTTGCTCCAGGCTCTGGGATTTGCTGCGATTTTATTAGCGTTTATATACATGATTTTCCCCCAGGTGATTATTGCTACGGGCACTTTCATTGTTAGCATCTGTTTTGTCATTTTGTTGATTGTATCGTGGCGTTTCCTCTATTCAATCATATTAAAGCACGGCATGTTCAACCAGAAGATAGTTCTTTTGGGATCCGGGCAGGTAACCATGGATATCAAACAGGAAATCATCGGCAGAAAAGATTGCGGTTACACGCTTGCACTTGAAATTCCGGAAAGTATAGACGACGTCGATCTGGTCAATCCTGGTGATATTCCCCTAATTTGCAAAAACAAATTCGAGGGTTTGAAAGAAATGGTGCAAGTCCTGGATATTGAAAAAGTTGTCGTTGGATTCAAGGAGAAGCGGCATATCTTTCCGACCAGGGAATTGTTGAAATGCCGGGTGGAGGGAATTGATATCATCGACGGCAACGACTTTTATGAAAATCTGACCGGCAAGTTGACGGTTGAGGCGCTCAATCCAAGCTGGTTAATATTTGCCAGAGGGTTTCATAAGAGCAGACCCCGACGGTTTCTGAAGCGGTCAATTGACTTGATTTTGTCTTTTATAATGCTTCTATTTTGCTTACCGCTGATCACTATCACAGCGATCTTTATCAAACTAGATTCAAGAGGATCGGTTTTCTTCTCCCAGGAACGGGTCGGGGAAAAAGGCAAAATTTATCGGATCCACAAGTTTCGTTCGATGATAGATGAAGCTGAAAAACACAGCGGTCCGGTGTGGGCCCGGAATGATGATGATCGAGTAACCCGGGTCGGCAGGATTATCAGAAGGTGGCGCATCGATGAACTCCCGCAGCTATGGAACGTTTTAAAAGGAGAGATGAGCTTTGTCGGACCGCGTCCGGAACGTGAGTTTTTCGTAAAAAAGCTGGAAGAAATGATCCCGTATTACTCAGTGCGCTTTACGGTTAAGCCCGGCATCACCGGCTGGGCTCAAGTCTGCTACGGCTACGGCGCATCCGTGGACGATGCCGTTGAAAAGCTGAACTACGATCTTTTCTACATCAAGAACATGGCCATGCTGATGGACCTGATGATCGTCTTGCGGACCATTAAGATTGTGCTTTTCAGCACGGGAGCCCGGTAGCGCAGAGCGCGAAGGTGAGAACGTTAGGTGAAGGTGGGATGGTGGGAAGGTGAGCCCTGTTAAATGCTCCAGAGGCATACCCGCCTTGTATGGGCGCACAAGCTTGTTACGCTCCTTCCCTGCGGAAAATTTAACCCCAGTACGATCTGAATGACCCACGGGGCAGGCGGGGTGAAAGTATATTGGGTTTATTGAGTTGGCCAGCTTTGCTGGAGTGAGTTGTCAGTTGTATGTTGGCAGCTTCGCTATTTGGGATTATTTAAGGTTTTGCAGAAAACGGCATGAGTTTTTTCATTTCCGTCAGAACTATGAAAAAGAACTAAAACGATAATCCTGAAAACCTGTCTTAATCCGTGTCCCCAAAATAGTTAAAATCGAATCCATTCCATTGGTCGATGGCTGAAATTGCGGTGGTAGGTTTTTATCAATCGCAACGATGGATCGTTAAAAATTATTTGTTATTTTAGTTGATTAAAGTGAATTCAGCCTTGTAACCGACAAGGCGGAGCTGTATGAAACGCTGTTGTGCAACCGCAGAAATCGATGAGCATGCAGAGGTAGAATAGACAAGGGCAGATAAGATTTATAATTTCCTTTGCCATCTTTTTGGATTCATTGGTCGAAGAGAGTTATACTTTGATTTGTCGGTGTCTCAACGAAAAATGAAAAGATAGATTCTGCTCTGTGTCCTCGGCGATCTCTGCGGTGAAATAATTTAAAAATGACATTAAATGAGTTAACCGAAAAATTATAGGGGTAAAAGCATGAAAAAAGTACTCATTCTAATTACCTGCCTTCTGCTCGTTTTAACTATAGGTGCCGGCACTTCGCCGGCAGCCGACAAAAATGCACCTCAAACAAAACAGATGCGGTCTGCCAAAGCCAGTGCGCAGGAATACGAGATCGGCGCGGGAGATATCCTTGAGATCACAACCTGGAAGGAGCCGGATTTTACCCGTGAGGAAGTTCTTGTCCGTCTGGACGGCAAGCTATCATTTCCGTTGTTAAATGACGTTCAGGCCGCGGGTTTGACAACTGTGGAGTTAAAGCGCGTAATTGAAGACGGCCTAAAGGACTATGTCTCCAATCCGGTGGTAACAGTTAATGTCAGGTCACCGTTGAGCAAAAGATTCTATATCCTGGGTGAGGTCGTGAATACGGGTGAGTATCCCCTTGTCAAGCACCTCACCGTATTGCAGGCCTTTGCCTTAGCCGGCGGTTTCACCGAGTGGGCCTCAAAGAAAGAAATCATCCTCCTGCGAAACGAAGACGGCCGTGACAAGATTTATCGCATCAACTACAAAGAAATCGCCAAAGGCAAGGACTTCAGCCAGAATATCAAACTAAAAGCAGATGACACAATTATTGTGCCGTAGTTTTCAATGGGACACGGATTGGCACAGTTATAATTTGTCCAGATAATTTTCTTGAAGATAGGTTACCGAAAACGATCCACCTCCGGTGGAAAGAATAGATATGATTTTATCTGTGTGTATCTGTGATAATCCGTGTCCCCAAAAAATCGGAAATGATCACGAATCCAAAAATTGCCGGCATTGTGATACTACTTACTGCCTTTTTTATTCCCCGAATTGCGTTTGCCGCTCAATTTTTATTCACCCCAAGAGCTTCAGCCAGCGAGACATACACCGATAACCTCTTCCTGACCGAGGACAACCAAGATGATGACTTCATCACCAATGTCTCAGCGGGCTTCACGGCCCAGCTTCTTGGCAGAACCAGCGGACTGGATCTCACTTTTGATCCAGGCTATGCTTTTTACCAGGACTTTACCGAGAACGACACCTGGCGGTTGCCGGCGAATCTAAGGGCCTGGATACAGCCCTCCAGGGCCACTCTATTTGAATTCACTGATCAATTCATACGAACTGAAGATCCAGTCTCCCAAGATCAGGTGGTCGTTCAGGATGGCAGGGTGGAGGAAACAGGTGATACCACCGTCAGGCGAGAAAGGGAACCATACTGGAGTAATAATGCCAGATTAAATTACTCACATCAGTTCGGCCAGGAGGATCGGTTCTTTGCCGGGTTCAATTACGGTATTCTCAGAAATGATAGCGATTTTGAAGAAGACAACGATAATTATAGGCTCAATGCCGGTCTGGATTACTGGTTCACTCAGCGGTTTGGTGGAGAATTTTTTGGCGAGTACACCCGTGGCGAATACAACCAGCAGTCGGGTTTTGGGGGTGAGGGGTCCAGTGATTTTGACAACTGGTTGGGAACCTTGAGGTTTCGTGGGCGAATGACACGGCATTTTGGACTTTTTGTTCAATATGCTCAGGCCCGGCGAAATTTCACCAGCGGAGACGACAACGATTACATCGTCTACGCGCCCTCTGCTGGATTCGACTATGATATATCCGAAGATACATTTCTGAGGTTGGGTTTAGGATATTATTATCAGGATACAGAAAACGAAAAGAACCAGGAAGATCCCTTTTTTAACGGCGAGATTGCCAAAATATGGAATTATCAGAGAGGCTCAGTCAATCTGACCGGACTGGCTGGATTAACTCAGAACGACTTTGGCGCCCAGAATCAGGGTTTTCAACAGTTCGCTGCCATTGAGGCTTCGGCCAGCTATGATTTCACCCGCCGGATTATCGGCGATACCCGTACCTACTTTCGCTATTCAAGCACACCCGGCAATACAGATGATACCGGTGACGGGGACACCCGTAAGGACGGTCGCGCCCAATTCAATGCCGGAATAGGCTTTTTACCGACCCGCTGGATGAATATCCGGTTGGGCTATACTTTTAACTACTATACTACTGACGCCGCAAACGAACCCGATTACAGCGAAAATCGAGCATTGCTGACGGTAACCCTGCAGCCCGATCGGCCGTGGAGGTTCTAAAGATAGAAAGGTGAAAGGATAAAGGTGAAAGGTGAAAGGATAAAGGAGAAAGGAAAAAGGTTAATGGTTTTAGATTCGAATATAAGCTATGAGAGGAATTTAAAATATGATGAAATTTGAAGAGCTTGACGTTTGGAAAAGGGCCGCTCGACTGAGTGCAGATATTTATAGACAGTTAAGAGATTTAAAAGATTATGGATTCAAGGATCAAATTACTCGATCAGGATTATCAGTCCCAAGTAATACTGCCGAAGGTTTTGAAAGAGAGACACAATAAGGACTGTATAAAATTTCTATCATATGCCAAAGGTTCTTGTGGTGAGTTAAGATGCCAGATTTATATAGGTATGGACATTGATTATATACCGAAAGAAGTTGGTAAAAAATGGGTTCAGGAAACCATTGAAATTACATCAATGCTTAGCGGCTTGATTAAAACAAAACGAGGTTTCCTAAAAAGCACCTTAGCCCTTCTGGTAGCTTTCGTTCTTTAATAATTTCCCCTTATCCTTTAGCCTTTGACCTTTGACCTTTCTCCTTTAACCTTTCCCAATGTTTAAGAAAAAGATTGCCCATTTTTATGTAAAATACTGCCACTTTTTGGCATCATTTTCCGGACGCTCACTTGCAACAGGAATCCCGGCAAATCGTTCTTCATATGTGCCTGATAGTAATATTATTTTTAATTAATAAATTAATTGGTTATAGTCTTGAATTATTGCCTTTCCGGTATAACCTTTGCACTTGTAGATGGCTCTTTGGATTTACATCGGTCGCAAGGCAACCGCTTTCCTTTAGCCTTTAACCTATTACCTTTATCCTTAGTTATGCAACTGAGAAGGCGGAGCTGTATGAATCCTTCGGATTCAGCTGATAGCAAAAAGATAGAAGTTGGAATGATGGAGGGTGAGAAGGTATGAGGATCAGAAGGTGCGGGTAACCTGGCAATGGTTGCCAGTTGAGCAGGAATGATCCGCAAGGATCATAGACCTGCGCGGGTAAGGTTTAGTCGGCCGCCCGGTAGTGTATGGCCGTGACGCGTAAGCGACACGGCTGATAAGCGAGTATGGCGAGGTGAAGGGTCAAGCCCTGAATCTGAAACGTAGCCCCGAGAACTCACAAGTTTTGGGACCGTTCCGATCCTGTCCGACTGGGCGCAGGCCCTGCGGCGGGCATGCTAATGACGAGTGCCTTGTCGACACCCCGGGGTCTAAGACAGCATTGAGCCACACAAAGATTGGCAGTTGACCAGGCGATCGACGATCAAGGTGCCCTTGGGGAATCATCTGCAACGGCAGTACCCGAGTACCACGGCCAATGTAAAAAGTCGCTGTGGAATGGCCGCGTCGCAAGTGATGGGAACCGGAGCGCCTTAACGGCCTGGCGATGAAGCGGCTAATCCCCGCTGAGCGAGGGTTCCCACGGTGAGTCGACCACTAAAGCAGAAACATAGACATCATGCAAACTCAGCGCTCTCAGCGATCTCGGCGGTGAACAAAAATAAAAATTGAATCCATTCCGAAAAATAAAGTGTCATTAAAACATACCCTCATCGCTTCATCAATAATGGTCCTTACAGCTGTATTTCTCAATTATATAGCGCATAATGAAGCTGTACACCCCAACAAGCCATTTTCAACATTTCCAAAACAAATCGGCGAATGGAAAGGGATTGAACAAAGGTTTGATGACGAAATTTACGAGGTCCTTGGCGTTGACGATTCCTATCTGGCCACATACAGAGCACCGGACGGCAGGCTGGTTCAACTTTATATTGGTTTCTATCAGAGCCAGCGCGAAGGCGATTTAATCCACTCACCTAAAAACTGTATGCCCGGAGGTGGGTGGAACATTGTCAGCTCCTCTATTGAAGAACTGGACGTTTCTGACACGGACCATAACCCAATTAAAACGATAAGGTTTAAATTATCAAAAGGCATTCATGAGCAAGCAGTTCTTTACTGGTATCAGTCACGGGGTAGAATTATTTCTTCTGAATATCTCCAGAAGATTTACCTGGTGATAGATTCCATCACCCGTCACCGCACTGATGGTTCATTCGTGAGGCTGATAGCACCCATTAAAAATGGTGATGAGGAAAAGACCCTAATCTATATTAAGGAATTCGCCCGGCTCATTTTCCCGATACTAACTGAATATATCCCGTCTTAGATAAGACATGAAATTTCAGCCAGCGCGAGAAAACAGCCTCCGGGCCACAGGAATGAAGCCCCTGCGGCAGATCACAGAAACTTTTTAAACACAATAAACCAAACACGCCATGCAAAAATACCTGACTTCTATCTATTCACAGTTGGTGCTTCTAACCGTTTCCTTCGCAATTGTTTATAATCATACCGTCGTTAAAATGGTAAATGATTGGTCCCAGAACGAAAACTATTCTCACGGGTTTCTCGTGCCTGCCATTGCAGCCTATATGATCTGGCAGCAGAGAGAAAAGTTAAAAGGTTTGGACTCTCATCCCAGTTACTGGGGCTTGATTTTTATGCTGACCGGAATGGCTTTTTTAATACTTGGCAACATCGGTACTGAACTGTTTATAATGCGGTTTTCAATTATTATTGCCGTTTTCGGGTTGACAATACTTTTATTCGGTATACCGATGGGCCGGCAGATCGCCGTCCCCATTTTCTATCTGATATTTATGATTCCTATACCGGCAATCATATGGAATCAGTTAGCCTTTCCACTCCAACTCTTCGCAGCTAAGCTAAGCGCGGATGCCATCACCGCTTTGGGTGTCCCGGTGTTGCGGCAGGGAAACATACTGGAATTGTCGAACACGACCCTTGAGGTGGTGGACGCTTGCTCCGGATTGCGTTCTCTGACGTCGTTGTTGGCGCTTAGCGGAGCAATGGCCTATATTGTGTCGTTACGGAGATGGGGCCAGTGGGTTCTGTTTCTATCAGCCATACCTATTGCTGTCGCCGTTAATATAATCAGATTGGTACTGACTGCTCTTTTGGCCAGTTGGCTCGGCGCCGGTGCTGCCGATGGTTTTTTGCATGAGACATCGGGTATCATTGTTTTTGGATTAGCCTTGGCATTGCTGATAGGTCTTTATTCTTTTCTAAAGCGTGTTGAAGTTACTTCAAATTAGCATATAGGTAATCACGAATTTACCTATGCTGATTTTTGTAGGTAGCGAGCTGCTAGCTTAACACATAAAATAACAACCTGCATATTTTGAATCATTTATAAACCGCAAAATGACTGGTTAAATCTAATTCATCGTGGGTAGTATTCGAAAATGAAGTTTAATCCAAATGGGATCAATGAGAATCGGATTTCAATAAAATTGCATTGTGAGGACTATTATGAAGAGAGTATTAATAACGGGTATTGCTGGTATGATTGGATCTCATCTGCTCGATTTGCTTATCTCAAAGAATTATGAAATCATCGGTATTGACAATTTATCTTATGGAAACATGGAGAATATAGGGTCCCATCTGGAAAATGATCGCTTCCAATTTTACAGCGTTGATGTGCGGGATTTTGACACTTTAAAAATTTTGACAAGAGATGTCGATACTATTGTGCACTTGGCAGCCGTAAAAAAAATAAGTGAAGCCGACTCAAGTATGGATACTCTTATGGTTAATCAACGGGGAACAGAAAATATATTTGAGGTCGCAAGAATGTGGGGGTGTAAAGTTGTATTTGCCTCAACTTCGGATGTTTATGGGATGACGCCGGATCTGCCGTTTCGCGAGGATGGTGATTTGTTGCTCGGTCCGAGCATGATCAAAAGATGGAGTTACGCCGTCGCAAAATTATATTGTGAACAGATGGCATTTGCCTACTATAAAGATTGTTCAGTTCCGGTTGTTATCCTCAGATACTTCGGAGGATTTAGCCCGCGGGCCAGTTTTTCATGGTCCGGGGGCCATCTTCCGATTTTTGTTGATCAGATTCTTAACGATCAGGAAGTGACTATCCACGGTGACGGCACACAGTCCCGGTCTATGGCATGGGTGGATGATTTAGTTGAAGGTACGTTCTTAGCCATGGAGAATGAGCATGCCGTTGGTGAAATTATCAATTTGGGGAATGATGAGGAAATGACGGTTATTGATACAGCCAAATTAATCCACAAACTGGCGGACACCGGCAAAGAGATCAGGATTAAATATATCGAAATGGAAGAAATATTCGGAAAATATAAGGACATTTTACGGCGAAGGCCTGACCTTAGCAAAGCCAAAGAAATATTGGGATACGTTCCTAAAACGAATATGGAAGAGGCGATAAAAAAAATGATCGAAAAACGAAGAAACGAAATTTAAAAGGAAAAAAATGAACATCGGAATTATCGGCGGTGGAATGATGGGACTGGCGACGGCATTTTATCTGTCGCGGAGTGGGATGGATGTCACGATATTTGAGAAAGATAAACAAATCGGTGGTCTTTCCAGATCGGATGAACTGTTGCCCGGATTTCGATGGGATAGGTTTTATCATGTAATTCTAACAACAGATAAAGAACTTCTCGAATTTCTTGATGAGTTGGGACTCTTACTTGATGTTGAATTCCGTGAGACCAAAACAGGTTTTTATACCAACGGTCAGCTTCACTCCATGAGCACTACAACAGAGTTTCTTAAGTTCAAACCGCTTTCACTACTAGATAAACTACGACTTGGTGCAGGGATCTTTTACGCATCAAAGATCAACAACTGGCAACGGCTCGAAAAATTATATGTGAAAACATGGCTTATTCGAATTTTTGGGCGTAGAAATTACGAGAAAATGTGGGGTCCTTTATTGAGATCCAAACTGGGCAGTGCCAATGAACAAGCTTCAGCAGCTTTTATTTGGGGTATTATAAAGAGGCTCTACGGATCTCGACAATCTACTTCTAAAAAGGAAATGGCAGGTTGCGTTCATGGCGGATATCACTCGATTTTATTCAGGATAAAAGAGAAGCTGGCAGAAAAAGGGGTTAAAATATTGATCAACAATAATATAACGAGAATAGAATCCACTTCAAATGAGCGACTACTCGTTCATGCTCGTGATGGAAATCCTTATTTATATGACAAATTGATTTCTACTATTCCGAACCCGGAATTGCTCAATATTTGGCCGGATATATCGGAATCATTTAAGAATCAATTGCAAAAAATCCAATATTTGAAGCTCGTTTGTGTTTCGCTCGTATTAAAAAATAAACTAAGCCCTTATTACGTAACGAATTTAACCGACTCAGGCATACCATTTACCGGGATCATTGATGCGACGAATATTATTCCACCCGACATATTGCAAGGCAAGGCTCTGGTGTATCTACCAAAATACATTCCATCGCAGGATGAATTCTATGAAAAAACGGAAAAAGAAATTTTGGCTGAATTTATATCTGCTTTGAAAATAATATTTCCAACATTTTCCGATGATGACATAATTGCAAGTTATGTTCACCGAGAACCTTTTGTGCAGCCTATCCAGGATGTCAATTACTCGACCAACATTCCCCCTATGGAAACTCCCATCAAAAATCTTTACATGGTTAATACCTCAATGATTTTAAACTCGACCCTGAATAATAACCAGGTAATAAAACTAGCCCGAAAAATGGCGCTTCTATTAACTAACAATTAAATATTTCAAAACCTATGAGGCATATGGTGAAAATGGCTAAAAAAGTACTTTCATCAATACCGCAAAATGAAAGAAAGAAAGAATCTGCAAAACCATTCGTGTCGGTGGTAGCACCGGCATTTAATGAAGCTGCCATAATAGAACAAAATTTAACTAAAATTTGCACTTATATGGAAACTCTAGCGAGCCAGTATCAGTGGGAACTCATTGTGGTCAATGACGGCAGCAGCGACGATACTGGAGAGATAGCCGATGCGTTTGCCGCAGGCAAGGATAACGTAACCATCTTGCACCATTTTGTTAATTTAAATGTGGGTCAAGCTTTAAGATACGCTTTTAACAATTGCCGGGGAGATTATATTGTTGTGATGGATATAGACCTGAGCTATTCACCAGAGCATATTGGAAAGTTGCTTGATACCATTATAGAAACAAGGGCCAAGGTTGTTCTTGCCTCTCCTTACATGAAAGGCGGACAAATTTCAAAAATTCCATGGTTAAGGAAGACATTAAGTATATACGCTAACAAATTTCTATCATATACAGCAAGGGGTGGTTTTTCTACTTTAACCGGTATGGTGAGAGCTTATGATACTATATTCGTACAATCCCTCAATTTAAAATCAATGGATATTTCGATAAGTGCTGAAATAATCTACAAGGCGATGGTCATGGGCGCCCGTATTAAAGAAATACCTGCTCATCTGGATTGGAGTTCTCAGAAAGCTAAGGATTATAAGCGAAAATCCAGCATCAAGATCAAACGAAGTATAATCGCTTATCTTTTATCCGGGTTTATTTTTAGACCGTTTATATTTTTTATATTACCCGGATTTTTATTAACAATTCTTGCATTTTTTTCTTTCTCCTGGGTATTCATACATACCGTAGAACAGTTCAATGAATTGCCGGCATCATTTGGGTCTTTGGGAATTCGTGTGTCCGCAGGGGTAGCTGCTGCTTACCAATTTGCACCGCATACATTTATAATAGGCGGTATTTCATTAATTCTGGCAATTCAGCTTATTAGCTTAGGATTTCTGGCACTACAAAATAAAAAGTATTTTGAAGAGTTATTTCACCTTGGAACCAACATTTATAAATCTAAGGGAGACAAATTTGTTTAAGGACGTTAAATCACTATCTATTTTATGTATTTTCGTAAGCATCATAATAGGGGCCTTGGGTCAGGTATGGATCAAAAAAGGAATAAATAATTTAGGTCAACTTGATTTTTCCTCCGCCCTGATAAATACATACCTTAAAGTATTTCTATCGCCATATGTTTTGTTGGGTATTTTTGTTTATTATATCGGCGTGTTTTTCTGGTTATATGCTTTATCTAAGGTAGATTTGAGTTTTGCCTTTCCCTTTGTGAGCTTAAGTTATGTTTTGGTGTTTTTTCTATCTTGGTGGTTTCTAGGGGAGCATATCTCAATCTTGCGTTGGATCGGGATCATGACTATCTGTTTCGGCGTGCTTATTGTTGGGAAAAGTTAGTTAAATCTTTGTTTTACCTACCGGGTATTTTCTGTGTACAGGGAAATAGACTTAAAAAAAAGGGATACCTGAATTTTTAACCACAAACTTCGCTTCGGATAAATTACCGATATACAATCTTCTTCATTGTTGTTAAGAATACGTGCCATATTCCGGTATTAAAATGGAAAAACCTTTTGGGACAATTCAAGTCGATGTGGACTCGATCCATCATCTAATAAGATTCTATGGTGAAGATTCAGCAGGCTGCGAGGAAATTAACTTGGTTTACCAAAAAGGTCTTAAGCGTTTCAAAAAACTAGCTCGCCGCATTGGCATCAAGATGACATTTATGGTGGTTGGGGAGGATTTGCAAAATAGTGCCAACCAAGAAATAATTGAAAATCTTTGGAAGGACGGTCATGAAATTGCCAACCACTCAATGCACCATGTCTATGGATTTTCTAACCTGCCGCCAACCAAGAAAAAAGAAGAAATTGAAAAGGCTGATACATTAATCCAATCCGTCACTGGAGAATTACCGAAAGGCTTCAAAGCCCCGGGGTGGGATATAGATCATGAAACGATAAAAATTCTGGAGGAAAGAGGATACAAATATGATTCTTCGATATTTCCTTCTATGCTAAATCCTTTAATGAATTTATTTCATAAGATTTTAAAACAGAAAGGTTCAAATCAGGTTTCAAGCGGACACGGAGATACCAGATTCGCATTTGCCCCTCATCGTCCTTATTTCCCAGCCCCGGATCGTTTATGGAAAAAGGTTGGCCAGAGAGGGATAATTGAAGTTCCATCGACTACGATTTCTACTGTTGGCGTACCCTTCTATTCAAGTTTTAATTTTATAACTGGTAAAAAAATATTTGATTTTTCCATTCGATTCATTAAAAAAAATCCATGCAATTATGTTTTTCATGCTGTCGATTTGATGGCCCCAGAAGAGCTAACAAGCATTATTAAACATCCAAATGCAAATTCACCACTATCTCGTAAATGGTCCATGTGTGAATATTTTTTAAAAAGATTAAACGAAAATTTTAATTTAATTGCTACTATTGATATGGTCAAATATTTGGCAAGATCTTATTTGTGATAAATGGCATGCTCGATGCCGAGGGCAACGGACCAGATGGAAACATATCCTACCCGGATGGCGCTATCCCGGGTGATTATTGTGGAGGGCCGTGCATAAACCCTAACATTGCATAAATTCTTGTCATCTAGCCTGGCCGTTATGTCTGAGATCGTTGCTTTTTCCGGGCAGATGCTGGATGCTTGATACTTGATGCTGGATATCTAACAGTACACTATCGGTGAATTTCAACGACATCCAGTATCCAGAAACCAGA
>Ga0209791_1000504_pt1 | contig 13409 bp, 9 predicted proteins | sample WorMetTyACAVOLI1_FD_187422 | JGI IMG/M metagenome (GOLD analysis project Ga0209791, IMG submission 187422) | Marine gutless worms symbiont microbial communities from Max Planck institute for Marine Microbiology, Germany - Olavius algarvensis... ... | reverse complement strand
TTATTCCACCATTCCATTATTCCATTTGCAGTCCAAGGTAAACTCCACCCCTCTGGGGTGAACTCAAAGCCGGGTCCTCTGGGCCCGGATCTTTACTTATTCGGCGAATGATTGCCTGGTTTACATATAAGAAGATCAGAAGATAAGAAGAGCAGAAAAGCAGAGGGTCAGAAGATAAGAAGAGCAGAAGGTCAGAAGAGACGAGGAGCAGAAGGTCAGAAGAGACGAGGAGCAGAAGGTCAGAAGAGACGAGGAGCAGAAGGTCAGAAGAGACGAGGAGCAGAAGGTCAGAAGAGACGAGGAGCAGAAGGTCAGAAGAGACGAGGAGCAGAAGGTCAGAAGAGACGAGGAGCAGAAGGTCAGAAGATCAGAAGAGCAGCAGAACAGAAAAAATGAAAAATGAGCATCTTCATCTTCTTAGCTTCTAATCTTCTCACCCTCTCACCCTCTCATCTTCTCACCCTCTCACCTTCTCATCTTCTGACCCTCTCACCCTCTCACCTTCTGACCCTCTCACCTTCTCATCTTCTCACCTTCTCACCCTCTCACCTTCTCACCTTCTGACCCTCTCACCTTCTCAACTTCTTACCTTCTCACCCTCTCACCTTCTCATCTTCTCACCCTCTCACCTTCTAATCTTCTCACCCTCTCACCTTCTCACCTTCTTACCTTCTGCCCCTCTCACCTTCTCAACTTCTTACCTTCTCACCTTCTGCCCCTCTCACCTTCTCATCTTCCGACCCTCTCACCTTCTATCATTCAGCCGTCGACCCCAAACCAACGCCCGATGACCAGTGACCATTTCGGATCAACTAGAGACCGGGCGTTTCATACACTTTGCTCTCGGCGCCATGCGCTCTGCACTTAGCCGATCACCGCCAGCACATCGCCTTTGGCTACCGAATCGCCACTGGCAAAGTTGATGGCTTTGACGGTGCCGCCGGCGGGTGCCGGCAGGGCATTTTCCATTTTCATGGCTTCCAGGATCAGAATCGTATCGCCCTCCTCGATTGCGTCGCCGACCTCTTTCTGGTAGCTGATAATCAATCCGGGCATCGGCGCCGTAACCGGTGTTCCTTCCACGGCGGCAGCCGGCTTGGCTTCAGCGGCCGGGGCGGCGGCAGGTTCAGCCGGTTTGGCCGGAGCAGCCGGGGCAGCAGCAGGCGGTGCGTAGGCCGGAGGTGCCATACCGGGCATGGGCTGGGCATAATTGACGACCGGCACCCCGTCCGGCGCATCGACGCCGACTTCAAAATATTCGCCGTCGACAAATACATTGAAGGTTCGGGTATTATCGCTCTTGGCCGGAACCGACTTGTCCGGCTTTTCCATCAGCTGTCCGGCTTTGGCCTTTTTCAGAAACTCCAACTCGGCTTTGGCATCCTCAAGGGTTCTGGGTTTGACGTCATCCGGCGGCTGCTCTTTGCCGTATTTCCAGTTCAAGAATTTTTTGCCGGTCACGGGGTACAGGGCGTATATCAGCACATCATCCAGGTCTACGGCCAATCCCTCGGTATCTTTTTTGGCTTTGTCGAGTTCCGGCTCTAAAACTTCCGCCGGGCGGCAGGTTATCGGCTCTTCGCCCCGGTCATACCCTTTCAGGGCTTTTTTCTGAACTTCCGGGTCAATGGGCACCGCGGTTTTGCCGTACAGCCCGTAGCAAAGGTCTTTGACCTGGGCCGTAATCATTTTGTAGCGCTCCCCCCCTTCATCAAACAGGACATTGTTGACGGTCTGAATACCGACGATCTGGCTGGTGGGGGTTACCAGGGGAATTTGTCCCAGATCTTTTCTGACCTTGGGCAGTTCGGCGTAGACTTCGTCAATTCTATCCAAAGCATCCATTTCCCTCAGCTGATTGACCAGGTTGGACAGCATCCCGCCCGGGGTCTGGTGCAGCAGCACGTTAATGTCAATGATCGACATTTTGGAGTCATCCAGCAAATAGCGGTATTTCGGTAAAATTTCTTTTTCAAAAATTTCATTGATAGCCGCCAGATGCTTGATATCAAACCCCGTGTCCCGGTTGGTGCCGATCAATGTCATCACCAGGGGTTCAATAGCCGCATGGGAAGTTCGATAAGCATAGGGCGACATAACCGTATCAATAATATCCACCCCGGCTTCAATCGCCTTGAGATGGGACATGGGCGACATCCCCGAGGTAAAATGACTGTGAAAATGAATCGGCGGCTTGACGTTTTCTTTCAAGGCTTTGACAATCGCATAGATGTCATAGGGCGCGACCAGGCCGGCCATGTCTTTAATGCAGATGCTGTCCGCCCCCATCGCCTCGAGGTCTTTGGCCTTATTGACATAATAGTCAATGTTGTAAACTTCACCACCCATCCGCGGTTCGGTCATGGTATAGCAAATGCAGCCCTGAAAGTGCTTGCCGCTTTTTTTAATTATGGGAACGACGGTCTCAAAATTACGATAGTCGTTTAAGGCGTCAAAGGTCCGGAATACGTCCATCCCGTTTTCGGCAGTCCTTTCAACGAACGCCTCGGCCACGTCATCGGCATAGTTGCGATAGCCCACCAGGTTTTGGGCTCTCAGCAGCATGGAAAAAGGCGTCTTTTTAATATACCGCTTCAGGGTCCGAATTCTTTCCCAGGGGTCTTCATTCAGAAATCGATGCATAGTATCGAAGGTGGCGCCTCCCCAGACTTCCATGGCCCAGAATCCGACGTCATCCATCATTTCGGCCACCGGGATCATATCTTCCGTGCGACCACGGGTGGCGAACAGCGACTGGTGACCGTCGCGCAGAGAAATATCCTCGATTTTGACGGGATTTTCCGCAGCCGGTCGATCTTTGTCATAATTCATGGTTGTCATTTTAACTGCAAGATCTTCGCTCATTTTAAGCTTCTCCTGTAAAAATTGGTTTTTTGATTTATGCGTTTAAACACTAAAAACGAGACCCGCTCTGAAATGTCCGCAATTGCATCAGGTTGCGCATCTGCATTTGTGCTTGTCTGCCATTCATGCTCCAGGGTGAGAAGGCCGCGGCCGGAGCAGCGACAGAGGGTGCCTGGGGCATGCCGCCCATGGCCGCTTGCTGCATCAGGACGGCTTCTTCCTCCCGGATATAGTGCATCACCGCCGCGATTGCCGCAGAAATTTTCTTTTGATTGTCCATTTTTTTCCTTATCGATTCGCTAATTTAATTAAATGACGGAGCACAGCGACCTCAACAATTCGTCATTCGTCATTCGTCATTCCTTACACGGGTATATTCCCATGTTTTTTAGGAGGCCGAGTTTCACGCTTGCAGCACATGGCTTCGAGGGCATCGATCAGACGCGGCCGGGTTTCGCTGGGTGCGATAACCGCATCGATATATCCCCGCTGCGCGGCCTGATACGGATTGGAAAACAATTGCTCGTATTCGGCAATTTTCTCCTGCCGTTTGGCAGCCGGGTCATCCGCCCCGTTGATCTCTTTGCGGTGGATGATATTGGCGGCACCTTCGGCCCCCATCACGGCGATCTCGGCTGTCGGCCAGGCAAAAGCCATATCGGCCCCCAGGTCCTTGGAGCACATGGCCAGGTAAGATCCGCCGTAGTCTTTGCGCGTAACCAGCAGCATTTTGGGAACGGTCGCCTCGGAGTAACACCACAACAGTTTGGCTCCATGACGGATGATTCCACCCCATTCCTGCTGGCTGCCGGGCAGATAACCGGGCACATCGGCAATCGTCAACAGGGGAATGTTGAAGGCATCGCAAAAGCGAATAAAGCGGGTGGCCTTGTCCGAGGCATTGATATCCAGGCAACCGGCCATTTGTTTGGGCTGGTTGGCAATAATGCCGATCGCCCGGCCGTTCAGTCTGGCAAATCCGATGATCATATTGCGCGCAAAATATTGGTGCGGCTCAAAAAATTCACCATTATCGACAATGGAGTGAATGACATCTTTCATGTCATAGATTTTATTGGGACTGTCGGGTATAATGGAATCCAGTGCTGCATCGGTGCGGTTGCGGTCATCGCCGGTATCAACGTGGGGCGGATCTTCCATATTGTTGGACGGCAGATAGGCCAGCAGATTTCTGATCTGGTTGACGGCATCTTCATCGCTTTCACAGGCAAAGTGAGCCACCCCGCTTTTGCTGTTGTGGGTTTCTGCACCGCCCAGTTCTTCGAAAGAAATTTCTTCACCGGTCACGGCTTTGATGACTTCAGGCCCCGTGATGAACATATAACTGCTCTTCTTGACCATGAACACCCAATCCGTCATGGCCGGAGAGTAAACCGCACCGCCGGCGGTGGGCCCCATAATGGCTGAAATCTGCGGGATCACGCCGGAAGCGGCTGAATTGCGAAAAAATATCTGTCCATATCCGGTGAGCGCATCCACCCCTTCCTGAATCCTGGCGCCGCCGGAATCGTTGATGCCCACAAAGGGGACACCGGCTTTTAAAGCCAGATCCATGACCTTGCAGATCTTTTTAGCATGCATCTCGCCCAGGCTGCCGCCCCTGGCGGTAAAATCCTGCGAAAAAGCGAATACCGGCCGGCCTTCCACCAGGCCGTGGCCGGTGATGACGCCGTCGGCCGGGATGTTCACTTTCTCCATTCCGAAATTAACACAGCGGTGATTGACAAACATGTCGATTTCGCGGAATGTATCTTTATCGAACAACAGATCCAGACGCTCACGGGCGGTCAGTTTTCCTTTTTCACGCTGCGCGGCAATGGCTTTCTCACCGCCCATTTCAAGCACCTTTGCTTCCCGGGATTTCAGATCACGGATTTTGTCTTCCACGATTCCCATTATCCAATTCCTTTCTTCATACCTGAATTTTGCACATGGTTATCAGTTAATGTACTAATGCGGTCAAGTTGCCGCATTTTAATCGGAGCCAAGATTATTGTGCAAAAAATTCAGGTATCTGTTTTAGTAAAATTATTTAAAGCCTAGTTTATCCATCTGCCATGTGCTGACGGCAAGCGCCGATCGGCCAAATGCAAGGTGTTCTGCAGTTAGAAAAATTAAACTTAAGACTTCCTATACACGTCAGTAATTGTCAAGAAAAAAAACTTTGAAAAAGCGAATATCGAATATCGAACAAGGAATATCGAATGTCGAAGGAATGTATTCTATCTATCTTATTAAAAAAACTGAGCAAAGCGATTCCACCCTTCGACATTCTGCAGTTCGATATTCGATATTCTGCGGTTCGCTTTAATTGTAGTTTCATAGGAGCGCTGCCTCTGGCCAAAATAACGGCCAGTCTGATCTAAGAATAGAAACTAATGAACGTCGAACATCGAACGTCCAACATCGAACATCGAATAATGTATTCTACCTGTTTAAAAAGACTGAGCGAAGCGAATCCATCATTCGACATTCGACATTCGACATTCGTCATTCCAATGTAGTTTCACACGAGGTGTCAGTATCCAATACCGAATACCGAAAACCGAATGCCGAATACCTAAATTTCCTGAAACCTGACACCTGAAACCTAATTCGACATTGGACGATCGGTTTTGCAATGGTATACTCAGAAACTAAGCTTTTTCCAAAGCATCCAACACCTGATTCGCCGATTGGGTAACCGGCGTCCCGGGCCCGAACACACCGGCAGCGCCGGCATCGTAGAGATACTCGTAATCGACCGGCGGAATAATGCCGCCGACAACCACCAGGATATCTTCGCCGTCTTCGGCTTTCAGCGCTTCGAGCAGCCTGGGAACCAGTGTTTTGTGGGCGGCCACCTGGCTGGAGACGCCCACCACATGCACATCGTTCTCCACCGCCATTCGGGCAACTTCTTCCGGGGTCTGGAACAATGGGCTGATATCCACGTCAAATCCAAGATCCGCAAAACCGGTGGCGATGACCTTGATCCCGCGATCATGGCCGTCCTGGCCCATTTTGGTTACCAGCATCCTGGGTCGTCGGCCTTCCTTTTGATGGAATTGATCAGTCCGACTGAGCAATGACTCGATGGTTTCATCGCTGCCGTATTCGGCGGCATAGACGCCTGAAATACACTGGGTCGTGGCAACATAACGTCCGTATTCCTTTTCAAGTGCATCGGATATTTCGCCGACCGTCGCCCGCAGTCTGACGGCGGCGATACTCAATTCCAAGAGGTTGCCGTTGGAAGTCGCCGCCCGGGTCAGGTCATCCAGCGCCTTCTGAACAGCCTCATTATCGCGATTTTCTTTGATCTCATTAAGCCGGGCTATCTGTTCATCGCGCACACTGGCCGGAACCTCCAGTATTTCCAGATCGACATCTTCTTCGATTTGGTATTTGTTGACGCCCACGATGACATCTTTGCCCTGATCGATCCGTGCCTGGCGGCGGGCAGCCGATTCCTCGATGCGCAGCTTGGGCATACCGCTCTCGATGGCTTTGGCCATGCCGCCCATTTCCTCCACTTCTTCAATAATGCGAGTAGCTTCCCGGATAATCCCGTCTGTCAGGGACTCCACATAGTAAGAACCTGCCAGGGGATCGACCACCTTGCAGATCTCTGATTCTTCCTGCACGATCAGCTGGGTGTTTCTGGCAATCCGGGCGGAAAAATCAGTCGGCAATCCCACGGCCTCGTCAAAAGAATTGGTGTGCAGTGACTGGGTGCCGCCCAGCGCGGATGACATACACTCCAGGGTGGTTCGAATGATATTGTTATAGGGATCCTGGGCCGTCAAACTCCAGCCGGAAGTCTGACAATGGGTTCGCAGCATGGTCGAACGCGGATTTTGCGGGTTGAACTGACTGACAAGCTTATGCCACAAAAACCGTGCGGCCCTTAGCATGGCAATGTCCATAAAGAAATTCATCCCGATCCCGAAAAAGAATGAAAGGCGCGGCGCAAAGGCATCGATATCCAGTCCGGCATCCAGCGCGGCCCGCACATATTCCAGCCCGTCAGCCATCGTAAAGGCGGTTTGCAGCACGGAATCGGCGCCGGCTTCCATCATGTGGTAGCCGCTGATACTGATGGTGTTGTATTTGGGCATATTTTGCGAGCAGTAGCCGATGATGTCCGAAACAATGCGCATGGAGGGCTTGGGCGGGTATATGTATGTGTTGCGGGTTAAAAATTCCTTTAATATGTCATTTTGGATGGTTCCGCTCAATTTTTCCTGGCTGACGCCCTGTTCCTCGGCTGCCACGATATAGCCTGCCAGAATCGGCAGAACGGCGCCGTTCATGGTCATGGAAACCGTCATCTGGTCCAGCGGGATCTGATCGAAAAGGATCTTCATGTCTTCGACGGAATCCACCGCTACCCCGGCTTTGCCGATATCCCCGACCACTCTGGGGTGGTCGGAATCATATCCCCGGTGGGTTGCCAGGTCAAAAGCGACCGACAATCCCTTCTGGCCGGCCGCCAGGCACCGGCGGTAAAAAGCGTTGGATTCTTTGGCCGTCGAAAAGCCGGCGTACTGGCGGATGGTCCAGGGTCGGCCGGCATACATGGTTGCCTTGGGGCCCCGCACGTAGGGTGCGAAACCCGGCAGCGTGTTCATGTGCTCCATCCCCGCCAGGTCTTCGGCCGTATACATGGGCTTGACCGCAATTCCTTCCGGGGTCTGCCAGTTCAAGGATTCCAAAGGTTTCCCTCTCAATTCTTTGGTGGCAAGATCAATCCAATGCTGATTCTCAGGATGCTCTGACATAATGTTCAACTCCTTTGGTCGTAATATAGTAAAAATTTAGTTGCAATTTGCAGTTCGAAGCTTTTTTCCATCCGTCGGTGGATACTCGATGCTCGATACTGGATGCTCGATACTCGATGCTCGATACTGGATACTGGATGGTCGATGCTCGATGCTCGATGCTCGATACTGGATGCTCGATACTGGATGCTCGATACTGGATGCTCGATGCTCGATACTGGATACTGGATGGTCGATGCTCGATGCTCGATGCTCGATGCTCGATACTGGATGCTCGATACTGGATACTCGATGCTCGATACTGGATGCTGGATGCTCGATGCTGGATACTGGAAGAAAGCACGGCATTCGGCGTTCGGCCCACGGTATTGGGTCCAAAATGCGGCCTGTTGAAATCCGCATTCCGCAATCTACAAAACGCAATCCATTGTCCCACTTTATCTCGCCTGAGCTCGTCGAAGGCCGCATTGCCACTTCCGGCTTCATTCCTATCAATCCGCAATCCGAATTCCGCAATCGAGAGTTTCCCACTTTGTCTCGCCTGAGCTTGTCGAAGGCCCCATTCCGACTTCTCACTTCCAAATTCCCACTTCCAACTAGTCTCGTTGGCAAAGTTCCACCAGCACGCCGTTGGTGGATTTAGGATGTAAAAACGCGATTTTTGCACCACCGGCGCCTATCCTGGGTTTTTCATCAATCAGCCGGACACCTTTTTCCTTCAATTCCTGCAAAGCTGCCTCAACGTTCTCGACCCGGAAGGCCACATGCTGTATCCCCTCACCTTTTTTCTCCAGGTACTTTGCAATCGGGCCATCCGGTGCCGTAGACTCCAGCAATTCCACTTCACTCTCACCCACCGGGAAAAATGCCGTAGTCACTTTTTGCTCGGCCACCGTTTCAGAGCCTTCGAACTCAAGGCCCAGCACGTCGGTCCAAAAATTCTTTCCTTGATCAATACTGTTTACGGCAACCCCAAGATGGTCAATTTTCAAGACCTTCATGCCACCTCCTTTGTGTATTCAATTCATCTGAAGAGTAGATTTAGGCCACTAAAACCCAAAGTCACAAAGAAGAATATTAATTTGTGTCTTGGTGCCTTTGTGGCAAGGTATTCTCCGCCGGATCCGGGTTAGGGTGCAGCTGTACGCTACCGGCATAGACAAATTCGAGCCCCACTAACCTTGATCCAATAATAGCTCTGCTGTGCGCTTATGGCCCTCTGCCCTCTGCGCCCTGCCCTCTGCCCTCTGCCCTCTGCGCCCTGCCCTCTGCCCTCTGCGCCCTGCCCTATGCGCCCTGCCCTCTGCAGCCCTGCCTAGGGGGCAGATTCAACCGACACCACTTCGGGCACTTCCTGCTTTAAAATTCTCTCGATCCCATTTTTAAGGGTCATTTGGGACATGGGGCAGCCGCCGCAGGCTCCCTGCAGGCGCACGGTCACGATACCGTCCTGTATGTCGACAAGCTCTACGTCGCCACCGTCTGCCTGTAGCATGGGTCTGACTTTTTGCAATGCTGCTTCAACTTTTTCTTTCATGATTCCTTCTCCTTTTATTATAGAATTCCCTTCGAAAAGAGTCGAATTCGTCGGCCAATATGGCCGCCCGCATTTGTTTGATAAAATGGATATAATAATGAATATTGTGGATCGTGTTTAAACGATATACCAGCAATTCCCGGGCCAGGTAAAGATGGCGCAGATACGCCCTGGAATAACTGCGGCAGGTATAGCAGCCGCAATCAGGATCCGGGGGATCGGTATCGTCCTTATAGCGCGCATTGCTGATGTTGACGGTACCGCGCTGGGTGAACAACTGGCCGTTTCGGGCATTGCGCGTCGGCAGGACACAGTCGAACATGTCGGCCCCCATGGCGGCAAGTTCCATCAGATTTTCCGGTGTGCCGACCCCCATTATATACCTTGGCTTGAGTTGAGGCAGCAGTGGAAGCGTAAAATCTGCCATTGCCAACATAATATTTACAGGTTCACCGACGCTCAATCCGCCGATTGCATAGCCGCTGAAATCGACATCCATCAATGCTTCGGCAGATTGGCGACGCAAATCCGTAAACATTCCGCCCTGGACAATGCCGAACAGCGCATTGTGCCCGTTGTGAGAACTCTGCCAGGCCTGCTTGCATCTTTGGGCCCATTGGGTGGTAATAGTAAGCGCCCCGCGGCATTGTTCCCTGGTGGCCGGATATTGAATACATTGATCCAGGCACATCATAATATCCGTCCCCAGGCAGGCTTGAATGTCCATCACTTTTTCCGGACTCAAAAGGTGTTTTGAGCCGTCGATGTGAGACTGAAAGGTAACCCCATCATCGGCTATTTTGGCCAATTTCGCCAGCGAAAACACCTGGAATCCGCCACTGTCCGTCAGGATAGGTTTACCCCAATTCATAAAGCGGTGCAACCCGTCAAAGCGGCTGATGATGTCGCAGCCGGGTCTGAGATATAAATGATACGTGTTGCCCAGGATAATCTGAGCTCCGGCTTCAACCAGTTCTTCCGGGGAGATTGACTTCACGGACCCCAGCGTACCCACCGGCATGAAAATCGGTGTTTCAATCTCACCGTGGGCGGTCCGGATCACGCCGGCCCGGGCCCGGGATTCGCTCGAGTTTGCTATAACTTCGAAAGAGAACATGGTTTTGGATACTGGATTCTGGATACTTGTCCTAACTTCCCGGTTGCCGGCTTTTTTTACTGTCCCAATTGTTTCTGGTTAACGACTATTTTAAGGTAGGAATATTGAAAACTCAATAGTCCTACTTTTGTCTATTTTCTAAATTCTGTGGTCTACCGTGATCTTCATATCGTCTGCGTTCTATCCTGACCTGCTGGCACCGATCCCTTGTATGAAATTACATAAAATGACGAGTGACGAATGTCGATTGACGAATGCTGGAATCGCTTCGCTCAGTCGTTTTAAAATAGACAGAATACAGTATTCGATATTCGATGTTGGGCGTTCGATGTTCGGCGTTCATCAGTTTCTTTTCTTAGATCTGACTGGACGCCAGCGGCCAGCGGCTGCCGCATGTATGAAACTTCACTTATTTAATCCCCAAAATGGGTGTTTAAATCGTGCTCGTCGTATTCGTCCTCGATACTGAATGCGGTTCGAAAGCCTCGAGGACGAGGACGAGCACGAGCACGAGTACGTAACGTCGGATGCGCTTATGTGATACTTCGCAGATTTGGCAAAGTTTCTTTTTTCGATTTGACCGGCCGTTTGTTTGGCCGGCGGTCCGTAATAACTCCGGCGGAACACCTGAAACCTGATATGGCCGAAATCCAGCCTCCCTCACCCGCAATCAGTACCCGGTATCCGGCATCCAGTATCAAGTATCCAGCATCCGGCATCCAGCATCCAACATCCAGCATTCAGCATCCAGCATCCAGTATCCAGCATATAGTATCCAGCATCCAGCATCCAGTATCCAGCATCCAGCATCCAGCATCCAGCATCCAGTATCCAGCATCCAGCATCCAGTATCCAGCATCCAGTATCAAGTATCCAGCATCCAGCATCAAGTATCCAGCATCCAGCATCAAGTATCCAGCATCCGCCATCCAGTATCCAGTATCAAGTATCCAGCATCCAGTATCAAGTATCCAGCATCCAGCATCAAGTATCCAGCATCCAGCATCTAGTGAATGAACATCGCATCCCCGTAGCTGTAAAACCGGTAACCATGCCGAATCGCCTCCCGATAAGCATTCAGCACATTGTCCCGCCCTGCAAATGCGGCTACCAGCATCAGGAGGGTCGAGCGGGGCAGGTGAAAATTGGTGACCAGGGCATCAATGGTCTTAAACTGATACCCGGGATAGATAAACAGGTCACAACTGCCGCTGCCGGCCCGGACGTCACCGTTGGAATCGGTCGCATATTCAAGTGTTCTAACACAGGTGGTGCCGACCGCAACTACTTTTTTTCGGTTGGCCCGGGCGGTATTGATCTCCCTGGCGGCCCTGGCAGAGATTGTGTACCGTTCGGCCTGCATCCTGTGCCGTCGAATATCAGTCACCCTGACCGGCAAAAACGTGCCATAGCCCACATGCAGGGTGAGTTCTACGACATGAACGCCGGCGGCCCGCAGATCTGTCAACAGATGTTCGGTAAAATGCAGCCCGGCGGTGGGTGCCGCGATGGCCCCCTTTTGCCTGGCATAAACGGTCTGATAAGACGATTGGTCGTCAAATTCGGACATCTCCCCGGAATTTCTCTTAATATAAGGAGGAAGAGGAACTTGTCCAATCCGGTAAAGCAAGGTTTCAAAATCACCGTCTGCCTGAAATTCGAGTTGATAGTCGCCACTACCGGCTTCGAGCACCTGGGCTTTCAGGCCTTCTGCAAAGTGCAGCCAGCTGCCGGGCCGGCAGCGTTTTGAGGCCTTGACCAGGCTGCGGCATATAAAATTGCCGTTTTCTGCGTCTGCTTTTTCGCCGCCGACAAAATCGGAGATGAGCACCTCAACTTTGCCGCCGGTTTCCTTTTTGCCAATCAGACGCCCGGGTATAACCGCGGTATTGTTGACGACCAGCACATCGCCTTCACTCAGGTGGTTGCCGATGTCGCTGAAGACCGCATGCGACAAACTCCCGGTTTGCCGCCCAAGGCATAGAAGCCTCGAACGGTCCCGCTGCTCGATGGGCTGTTGGGCAATCAACTCCGCCGGCAGGTCATAATGATAGTCATTGAGGCTATACATGAAAACAACGCCTAAATTCGGCCGAGGTAGACCAAAACCAATCCGAAGGCCATCAGCACAAGTCCGAATCGGCGCAGCGAACCGTCAGGGGTTTGGGCAACTTTTTGGATCCATATTTTCATTTTTTCCGGAAAGGCAAAATACGGCAATCCTTCAATAATCATAACCATTCCAACGACACATAAAAAAAATTTCATTCGTTTCAGACCCGGCAGTAGTTTTCCAATCCGCTGGTTGTTCAGCGAAAATGCATCAGAACCTGCCGGAACCGAATATAGTCCTTTGTGGCGACTTTTGTCAAAGCAAAATGATGACGCATTATTGCAGGAATTTGACAACACCAGCGCTATTGGGGGAAGAAGCCGGCAGCAAAAAACACCCGTGGCAAGTCAAAGTTGCAAATGTTTAATCAGTGGTTAATTTAGGACTCACAAAATTATACTTGTCATCGACAGACGTTAATAGTAACAATTACGAAATAATAGATAGTCCTGCTTCTTTGGTTTTCCTTTGATGCTTTTCAGCCATTTCCCAAGCAAGGTGTAAGGATTTAGCTATGGCAAAACCTGAGCCCCCAATTGTCAAGCGTTCGTTATATTCCTGGGTATTCGCCGGCAACACTAAACTCCAATTGCTGCTTGTTCTGGTCAGCGGCGGAATGGCTTTTGCCAAACTTGCACCGCTTGAAGCCGGACGGCAAATTATCAATGAAGCCATCAAACTAAGAAGCGTTGATAAGCTTCTCTGGTGGAGCGGTGCTTTTCTGGCGGGGGTAGTCCTGTTCAGTGTTTTGAAATACCTGTCCAATATCATTCAGACCCTTATCAGCCAGCGGGCCACGGCCCACATGCGCAAAGGCCTGTACCAGCATATCCTCACGTTGCCCCTGAATTTCTTCAGGAAAACCCAACCGGGCACCGTGGTCAATGCCCTTACTGCGGAGCTGACCCTGCCGGGTAATTTTGTGGGCATGGCGGTGGCCACGCCGGTTACCAATTTTTTGACCCTGCTGTTCTTTGCCGTTTATTTATTTCT
>Ga0209791_1000493_pt1 | contig 13654 bp, 5 predicted proteins | sample WorMetTyACAVOLI1_FD_187422 | JGI IMG/M metagenome (GOLD analysis project Ga0209791, IMG submission 187422) | Marine gutless worms symbiont microbial communities from Max Planck institute for Marine Microbiology, Germany - Olavius algarvensis... ... | reverse complement strand
CAAACGATTTCCGTACCTTTCAAATGTCAAATTGGTCAGCGACTCCACATCCGATTGCGATATGTCATCTCTGAACACAAAACGGCCAGCCACGTAAGTCAATGTTCTATTTTTACACCTTTCTTGGGTGTATAAATAATACGGCAAAAAATAATCACTTTTTTATAAGTAAGTAAGAAAATATATGTAAGCAGAAGACTTATATATCGCAGAAGTCTATAAAAAGAATGAGGGTGCTATAGGTAGAGGGTCGTTGGAGGAGGGGGCGGAGTGAGCAGTCTGGAAAAAGTGAGTATTCAGACGGTGTTTAAAAAACAGGAAGTGACTGTTGAAGCTAAATATACTAACGGACACAAAGCATTGCGCGGCCTCTCTGCAACAACAGAGCTACTTGTTTTTTCATCGCCGTCACACACACACACACACACACACACACACATACACGCACACATACAACTCTCCCATGGTTTATCAATCATGGGAAATTCCACCGGGTTGTGAACTCGATTTCCACAGCCTTATGTGGTGCTTTTAGATCACATAAAAAGACGGAATTAGATAGTATGATGCAATATATGTGTGGTGTTAAAGTTTCAAAGCTCTAGCTTAAGCTATAAAGGATATATAAGCGGTTAAAAATCACCGTTATATGGGCTCTCCGAGTCCACAATCTTTCACACAATCTTTACTGTGATTGGTTGATACATTATGTATGTGCATAGGATTTCATTAATTTGCATAAAAGTTGTGGACTCGCACACTGCCACACACACACACACACCAGTAATACTTGTAGTCATTTAATTTGAATTCCATACTCAGCGTTCATTTTAGACACAACCCATCCGGTCGCTTTATTTATCAACGCTTAAACCACTGCAAGTCTGCAAAGCGCGGACGACCGATGATCCAGATGGCAACCACCAACCAAGCCATTATGTAGCAGAGTTTTAGCAATGTTCTCAGTCCACTGCGTTTCTCGAGAAACGTAGTTTACTGAGAACTCGGCTACACTGCATAAGTATCGGCAGAGATCATCACAGTCGCACGTCGCATGCCGTAACGCACCACCACCGCCCACTGGCGTGATACTCCATGAGGAGGTCTGCCAATCATTAAACAAGACAAAGGCAAGACAAGACAGTTGACATTTCAACTGGATGCAGTGGTGCACTGGCCTGTGAAAACTGCAAAGCGAATGCACTGTATTAATTTTGTTGCTTGAGCTGATATTCCAATAACTGACTGTCTTCAATTTGTCTGCAAATACTGTTCTATAATCCGCACTGTTCTTATGGCGCCTGTTGTAGTTACTGAATGTGTGCAATAACGCTGTTTAAAATTGTTATTTGAATATTTCCAACCCTCTCATATACTGAGTGAAAGCAGCCTAGATAGCCATAACATAATCACCAAAATATGAGAGCTTAAAGATCCTAACACCTTGTACATCGCCATAGGCAAATGGTCTTGCATTTACTTCCCATTGGAAAAACTACGTTATAGACGAGATTTTGTACAGACGGTATTAAACAAGAAGTTCTAGTTCCATGTTTGTTTTAATTATTAACTGTAATATCATAGTTCTTGGTTTTAGACCTACAATGTACTAACTGTATTGTTTCAACCTGTATGGTTGCATTTCAATATCTTAACCTAAGCGTGGCCGTTGTGCTCTATGCATTACAGTGGTTTGTTACTATTTACTTATAGTCTCTTTTTTTATCTTTTTAGCAAAAGATAACTTAATTTTTTCAGCATTTAGTTTTTATCCACAGACGCGTACCTTAAGGGTTGTCTTTGGCGTCGCATCATATTATGCGGTGGGTAGCTGGGCACCTTCACGCCAAAAATCAGTGCAATTGTTCCAATGGAACACCCCTTTCAGGGGCAAAAACTGCAAGGGGGTATGAAAATCTCGCGATTTTCAACTGATATCTCGCTATATCTCGGAAACGGTACAAGATGGACCCGTAATTACTTTAGAATATTAATAGGAAGTTGCATATGCTGTATGGAATGGTGTCATTTCTGGTCACTTGAGTGACCCCGACCTAGTTTTCAAGGTCGCGGTAGTCTTCGACCGCATAGATCTTGAAAACGGCGCAATATTCGGCCGAAGTTACTATTGAACACTAATTGGAAGTCGTACCTGAGGAAGTCACAGATACCACTTTCGATGACCTTGAACGATCACTAACCCAGATTTGAAGGGCACGCTAGTTCTCAAAGGCGAATATCTCGAGAATGGTGCCATTTTTGACTATAGATGCTATGGAACGTTAATAGAAAGTCATATGTTGTCTATCGAATGGTGTGCTTTTCGATGACCTTGAGTGACCCCTAGCCTGGGTTTCCACGGTGAAAAATTGATGCTGATAATTGGCAGTCTATTGCACCATAGACGACTAGTGCAAGCCCGCGTTTGTCCTCTCAAAGGGTCCAACTAATTACCGGGATGGACCAAAACAAAAATTTGGGCTCCAAGTTCAAAATGCACCTGAAGCGTCAGGCGGTTTGTAAGCGATAGCTTAGGTTCTTTTAGTTATTACTAATCACACTGACTAAAATTGAATGTTAACTGCAGTTACATTCTAAATTACAAGTTCGTCAACAGTGTTATTTTAGTTCAGCAATTCAATCTCTATCCTAGATTTTATAGTTCTGAAATAATCATTTTTTATTCAGGACTTGTTCTTGAAAAAACACTCATTTTTGTTTTTATCCATCACCTGTTCTAGTCATCATTATACTGTTCCTGAATAGAAACATTAAACACTTGTTTCAGAATACAATTACAAAGTGTAACACAATTCTGGATAGAAACCGAACAGCAATTATATCATAAAACCGTTGATGAAACACAACTTATCAACTAAAAGCTAGTGCTCACAGCTAGACAATTTTTTAACTTCCTGACATCCTGAAGTAACAGTCTGATAGTAACAAAAAGAGCTAAAATGTTGCGAATGTTAGTATTAAAACAAAAGTGAAAGAAAAATAACAGTTAATAGTCACAGCAGACAGTCGTTAACACAACATACAAACCTAGTCAAAATAAAACCTGCTCAAAATTATACAAATACATCTACTGTATTGAGTCTTCGTGTCACATTTCTTGCAATGTCATGTATCAAAAATTATGAACTCAGCTATTTTCCCCAAGTTAGTCAAAAAAACTAAAAATGTGTCCATTTTTTGGAGACACAGTTTAGTTATCAACTCTTGGTTGCAACAAAATAAGTTTCATACATGTATCACACACTTATAAAATGCACCAACCTACAGAAATTGAAACATCAAGTTAAAAAGTTCAATGACAAACTGCAACTACAAAAGAAAAAAGACATTTAAAACAACTGCTCTAAGATGAAGCAGCACAATAGTTGAATCCTATTAAAACAAGTCAATCAATTGCAACTGGGTATTAAGTTTTAGATGCATGTCTTTCGCTGATCTTAAACTAAAAAGGATGCAATTCTTCCAAAGTCTAGGTTTTTGACGTACACGTACTCAACTTACTGTCCGACTAAAATGCGATTCCCTGAGGCAAGCAGATTTTTAACCGCATATTTTACGTGCTTCCAGCTTCGCCGTGACAGTATAGAGGTGTCAGTAATAGCTTTCATGCATGCAGCTTTTCCTGGGACAATGCCATCTTTAATGTAGTCATGCAGACTTGAATAAACTGCCTGCTTTTCTTCACGTGTCCATGGGGTTTTGACACAAGCATGTTTCTTTATTTGTCTTCGTACCACTTTTCTGCTTGAAGTTGGCTCTACATCATGTTCGTCAATGTCTTTGTCTCTGTCATCTTTCTGCTGAATTTTCTTCCTCTTCGCTATTCCTCTGTGTATATTACTTAGCACCTTTTTGCTCGAAGTAGTCTCCAGTTCAACACCAGCATTACTGTCAGGCTCTACATCAGACATGTCTGTGTCAACATCGCTGTTGGCTTTCTGCTGAATTTTCTTCCTCTTCGCTCTTCCTCTGTGTATATTACTTAGCACCTTTTTGCTCGAAGTGGTCTCCAGTTCAACATCAGCATCACTGTCAGGCTCTACGTCAGACACGTCTGTGTCAACATCGCTGTCGGCTTTCTGCTCAATTGTCTTCCTCTTTGCTATTCCACTGCATATATTACTTAGCACCTTTTTGCTCGAAGTGGTCTCTAGTTCAACATCAGCATCACTGTCAGGCTCTACGTCCGACATGTCTGTGTCAACATTACTGTCATCTTTCTCGTCAGGGATTTCCTCAATATCTAGTTCATCAAGATTCTTACCACAAAGTGCATTCAAGTTTCCATTCTCAACTGCCAAAAGCAGTTTGCTCAGTTTGGCAAGCTCAAGTGTATGACTTGGTAGTCGATAATAGTCTTTATGAACGTTTGCACTGTGGCCCATGTGTCTACACAGTAGCTCAAATTCATTATGTTTCATGTCCAGCAACTGAGAAACAGTGGCTATGTATTTTCTCAAATATGTGCTCGTCACAAGGTCAGGCCTTTCCAGCTTTACACTATCAACCACCTTTCTCACGCAAGTGTGACCATCAACACTGTTCAGCCCAGAACACCGGGCAAAGACATATGGATTGGCTTCATCAACACCAACTTTATGCCTTTTCTGCAATAGGCAGTCAATAGCAGAAACCATATCTGTGGTCAGCAGAACCGGTACAGTTCGGTTCCGTTTACCTGGTATTTCAACTAGCTTTAATCGACTGCAAAGTTGCTGTTCGACATTTGTCAGTGTTTTTTGTATGTCATTAAGCCCAGACGTTGTAGCCTTGCAATGGTGATACGACTCAATGAGCATCCTGGATGCTTCGCCACTCCTCCGCTTATTGAAAAGAATAACACTTGTAAGTGTTATGCTAACAAGACTGCTGTAGTTGTCAGTGTCTGCATGTTCATTCAGAGCTTCACAATACTCTACAACTGACTTGTCCAGATAAGTTCTCACTTTGACAAGATCAGACGTCAGCGGCAGTAAATCTTGCTTCTTTCGTCTGTCGTCTTTCATCGTTTTAAGGGCAACTGATGACACTCGAACTTTCCATTCTGTATCATAGAGACGAATGAAAGCCTCTGCATCTCTCTCAAGTACCACATTGCGTTCACGCAGTGCTCTATTGACAACAAGGCCACTGCAATTCCGCAAAGCATAACCCAACTTCAGTGCCACAGATGGTTTATTGAGTCTGGCAGATGAAGAATGGGCTGATGCTACATATTTTGCCTCTTGTTGTACAGCACAAACTATATCATCAAATCTGTCTGGCTTAATGAAAGACGATAACTCAGCATCTGGCTGGTTTGTGTTGTTCCTGAGTCTCATCAGTAATCTGGCAAGCATTCGCATTCTCATCGACACATGCTTAAACTGGTTAGATGGTTTACTGTGAGCCAACAGTTCTCCATATGACAGAATAAGAGTATCATTCTTGGCCACCAGTGACACGTCATTGTGTGACATAATGCTTAGCACTTGTTGCACTTCAGCACTCAGTCTTGAAGTTGAGTACACATAAGGTGTCAACAATAACGCTGCATCCTTCTGACAGCTCTTGGCTGCAGGCAATTCAGTGTCACGAAACTTGCATTTATCACAATGACGCCAAAGTTCTTTGCGATAGAAAAAACCCAAGCAAAATCGACATGGCAAAAAGTCACTGTGACTGATATCAGCATTAGGACGTCTAACAACAACAAGCTGTCCAGTTTTCTGAGAAAGTACCTTAATGTTATGGTAATAATCACCGAGTAAACGCAACTTATCTATCTCATACATTCGGCTGTCCGGGTTCCCAGTAAGTGAAAGTATTTTCTGTACTCTGGCTTCAGACTTATGAACTATCTCATAATGGCGCCAAATGTTTGTAATCAATTTTTGGCAGAAGTAACAAGCATGCTGCTTGTCATGTACCACCTTGTTGCCGGACTTCTTTATCTTCGCGATAACTGAAAAAAATAACAAATGCATAAAACTATTTGCATGAATTGCATCAAATATGGATGGTATCCTGATACATTTAATGTCAGAGACTCAGACGGTCCAACAATGCAAGATTTCCATGTTGTACAGTTTCAACTTCGTTGGAGCTAAGAGCTGTGACCAGGGGCGTAGCTGGGTTTTTGTGACTGGGGGGTCCAGATTTTTAGGGACCTTCCCTCCCCTCCCCTTAGAAGCATGGCCCCTTGATTCCAGCTAGGGGGTCTGGGGGCCGGGGCAGATCCAGAGCTGTCTGCTGGGGGGGGGGCAAACCCCTTTCCCTCTCCCCTCCCTCCCCCTCCTTTAGAAGTAGGCCCCTTAAATCCAGCTAGGGGGTCTGGGGGAGCGCTGTAAACTCCCCAGCAGGGTCTGGGGCAGAGCCCCAGCTGAAATCGAATTTGGTGCATTTTAGCCTTAAAATCTGGCCTCTGGTGGCAACAATTTTAATGGTTTTCCACAGAATCAACTGACCAAACTTCGTACAGTTTAAACAGTGAAGGCAAATCAGGACCATGTGTCCTTTTTGGTGCAGAGCAAGATTTCTCACTACTGTGAATATAAACATTCGTGACGGTCTTCACGACGTGTGACCTCAGGAGACGTCAGAGTCGATGTATATACGCTTTTCTTGCAACGTCAAAAATGGCAGTCTAAGTCTCGCATGCACACTGTCCAGTGTCCGTACACATATGAACACAAACAACACATTAGCAAAAAGTGCAATGGCATAGCTAGCATTAACAACAGCCTAATTGCAGCTGTGGTAAAGAGGTTGCGAAGTGTTACAGATAACAAAGTATAGAAAGCGTTTTTTCCTTTTCGCAAATCTTTCAATGACAGCCTGTTCACTTACAGGAATATCCCGGTGAATGTGCAAGAGCGCTAGCCCAGTCAGTCGACTTTCACTCATCCGTGACCTCAGCCAAATTTTACTCTTCTAAGAGTCGAAAAACAGTCCTGAGGTGATAAATTTGTAATATGGGAAGAATTTATGAGACCCTGAAATAGGAAGATTGGGAAAACTGGTTACTCTCCAGAGACCACTCTGGGGGGGAGCGATCGCCCCCACCGCTCCCTCCCATGGACCCGCCACTGTCTGGGGAGCACTGTAAGCTCCCCAGTGGAGTCTGAGGCAAAGCCCCACCCGCCAACGATTTTGGTGCATTTTGATGACATAGCAACGCTACTGATTGCACCAAAAATGTGCTTTTGCAACTGCACTGCGATTGAAAAAAATGACTGGTTCCATGTTCCGTTCTGTATACAAATTATGTAGTTGTGAATTGTGCGCATTGTACAGTAAGTGTTGTGGATTCCACAATTCACAACTTGAATAGCACAAATGAAACGACTTCCACTACGACCCCCCTCTACCACTCCCCCAAAAAAATCTCATTGGAATTGCGCGAAACCCACGGGTGGCCTTGGTGACGGCTGGGGTGTCCGGACCCCTGGACCCCCCTCCAGCCAGCTACGCCCCTGGCTGTGACCTCTAGATCTGGCTATCTAGCCTCTGCAATAGCAGGTTAGGGTTACTTCATCTGTCACTATAAAAAATAGTTAAAGCATAAACCATGTTGTAACAAGAAACTCAGCTATGTCTCACAGGTCGCACATCACCCGAGTCCCCACTGCAACCATATATTTCATGGGGGATTTTTCAGATGTGGCAAGTTTTTCACAGGGGGTGACCACGTCAGAATTTTGCATGTTTCGTATTACAAAAACCAGAATTATGGGTCTACCATATGACATGTTAAGCCATTTCGATACAATACCAGAATGTGACAGACGGACAGAATTTTGGTATCAATTGTCCCACATCAGTCATGTGGACATGCAATAAAAATGAAGATGCTAAGGCTGAAAAATATGAATTCATGAATGTAATGAAGCAAAACAATATGCAGTGATGGTACACCAAGACCAAGACCAAGACAGTTGTTAGATAAATCAAGTAAGTAAGTAACTTTACTTACCACACTTTATGAAAAGAGAAAAGAAAAAATAAAGTAACAATAACAAGTAGCTCAGCTGTCGCTGACATGCCGCACGATGCGCTGCACGCTAGTACTTTCCAAAATTTTGTTTCGGCGTAACGTTGAAGCTTCTTGTCATCAAACACTTCGTCGTCGTCGTCTCCCGCCAAAAACAAACTCCGCCGACAACATAATGCTACCAACTAGCCACGGTCCGACGGTAATTGAGTTGATAATAGACGGTCGCCGCATCGACAACATGCGATGAAGCGAGATACTGGTCGAAAATCACGAAATTTTCATACCCCACCTGCATTCGATGCCCCCGTTAGGGGGTTCCGTCGGAATTTTGCAACGATGTTTATAATGATGGTAAAAACCTGATGGTGAAAAATTTTTAAAGATATGCTTAGTCGTTTTGACACAATACACAAACGTGACGGGCGGACGGATGGACACAGCACGACGGCATATACCGTGCTTGCATAGCATCGCGTGGCAAAAACTGATGACAAAAAATCTGGTCCGATTCCTAGTCTGTGGAGGCAGTCCTGAAATAAAAACCTATAGAGGCTCTGTGTTGAAAGAATTTGAGGAACAAGTGGGTTTTAAGCCTTCAGTGAAAGAGTGAAGGGGTGATGGATGCTGAGAGCAGGGAGAACGATGATGGTGATCTGACATGAGACTCACAATGAGGTTCACAAAATGAAGTGGGAAGTTTATTCCAGAGAAAGGTAAAGCACACCAGAAAGAGCAAGTGGTGACTTCTAATGAGGAAGTTGTGGGTGGTAGGGCAAGAGTGACAATAGACGACGAGCAATTAAAGGGATTAAACAGAGTTCAAATTGTGGAGGTACCCAAGTTGAGTAGTATACTGTCAGAACCTTATAAGTGAGTGACAGGAGCTTGTATTCAACACATTTATTAATTTTCAGTCAACAAAGAGACTTAAGAATGACTATGATGTGAGAGAATTTGGGAGCTTTAACAACAGCATGGGCAAGAATTTTGAATGTGTTGGAGGTGGTTTAGTTGCAACTTGAGAAGACTGTAGTATAGAGAATTACAGTAGTAAAGTTTGGAATGAATGAGTGAGGCCCAACTTCTTTTAATTACAGAAGAAAGAACTACCTCCACTATCTCCACGGAACCCGCTCGCCATGTTCAAAATTCCAAACAACAAAACAACACTGCTATCATAATCAAAGACTCAAAATATCAAAGTATGCATGCACTTGTAGTCACGTGAAAGATGAGAATAAAAAAAGGTAAAGGAGCGTATAGTTCTTCGTGAAATTCACCTCAGAACTACAGGACGCCACTTGTCAATGGGATCACACAGTGTTATCTGCCACCCGACAGAGGTGACCGCCTCGCCTTCACCCCGACCGAGCAGGTTGGTACTCGATTTATTACCGACAAATAACTGTCAGAACTGTCTTGGTGACGAGACCAAGACCTTCAAGATCAAGACCAAGACCAAGACCAAGACACTAAAATACTGTCAAGACAAAGACAAGTATCAAGACTAACTATCACTGACGGTATGTAACTCAAAATTTGAATATGGCTGGTCGAAAACATTCATTCAAAATAATAGTCAGGAATGAAATATACAACTTGTAACAACAGCTTGCAAACTATAGACCAATGCAAGTCAGTGAATAAAAAATGATTAGTATGCAATGTAACTTACATGGTTCATATCTTTGCTGTTCACATTTCTCAACATTGTCATTGTCGACTTCTTGCTGAGAAATAAACCTTCCCTACAAGCATAATGGTACTCAATATGCAACATCTGTTGAAATTAGATTTACAATTAAAACTAACTTATATTTCAGTTTTGTCTAAAAAATAAACATCACAACACTAGTAAGTCTGCTAAGTTATATGCTGTCCTAGTATCGACTGCAGCGAGTAGCGAGTAGGGTTTAATGTCCCTCTCAACACACTGTATATCCATTTCCAGGGAACAGTTCAAGCGTGGACTTAAGACATGGTTGATTGAGCGTGCTTATGTGTAGGTAGTGCATCTGAGAATTTTTTATTGAAGACACGCTATATAAATTCACTTTTTGATTGATTGATTGATTGTATATCATCTTAGAGACAGTCTTTCCAAGGAACTGACTGTAGCCTGCAGTGGTAGTGTCAAAAGGGAATGGGTATGGAATGTACAGGTGCTGCGATGCAACTGCCATTCTCTCACCATATCAGTGCATGTAGGAAGGAGGGGCATATTCATAAACCTTTTTTCTGCTGTACTACATGCCTGACATCAAACAATAAACTACCTGAAAACCATATAGTAAATACCAGTAGGTATAAATACACCTGCACAGGGTGTGGGATGTTCCAACTTTCCACAGTGTGGATGTGTCAGCTATCACTTTCCAAAGCCCAATCTGCCTACAAAATATGAAATGCATAACTTCGCCCATTCCAAATTAGAGGTGCCCAAAAGTTAGGAAGTGGGTCACTTAAATGACCTATAATCGCCACCTAAGGTCACGGGAATGACAGCTCAATACAGCACCTATGATTTCCTATTAACGTTCCATAGCAACCATAGCCCTATCTTGAGTTGTTTCAAAAATACAGCGAGATGTTGACTTAAATCGCAATTTTCAATACCCCACCTGTATTTGATGCCCCAGTTGAGGTGACCTATCTGAATTTCGCAATTGCATCTGGTGCAAGAGAACTAATAATAGCTCTACTACAAAAAACATTCAACATACCAAATCCACTGGCCTTGTCACATCGTCATCACCTACACATTTCCAGTGTAATAGGTTAAGTAATGCTAATGCTGTTATCATTTTTACACTAAAAGAAGAAACTTAGGTATATAATAATAATAATAACTAGAAGTTGTAGTCATCGCTAGCACTCTTGACGACATGTAGGCTGAAAGCCACCCCTTGCAGTTGTTAGTCGTAGTATGAAATCGCTGCACTTTCTGGATGGTGCCAATCGGTGCGCCATGGAGCACAGAGTTGCAGTAGTCGATCCTGGACAGGATGAGGCTGCATGCTAACGTCTGTGCTAGTTCTATCAAGAGAGGATGTCTGATATGACGGATGGCCTGTGTGTGATAGGTATGATAACAGATGATAACGGCACATATACACCAGCATATGATGGACAATAAGTCTAAAGGACGGTATGGTATGGTTTAGTAGAGTTTAACGTCCCACTCAACACATTATGGGTCATTTCGGAGACGATTTTACGGGTCACATGACCCAACCAACAGTGTCATAGCACTGAAGGACGATGGTTAGTCAACCAGGTCAAGGGCCAATACCACCAGGCTCAGCTCACTAAAAGGTAAAGAGAAGGATGTAAGCAAAAATTTTTTAGCATCTATATAGCACCATTAAGACCAAAGACACAGAAGTACTTGAACACAGAGCTAAACCAAGCAAGATCAAAGCCCGATACAGTCGACCAACCTTTAAGAACTGCTCGTATCTTTGTGCACCATTATAATAGTACACAATACTGTAACACAGATATAGTTTTTATTTATATTCCCCTTCCTCCAGACCAACATCACATCTCAGATGTGGCCAAGTGGAGGTAAGGAGCGAGGATGATTGCACTCTGCAGATCTAACATTCGATAATCATAGCATGTACAAATTCCTATTGGTCAGTAAGCACAGAGTAGCTCACACGCCACGTTTTCCAAAGAACCCGGTACTAGTTTCAGAAACGTTTGAATTGAAACATCTTAAATGAGCTTCAAAGTCACTCTGAGCTTTAGTCTTTTACCATAGCTATGCCTTTATCATGTAACATTTGCAAGATGTTACCTCTTATTTACTGACCAAGATCTTATGTGACTGAATGAACACGACCTTAAGCAGTCCTTCAGTTTAACTGACATACAAACAATGCTTCCAGAAATAACTTCCAATCATGGTAATTAATTTAGTAGATGACATGCTCTATTTTTATACTGACCATTCTAATTCTTAGTTCAATAAATTGGTTAAGATGTTCTAAGTAAGTTTATTTATAAAGCACCATAATCGTAAACAAATCACAATTGCCGAGATGGGTCACTGGCAAAGGTTGAATGGGAAAAATGAAATGAGCAAAAACATCCAGCAGCAAATGTTCCATTGTAACTATGGCAGTAGGCTATATTATAGCCTTTTTAAAATACAGACTGACCAAGGGCCACATCAAATCCAGAATTAGGTGAGTACAAAAAAAAGTATATGGTCTTGTCTTCAAGTTCTTCATGTTTCTTTCAACTGTATTCCTCCGGCTCTCCTTAACATAGACCCTAAAGGTAGATGGAGGCCTAGGAAGGAGTTGGGAGTTAACATGCAAAAGTAAAAGCTGGTTGGTAATAATGTGGTAAATGTCAGGAAAAGTTCAAAAGTTCAGCTGTATAAATATCCACATAAAATTTCTTTCTTGCACACTTATTATTATTATTAATGACATTTTTATAGCGCAAATTCGAAAGTTCAGCAAATGCGCTACTGGCAGTTAAACAGGTGTGTCTTCAGCTGTTTTCTAAAAACACCTAGAGTCATGTCAGGCGATCGCAGTTCAGCAGGCAGACTGTTCCAAACTACAGGGCCATGTACAGCAAAGCTACGACTACTGTAAACTGTCCTAGTACGCGGCACAGCGAGTTGTCCTGTTGTCGCAGATCGCAAGTTGGAACGTCCAGTTTGAGCAGAGACCGGTGTACAGTATGATGTCAGGTATGGTGGAGCCATGCCATGAAAACCAGTGTCTTGAACTTGATCCTTTGCCGTACTGGTAGCCAGTGAAGGTCGCGTAACACTGGCGTCATGTGCTCAAACCTCCTGGCTCCAGTGATGAAAGGGGCTGCGGCATTCTGAATCACCTGCATCCTCTGTAGCAACTGACTGTTGACACCGATCAGTACACTGTTGCAGGAATCCAGACGATTGGTGATGAAGGACTGCACCAGTGTGTTCATTGCCACCAGCGTCAATGACTGTCGAATCAGCCTGAATTGTCTCAGGTGAAAGAAGCAGGATCTGCTGAGTTTGGCGATGTAGTTGCTCATGCTCAGTTGACTGTCAATCTGAACACCCAGATCATTGACTAGAATTGAGAACTCCACCGTAGCATTCGGTAAGGTCAGAGTGTTCTCTACATGTATTTATACATCTATCAAACACTAAAGTAAACATTAACAACAGAACGATACATGGATGTGGTTTTGCTAAAAATAAAAAATGTCCACATACCACTTGAGCAAGAATTTTCAACTTGAAAGTCAGAGGGAATATACTCAGACTCAGATCCACTCTCAATGATACCACTGTCACCAATAACAATGGTTTCTTCTCCAATACCACAATCATTACTTCCAGAAGTGCAGGAAGTCATGGACGGCGGCAGCACAATACAGTCAAAGACTGTACTAATGTTAGTACTGTTAATGCATTCCATCATAGATAATTCACCAATGTGAAGAAATGATTCAACATCATTCCTCAGTGCAGCTATTGGTTCAGCAAGCTGCACGACTTCCGTGACTTCCATCATGTCCGCAGCATGGCCGCTAGATGTCGGTATGAGAGGACGACTGTTTCCAGACTCACTGCTGCTCAGTTCAGTTATCGGTTCAGCAGACAGCAGGACTTCCGCAGCATGGCCGCTAGATGTCGGTATGAGA
>Ga0209791_1000481_pt1 | contig 13869 bp, 7 predicted proteins | sample WorMetTyACAVOLI1_FD_187422 | JGI IMG/M metagenome (GOLD analysis project Ga0209791, IMG submission 187422) | Marine gutless worms symbiont microbial communities from Max Planck institute for Marine Microbiology, Germany - Olavius algarvensis... ... | reverse complement strand
TGCTCATGTTGATGCTCGAAAACCATACGAACCGCCCGTTCCCGGACTTCCGGGGAATATCTTTTGTTTGTCTTCATTACCCAATCCTCTCAAGAAATTGAGCCTCCGACAAACCCGGGGCGATTCAGCAGGGTTAGTGCGCCCTGAATAGGGAAATGATGATGACATTCAGAAGAAAATACCAAAAACCAGAAACTTATCCGAGAAACCCTAGGAAAAAATATCACCCGGTTGTCGGCGATAAGAATTTAACGGGTTCTTCAGAGGTTCCCTAAAACTGAAATAGCTGTCCAAAGTCAGTAAATTTTCGCCCTGCAGCATATCCGACAAATCGAGCACATCGCCACCAATACCGGTGGTAAAGTCAGCGATGGTATCGGTAGCCGGAGCACCGAAAGTGCCTTCATCGCCAGCTTCCAGTGCGAATATATTAATGCCGGCGCCACCGATGAGGCTGTCATCACCGGCTCCACCGATGAGGCGGTCATCGCCGTCGTCGCCAAACAGGACATCGTCGCCGCTGCCGCCGCGCAACACGTCGTCACCGGCGCCGCCTTCGAGCCGGTCGTCACCAACGCCGCCGAATACCAAATCGTCGCCGTCTCCACCAAGCACGACATCATCGCCGGCACCGCCGTCAACGACGTCGTCACCGGCATCGCCGGTCAAGGTATCGCGCCCCGCGCCGCCGGTCAGCGAATCCTGCCCGTCGCCGCCGCTGAGGTAGTCGTCGCCGTCACCGCCAACGAGCGTATCGTTGCCTTCGCCGCCGGCGAGCGAATCATTACCGGCATTGCCGCTGAGGATGTCGTCGCCGGTACCGCCAACGATGGCATCGTTAAGTGCGCCGCCGGCAATATTGTCCATGCCGCTGGTGCCGCTGAGCGTCTGATCGATGCTATAGAGCGACAATTGCGCCGAATCGGATTGGCCATCGCTATCGGTGAGCACGTAATCGACTAGAACCGGGTCCACTCCTGTCGGCGCCGCCGAGGTCACTTCATCCCAGGAGATATTAGAGATGCGGACCCAAGTGGCGGTGGCATCCGCAGTAAATCGAATACTGCCAATCTGCGGGTAGTCGGTGGCTGAAATCGTAAACGGTGAGGCCGATGACCTTTCGTTGCCGAGAACGGTGGTGCCGTCGAGTGCATAAATGGTATAAGCGACGGGTTCGTTGGCGCTGTTACTAGTCAACGTGAACTGCACGTTTTGCACGCCGTTCGGGTTTCCACCCTTGCCGGTAAAATCAACGACTACGGATTCGCCGTCGTCGATGCGGTCATTCGAAGCGCCACCCTGAACGGTGACGCCGTTGGCGCTGTAATTCAAAGTGGCCGCCGCACCGGTATTGTCGAATCCGCTCAGTGTCACATCGCTTGCGGTGACGTTGGCCGCACTCGTGGTTGCGACCGCTTCAGGCGTGGTGGTAATGGCGCTGGTATCCGGGGTAAATTCGTAGAAACCGTTACTGCGCACGACAAATGTCGAGCCGTCGTTCGAATCGGTAACCGTGGCCTGATAAACATTATTGCCATCGAGATCAATTTCATAGCTGTAAACCCAGGTCAGGTTACTGCCGTTGTCGCCTCCGGTTTGATCGAGCACGTCTACTGCGGGTGAAGGATCATAGGCGATGTCAAGCACACTACTGTCGAAACCGGTACCTGTATAGGCAACATCGATCGAGCCGACGCCGGTAAAAGCCGACAAATCGGCCGTTTCATTGCCGGCGTTGGTGGAGGTTTGGACCATCGTACCGAGAACGGCCCCGGCAGTGTCATAAACGGTGATCGTGACCTCGTCGTTATTGGCACTCTGGAAGTCGGCAATGGTCAACACCAGATTATCGACCCCGTAAGGCAAGACACCCGAATTGAAATTAAAGGTCGCTAACTCACCGGTGTTCAGACCTGTCGTCTGACCCCCGGTTACGCCGACGCCGTCGGCATTGAAGGCCAGTGCATTAGAGCCAGTCACCGTAAACTGCGACCCATCGATTGCCGCCTGCGACGTCAGCGTGATGTTCTCTGTAATGCCGGTGGGCGGAGTGCCGGGGGAGGTTGTCAAATTCAAGTCAACCACCGAACCCTTGTAGGTGAACTCGGTGAGCGTAGCATCGTCGACAATCTTATCGACGCCCCCGCCCTTGGACGTAAACGGCGACAGACTGGTGGCAAACTTCGGTCCATCATCGGTTCCGAGTGCCGTGATGACGTTGCCTGCCGCAACTTCCCAGGCACCTGAACTGTGCAAATCGTCGCGTGCGTCGGGTGCGTCGTCGACGATGTTGATCGACGCCGTACCGTTGGCGGTATCGCCGTTGCCATCGACAATCGTATAGTCGAAATCGAACACCGCGGGCGCGATGCCATTGGGTGCACTTAGCGTGTAGGAACCGTCGGAAAAGTCAAACGTAAAGGTGCCATAGGTGAAGCCATCATCGGCGTTGATCTCGACGTTACTGCCGTTAACCACTACGGTAGCGACGAGTGCCGGTGGCACGGTAACCGTACTGCCGTCGTAGCTGAAAGTGTAATCGGTGCCACCGATGTTGGTGGTAAAGGATTGCACAAAGCCGCTGTCGGCGCCAAACAAAACATTCGAGACCGATCCGGATGCGGTTATATTGCCGCCAACTGCCGTGGGTACGGTGGACAAGAGTTCTGCATCGAGCTCGGATACGTCGGCCACGATCAAGGCGTCATCGATGCTACCGCCACCTAGCGAATCGATATTGTGAATGTAGTTCAAATCGGATAGGTCGCCGGGCAGGCTCGATCCGATACCGACCGCGTAGGAATCGACCGAATTATTATTGGCGAATTCGATGTATCCGCTACCGATCGGCGAAGTGCCTGCATAGACCTCGCCGTCCGAAAAAAAATAGGAGATATTCTGTACGTCATCGGCCGGATTTTGCGCTGCGATATCGGTTGTAAGCTGCGTCTCGATTTCATCCGTTGCATCGACATAGTTGGTGCCACCGCCCGGAGTAACGCCATTCAGCGCCGTTTCGAAAGCGGTAAAGTTGTCGTATGTACCGACAAATGCCGCCGCCGTATTGAACGTAATTAAGGTGACTTCAACCTGGGTCGATTGGTTGAAATACTCGATCGCGAGTGCTTCCAACGCCTGTTTGGCGACATCCATGCGCGTCGGTTCGGTAGCCGGTGGGTTAGTGTTGCCGGTCACCGACCCCCAGGCCATACTGCCTGAGTCGTCGAGAGTAAATACAATGTTATACACTTGCTCTTCGGATTCGGGTATGTCTTGCGATAGATCGTTTGCGATCGGCGCATCGTCGACGATTGTAATCGTCAAATCATCGCTGTAAGCAGTTCCGTTGGTGAAGTTATAGGTAAATACTTCGTTAACATCGTTACTGCTGCCGTCGGGGGTATTCAGCGTATAAGTAAAATCTCCTGCGCTAAATCCCGGATTCGAATTGTCGGCGTAGACGGTTAGCGTGCCGAGCGCGGTAGCAATGGTAATTACGCCAGCCGTGGGAGTGTAGTTGGTGGCGGCGAAATCAATGCTGTCGAGGCTGTTTCCTGCACTCGGATCGTTGGCGAATAAATTACCGCTAGTCGTTGCCGATCCGGAGCCGGTACCGCCGGCCAACCCGGCTTCGTATACGGTGCCGGCGTCGGGGTTGGTGTCACCCACGGTGATTGTCGTGCTGCCGGTGGTAGTGGTTTGACCGTCGTCGACCGTGTAAGTAAAGGTGCCGTTGCCGGCAGTGGGACCCGCGTCAAACTCTAGCGATGTCAATTCCGCCAATGTCAGCGTTTGGCCTACCGTGAGCGGCGAGCCATCGGCGAGCGTGACTGTCCCCAGTGTGCCGGGCAGTGTCGCCACGGTTATCACGAGGTTCGCGTCGTCATTGTCGACATCGGTAGGCGCGGTGATGCCGAGACCGGTGTCGAGACTGCTTTCCAACGTAAAAACATTGTTGTTGAATACGTCGGGCGCATCGTTGACTGCGTTGATCGATAGCGTGCCGGCATCGACGCCGAAAAGATTGGCGTAAGATTGATCGAAGGCTTCAACCGTGATGTTACGCACCGAGGTACTCGGGTTATCCGAATTATTTAAGTAAGTTAACGAATCTAGCACGGTTTCATACTCGTTGATGTCGGCGCCGCCGCTTAGTGTCAGAGTCCAGGTGGTCCCTGAAACTGAGGTGCTCGCTGCTACGCTGGTGCCTGCAGTCAGATAATCGAGCACGTCTTGAGAGCCGATATAGCCTTCGATGGTGACGACCGCCGACGACAGGTTGCTGCTGTCGACGTCGGTGATGCTAATTCCCGAAAGTAGCGGCGTGGCGCCATCGTTTTCAGTGTAGTTCGTATCGGGCAAGTTGTTGACGACCGGTGGATTAACGACCACCGAGCTGACGTCAATTGAAACGTTGGCGGTATCGGTTTCGCCATCGTCGTCGATTAGCGTGTAGCTGAATCCAGCCGGGCCGGTATAGCCGCTATTGGGCGTAAAGGTAAAACTATTGTCGTTTGAATCGAATACGATCGAGCCATTAGTGCCGCTAAAGCTGTAAACTCCGCCGCCTAGGTCGGTATAGCCTGTGGTATCGACTTGTGCATTGTCGACTAGCGTATCGTTGGCCAGGGCATTGCTGATCGTCAGCGGCGCATCGACGGAGGTGAGATAACTGTCGTCAACCGCAACCGGCGGACCGTTATTGGCGCCAATCGTGCCGATCCCCTGCACCCCGCCGCCGATCAAATGCGCGGACGCGTCGAAATTGATTGTTTGGTTAAAATTGGTCAGATTCAGCGCCAGGGTTTCGTCTCCTTCGAAGACGTTGGCGTCGCTGTTGATCGTTACCGTCACCGTGGTCGACGAACTGCCGGCGGTAATCGTACCGACCGTGCTCGAAATCCCGACGTAGTCGGATCCGACCAGCGCACTGATATCCGCGGTTTCGTAATCAAATGTCAAATCGCTGCCGAGTGTCTGGTCGATCGAGATGGTAAATGTCATGATGGCTGTCCCGGCACTGGGTTCCTGTACCGAAACATCGGTAATACTAACCGTGGGCAAGGTCACAATGGTGACATCGGTAGTAGCCGTGTTGCTGTTGTTGAGGCCGTCGGTGACGGTGATGTCAATACTGCGCGCCGGGTTTGTAGTCGAACCATCGTTCGAGAACTGAATCGCACTGATTGCGCTTTGATAATCCGCGAGCGAGGCACTGCCAGACAAGGTAATCGTTCCTGTGGCTGGGTCGTAGGCACCCGCGGTAATACCGCTGGGTAGGGAACCAACCGTCAACATATCTCCCGCTTCAACGGCATTCACCGTGATTGTTGCGCCGACCAGATCGGTACTATCCGGATCGGTAATGTTGATATCCGTGTCGGCGATATAAGCTGCGGCACCGCCTTCGGTAAATGTTACCGCATAGTCATTGCCCGTCGCGGCACTGTCATCGGCATCTAGATCGATGGTCGGTGCCAGATTGACCGTGTAGGTTTCGCTGTCAGTCACCGGAGTCGCAATGTTGCCGACGGCGTCGGTAGCGATGAATGATGCGTCGATGGTTTGATCGGGATCGGCTGCGAGATCGCTGCCGGCAACGTTTATGCTGAAACTGCCATCGGCCGCCACCGCACCGGTCGAGTCAACACCGTTGACGGTTAGTGTAACGATGTCGCCCGCACTGAAATCGCCGGTAACACTGCCGGTAATGGCGACGGTACCGCCTGCTTCGGCACTGCTTATAATATCGTCAGCGGTGATATTGGCATCCAACGCAATTGTTGCGATGGCTGTAGTATCGACGGTATGCGTTGAAGTCGTAGTCGCGGAGAAGGGATTACCTGCGCCATCGGTTCCGGTGACGGTGGCATCGAAGCTGGTATCGGCGGCCAGGTCTGTGCCGGCAACGGAGATACTAAAGGTATTACCCGCACCAACTACGCCGGAGTAAGGCGTGCTGTTGATCGTAAAGCTGACGGTGTCGCCCGGGGCGGCGTCGCCACCGACGGTACCGGTGTCCTAAGATCCCATCAGATCGCTTAACAATGCTTCCGGTTTCAGGTCGGGCAATTCGCCGCTGTCCAGTACCCTGGCAAGGTATCGTCTAAACAAATACAACCACTCCTGCCTACCCACCTCTTTTTTGTTCGTTTTTGCGAATTTTGCCAATCCGGCAACGAAAGACTCTAACTTTTTTACGTTTTTGTCGGCCTTCATCGAGTTCCCCGCAGCCGTTTCAATCACGGCTTTGACGGCTTCGACCAGCATCGGGCCAACCAACAGGCCGCCAGCGTCCCGACCTCCTTCGGCGGCGCCGGCCGCAGCATTCATTACGGCCGCCATCAATTTGGAGAGCAACTGCCGCTTTGCATCGTTTATGCCCGGATCGATTATGCGCCCCGGATTAGAGGCCACCTCCCTGGCGGCTATCGACGTGATGGCGAGCCAATTGTCCGCCGAGAACAGCTGACCTTTTTGCTGTGCCATCGCAGCGCTAATAATCTCTACCAGAACACGAATTTCGGGGGACTTATCATCCACTACCAAACCAGGGGTAGTCGCAACATTGTCGATAATAATGTGCAAGAATTCCGCGGCTTGAGCCTTGCTGAACAATCGCTGTAAAGGGTCGAAATCACCGCTGCGCACCCCGTTGGCCAAACCCTCCGCGATCTCGCGCACGATGACTTCGCTGAGTTGCGCAACCGTCTCGGTCCACTTATCCGAGTCGATATCGCGCACCAATAAGCCGGCATTGGCGCTGACCGATTCGAAGGTCGTCGCCAATAATGCGACGCCCAATGGTTTGTCGAAGGGCGGTGAATTGTCATTAAGCGTCCGCGCCGCTTTGAGCAAAAGCTGTTCCACAAGTCGGTCGGCCTCGGATTCGGCGTTACTAAAAAACACGCCCGGTCGAGTAATGACGGCATCCAGCATCGAGCTGTAAATCCGAACCAAACCTTCTTTCCCAAAGTCGTCCTTCAGACCATTATCCTTAATTGACACTAATACCGCTTGTGTCAACGCACCCACCTTGGTGTCCGAGGCGAACTCTTTTCCTAGTATGGCAACTTGATTGCGCGCCAGCGCATCGATTGCCGCCTCCGATATCGGCCCCAGGAACTCGTTTCTCAAGTCGTACCAGGGTTCGTTACTTGTTCCGGAATCCGCTACGGCGGCAATCAATGGATTCAAAATAGAAGTAGCGACATCCCGTAAATGCGCTGCGTCGAGATAGCTGTCTATGTTGTTGTTAACCGATCGCAGCCCGGCTTCGACAAAGATTCGGATCGCGCCCGATGCAAAGTCGACCCCGGGAGCAGCGGGATCGTCAGGGTCCGGCAGTAAATCACTCAAATTTGCAGCGACCGAAGAAATCAGCTTGGCACCATTTCCTTCGACTCCAAACAGGGCCGGGTTAGCAACCAGGTAATCGAATGCTATGTCGGCAAGCTCTATGCCGATTCTTCCAAGCGGAGTCTGACGATTGGCGGCCGCCGACCACTGCGTCAAAATCGCCAAGCCTTCGAGTTCACTGTCTTTGGCGAAGACCGGATCGAGCCGCATCGCGGCATCGATAACCCGCGTTTGAGCCGCCAATCCGGACGGTGACTGATCGCCTCGGTTCACCAGGTCGTGAGATTCGACCCACTCCTCGCGCGGCAACAGGTCATTTTGCATAGCGATCCGAACGATTTTTACGGCTCGCTCAGGTGTTGTCAGATTCGCCGTATCGATGGCAGGGGCGGTAAATCCAGCATCGAGCTTTTGATCCTGATAGGCTCTTTTGGCAGCGTTACCCAGTCGCATAATCGACTGAATACCAAATACTACGGCTTGTGGTGACATTGCCATTAGACTGCCCACCTTTGTTCGATTGACGCCCAATCATAAACTCTGAGGCTTTTTTTGCCGAACAGGCGCAGCAAGCCGAGAGAAGTTACACGCCCGCCAGCGGAATTGTCGTCAATACCTTCTGCCCATTCATGCTGGGTTCTATCGCCTCGCAGCGAATTATCAAGAATCTCTTTGACGAAATTGGGATATCTCGCATCCCCTTTAAAGCGACAATTGGATGAAGTTTCGTAAAATTTCGTGGAGAACTCGATTTGTCTTTGGCGCTTAAAATCAAAGACGCTAACGACAACTGCCATAATTATGATGACTGTCGTCGCCAGGGCGGCTAGCGTCACAGCGAGGGCTATTGCGGCATCTAAAAATTCCATTTTTGCCTCTTATTATTCTCTATGCGTGCTAACGAGCAATGTGAGCAGGCCCAAGGATAATAGTCTTATTTTCGTTAGTCTAGGATTTTACGAGATCTTAAGATCCCGGGAATTTCGGGTTAAGCATGAAGGGGCAGTGTCAATAATCTTTCGCACTTTTGGTCGGGCGGTGTTCCTCAAGCAGAGTGCTGAGCCTCCGGGTCTTGCTGTTTTAACCATTCCATCGAGACGTACTTGGACACCCCATTTGCTACTGGCGATGTGCCTGGATCATGAAGTGACCAGTATCACTGCTGAATTTCCATCAGGCAAGGCACCCACCACTCGAGGTCGGCCCCTGATCTTCCGCATGATCAGATTTTTTGTTTCAAGTTAATTCGCCGATTATGCCGTCTCGAAAACCGCCGAGCAGCTTTAATGCGGTTGGCGCCCTGGCGCCAATCTCTCCAACGAGGCGCAAATTTCCATTCGCATCCGCTTCGGTCAATAACACGTTTTCAACCACATCGAGTACACGTCGTGGCTGCCCGCTGTGGTTCGTAACACATCGAACGGCATCGTAACCTGCCAGCCAGGCCCCCGCGACTTCGTAATCGAAGTCTTCACGTTCAAGCAAGTGTGTGCCGACTTCATACAGTCGCACCGTGTTTTCATCGTTCAGGTAATTCCTAAGTACCAGGAACAGATCGCTTGCGTCTTTGCGTGGTGTGTAGCTGTGTCGCTCTGACCACGCCATGAGTTTCAGAATCGCGAGCATCGGCAGGCAGACTGTTGCAACAGGTATTTTGTCCGGCAACAGTACTTGCACCGATGTCGCACGCGCTTCTCTGTACCCCAATACAGCCATCACCGCGTTGTCTTCCGGCCATTCGATGGCTCCATCCTCTCGTTCCACTCCGCCGAACGGAATAAGATCGAGCGGCACGCCGCTAAGATGGGTTAGCCGGTGAATACCGGGTCGGCCGGAGGTGAATTGGCCGGAGTTCAAGCATACATCTCGAAGCTGGTGAAAATCCGCCCAACTAGAAACGGCGACACCCAGGTCAATGTCTGTGGTCGCGCGAGTGATCGGCACACCGTGGCCGTAATGAAGCAACAAATCCCTTGCCATCGCACCCACGATTAGGAAATTGGCCTCGGGCGCAGCGTCTCCGATATCGGTTAATACTGCTGACAGCCAGCGCAGTTCCGTTTTATCGCTTAAATCCATTGACTATTTTTACGTAAATGAGATCGGCGGCTTCAAGACAACGCGCATCACCGATATTCAGCAGGTCCGCGTAGATAAGCGGGTCGGGTATCAGATCTTTGGTTTCTGTCGGGAAGTCCCAAAAGCGCTGCAGAATTTCGACCGGGCCGTCCGGTTCCTTTTGCAGCTTGTAGTCAATCAACAAGCGTGGATCGGCTTTTGCTCCATAAAGGGTAACGGTTTCCGGCCGCAGCGCCTGGGTCAGGCGCTCTGCCGCAACCTCGCCACCAAAGGCCAGATCATATTTCGTTGGCGTCACTTTATCCCACCACTGTGCCTGATCGGTGCGGAAGCGCCCGAGGATGAGCTTGGGACGCAGTGTTCGCGCATACGCTTCTGCCCAGTGCTTCAACAGCAACTCAGGTTTCAACAGCCTACGCTCACCGTCGATTACCGCAACGAAGCCCAGATCCGGAAGGTCGGCCATTACCCAGCCGACCGTGCCGTGGGCGACGCCTGCCAGGCGCGCGATCCCGCGGTACGGTGCAGCGACCCAATCAGGATTGCACAGCAGTGCAAACAGAACCTTGAGGCCGCTCGCTTGAAAAGCGCGGCCTTTTGCTTTGTTCGTTCCTGGCATTTCCAGTGGCCGCTCGCCCTTGATCCATACGTATACGGGCGGCTGATCAAGGAAGGCGTTGCCGGCAGCATCGAGGAAGGCGATGTTTCGAGCCTTGAGTTTTTCGGCCAACGGTGGCGTTACATAATCGGTAACGAGTAGCGGCGGCTTTCCGGCGTGTTCGATCTGATGAAGCACGGCGCCCAGGGTTGCCGGGCGGAGGCCCTTTTTGACCTCCACGGCATAGACGCGGGTTTTTCGGTCGCGGCCAATGCGCACATACGCATCGACTTGGTGGTCAGCGATGTCGATGTCCCGCTGTTCAACGGTGGCTGTTAGGCCGAACTTCACCAGTTGAGCCAGGACGGTGTCGAGCAATTGGTTTTCTCCAGCGATGTCCATTTTTAAGAATTATCCACGTATCGTGGACATCTGTCAATTATGGACAACTATTTCAAACGACCTGCTTCCTTGCGCTTAATGCCAACAACCTATCCCCGCGCATCCCAATAACGGTGGACTTGGGGTCCGTTAAGGAGATTGCTAGTTGATTTGCATCATAGATTGATCCACTTTTAACGAGGTTTGCACCAAACAACAGGCCCGTCTAAGTTCGTCAAATCTAATGATTAACCAACAAATTATCTTTCCCAACATGATCCAGTATTTAATACAATTGATGGATCAAATTTGGATGCAATTCAACACCCTACTCAGAAATCACGTTTTTTTGATTTATTCCGCACACCACATGGGTTTTAGAAATAAAAAAGCCCCTATCATCAAATAGATAGGGGCTAAATTTGGCGGAGAGAGAGGGATTCGAACCCTCGATACGTTGCCGTATACACACTTTCCAGGCGTGCTCCTTCGACCACTCGGACATCTCTCCGGATATTGGTACCACAAAGACAGGGCGCGAAGACTACAGGATCAGAGTTTGGCCCGCAATAACCCCTGCCCTATTTTGGCGTTGGCCTGCACCCACCGACGCATGCGGTGTGAGCTCCGGCATTCTTCTGGTGAATCCGAAAATTGAATCGTTTTGCGTTGTGGGCCAGCAATGACGATTAACCAATGCTTTCAAAGTTGCAACGAAAATCACCAAATCGGCCGCGTAAATTTGGTAACATGCGTTCTTTTTTTGGGTCGCCGTCTTATGTTAACCGTTATCTCGCCCGCCAAAACCCTGGATTTCGATACGCCGACCCTGACGGACGTCTATACTCAGCCGGCGCATTTGACCCAGTCCCGCCAGCTGGTGCGGCGTCTGCGGGAGCTTTCAACGCAAGATATTTCTAAGATGATGAGCGTTAGCGACAACCTGGCCGAACTGAATCGAGAGCGTTTCAAGCAATGGAAAACCCCGTTTCGACCGGATAACTCGCGCCAGGCTATATTTGCCTTCAAGGGCGATGTCTATCTCGGGCTGGATGCCTATAGCATGGCCCCGGCGGAGGTCGATTTCGCCCAGAATCATTTGCGCATCCTGTCGGGTTTGTACGGCTTGCTACGCCCGCTCGACCTGATGCAGGCTTACCGTCTCGAAATGGGCACTCGCCTCGGCACCGAGCAGGGCAGCAATCTGTATCAATTCTGGGGCGACCGGATTACCAAGACGATAAACCGGGAACTGAAACAGTCGGATTCGCAAACTCTGGTTAACTTGGCATCGGGCGAGTATTTCAAATCGATCAAGCCCAAACAGCTAAATGCGGAGATCATCACCCCTGCCTTCAAAGAGTACCGCGACGGTCAGTACAAGTTCATCCAGTTCTTCGCCAAGAAAGCGCGCGGATCGATGGCGCGTTACCTGATCGACCGAAAAATCGACAACCCGGAAGCGCTCAAGGATTTCGACTACGCCGGCTACGGCTATAATGCCGAACTCTCCGGCAATAACGAATGGGTGTTTACCCGTAGACAATAAGTCTACGCGCAGCGCGAGGATAGCCTATGGTTGAGCTCTCCCCTATCGCCCACCGAATTCAACTGATATCCGGCTTGATCGCGGCCATCGCGGTGCTGGTCGTCCTGATCATTTCACCCGGCATCGACAGCAATGCCCGCAGTACGGTGGACAAGATCAAGCTGCGCGGTTATCTCAAGGTGTTGACGCTCAACAGCGCCACCACCTATTACCAGGATATCGACGGACCAAACGGCTTCGAATATCAACTGGCTACCTGGTTCGCGCAATCTCTCGGCGTAAAGGCCCGCTTCGTCACGACTTCCAGCTTCAGCGAACTTTACCCTGAACTGTTATTCGGTACCGGCGACATCGCCGCCGCCGGCATGTCGAAAGGCGAATCGGATTTTAGCCGCTCGGTCGCCTACGGCCCGCGCTATTACGAAGTTAGCAACCAGGTGCTGTACCGCAAGTTCAAGGCCGACCGTCCGAAAAAGATCCGCAACCTCATCGGCGGATCGTTACGGGTCATTAGCGGCACCGCCCACGTCAAACTGTTGCACGGCTTGCTCGAGGCCTACCCGGACCTGACCTGGATAGAGGTCGACGATATCGCACCCGAGGAATTGATCGAGCAGGTGGATGCCGGCAAAGTCGACTATATTCTCGCCGATTCGCACGAAATCGCACTCCAGCGCCGTTATTTTCCGGAATTGCGCATCGCCTTCGAAATCGGCGAGCCGCGCCAGCTCCGCTGGGCCTACAATTACGATGACGACGACAGCCTGGCGACCGCGATCGAGACATTCTTCGACGAAATCGAACAAGACGGTCGGCTCGAACAGTTGATCCACCGGCACTACAGCCATGTGGAAAAATTCAACTACTCGGACATTCGCACTTTTACCAAGCGTATCGAAACCCATTTACCGCAATTCGAAGCGCTGTTCAAACGAGCCTCGGCGGAAGTCGGCATCGACTGGCGCCTGCTGGCCGCCATCGGCTACCAGGAATCCCTGTGGAATGCGCGCGCCAAATCACCCACCGGCGTGCGCGGCCTGATGATGCTAACCCTGACGACGGCGAAGCAAATGAAGGTTAAAAACCGGCTGGATCCGGCGCAGAGTATCCGCGGCAGCTCCAAATATTTCGCCAGCGTCCTGAAGCGCATTCCCGCGCGCATCACCGAACCGGATCGCAGCTGGTTTGCGCTCGCGGCCTACAATGTCGGCCTCGGTCACTTGGAAGATGCTCGCATCATCACCCAAAGCCGGGGCGGCGATCCCGATCGATGGATCGACGTCAAGGAAAACCTGCCGCTGCTGGCGCGCAAAAAATGGTACAAAAAAACGAAATACGGGTACGCACGAGGCTGGGAGCCGGTTAAATACGTCGAAAATATTCGCCAGTACTTCGACTATCTGACCGGTTTTGAAACCAAAGCGCTACGGGAAGCCGGCGAGTCCAAAAAACCCAAACCGGATGTCGCACCGCTGACCCCGAGTATGTAATCCCTGCTGCGGCCTTGTCTCAACCTCCACTGGCGCCATCCCCCCAAAAAAAAGTGTCATTCCCGCGTAAGCCTACGCGGCCCGGCGGGCTCCGACGTATCGGAATCTTGTGAAGACGGCGCGTTATAAGATCCCCGCTTACGCGAGGATGACTAAAATTGCTGTCATTCCCGCACAAGCCTACGCGGCCCGGCGGGCTCCGACGTATCGGAATCTTGGGAAGACGGCGCGTTATAAGATCCCCGCTTACGCGAGGATGACTAAAATTGCTGTCATTCCCGCGCAAGCGCATAGCTGTCCGGGGAAAAACTGAAGAAGGAAGTAAAGGTCTTGCTGTTCCTAATGTTTGGGGTTACAACCCCGAGTGCGAACTCAAAAACAAAAGGAACAACAAGGTGTACAGTAATACTCGA
>Ga0209791_1000463_pt1 | contig 14137 bp, 17 predicted proteins | sample WorMetTyACAVOLI1_FD_187422 | JGI IMG/M metagenome (GOLD analysis project Ga0209791, IMG submission 187422) | Marine gutless worms symbiont microbial communities from Max Planck institute for Marine Microbiology, Germany - Olavius algarvensis... ... | reverse complement strand
ATATTAGATTTCGTGTGCCTACGTGTTTGAAGGTCAGCCAAATGACTAAGTATCTGAATTTATTAGATCTGGGATGAAAAATCGGGCAAAATGAAGCTGCTTTTTGCCTACAGACCGAAAACAAGAGTGAACCAATACAGGAGTAAACAATGATCGGAATTATGGCCGACAGCCACGGGAACCCCGAGACCATCCTGGCCGCTCTTGGTGTGCTCACGGACTTGAATTGCCGGCGCATCTACCATCTCGGTGATGTCTGCGATTCTACCCGTCCGGAAACTGCCGAAGCCTGCCTGGGACCACTGCGGGAGCAGTGTGTAATCACGATTAAAGGCAACAATGATCATGCGATTGTTGCCAATCACCTTGGCCGGAAAGAGACCCCGATAGCACCCAAAATTCTGGAATATATCCAGAACCTGCCTCTGGTTCAAAATTATCAGAACGCCATTTTAACGCATTCCCTGCCGTTTGCCGATACACTGGGTCTTGCGTGCATGATTGGCACCATGTCTGAAAAAGAGGCCCACCGTTCTTTCAGTGAATTTCCCCATCATGTAATCTTCAGAGGGCACAGCCATAGGCCGGAAATTCTGCGGCGCCGGGGGCGGCGGATCGAGTCACGCACTCCGGCTGTTGGCGTGAAAATTGATCTGGCTGAAAGACTACCCTGTGTGGTAACCTGCGGTGCGTTAACCCGCGGTTTATGCATGCTCTGGGATCCTGAAGAAAATTATGTTGAAAGCCTTTCGTTCAAGTATAACCCTGATGTTTTTTAAAGAAGGTTAAATATTTCACCATCCTTACAAAAATCGCTTTTTCAGAGTTTCTTTTTTGATCAAACTGGCCGCCCGCCTGAGGCGGGTATACTTTTCAGGGCAATGTCGGCGCTGACCGGCAGTTTGATGTGCTTTTACTTCTTCTTTTGAAAATCCGCAATTTCCGCCACGGCCTGGATGGCGGTCTGGATGTGCTCCTCGGTATTAAAAGGACCGATGCCGATGCGAACCGTCCCTCCGATTTTATCGGTACCCAATTGCTCGTGCACCAGGGGTGCGCAATGGAGCCCGGTGCGACAGGCGATATCGTACTCGCCGTCTAACAAAGTGCCCGTGTTGAGTGCTTCCATTCCAGCGACATTGAAACTGAGAACGGCAATGTGATCGGCCAGATCGTCCTGTCCATATAGCAGTACCCCGTCTATTTTTCTGAGGCCGTCTCGCAGCATACGGGTCAGCTTCATTTCATGGTGGTGAATCTGATCCATGCCTTTTTGCTGGATCCACTTCAAACCGGCGTGAATACCGGCAATGCCCACGACATTGCCGGTGCCGTACTCGAGCCGGTAGGGATAGTCGTCCAGATGCATCCGAGCAGCAGACCGGACTCCCGTTCCGCCGGCCCGGGTATGTCGAACCTCAATCCCCTCTCTCACATATAGACCGCCAATGCCGGTCGGTCCCAGCAATGATTTATGACCGGTAAAGGCCACCACATCGATGTGCATTTGCTCAATATCAATCGGCACTTTGCCGGCTGACTGGGAGGCATCAATTGCAAAGGCGACGTCGTGCTCACGGCAGATGCGACCGATGGTTTCCAAGGGTTGAACCGTGCCGAGCACGTTAGAGGCATGATTGACGATGACCAGACGGGTATTTGCTTGAATCTTTTGTTTGATTTTATCAGGGTCGACAAATCCGTTGGTATCGAACGGCACGTGGTCGACCTCGACGTTGTTTAACTTGTTCTGGTGATAAAGCGGTCGCAGTACGGAATTGTGTTCGAGGGTTGTTGTAACGGCATGATCGCCGGGCTGCAACATGCCGTAAATGATCAGGTTCAGCGCGTCGGTGGAGTTGTAGGAAAAACACAGCCGGTTGGGGTCATTGCCATTAAATAAGTCGGCCAGCATTTTGCGGGTCGTGTCCACCACGGCTCCGGTTTCCATGCACAGGTCGTATCCGGAACGTCCGGGGTTGACTCCGAAGCTCCGGTAAAAAGAATCCATAAAGGTATATACTTCATCCGGTTTGGGATAGGAAGTGGCGCCATTGTCAAGATAGATCAGATCTTCCATTATTGAATCTCCACTAATTAATCCACCCTGAAAAATAGTAGATTCAGGGTTGTAGATTGTTCTTTGAAAACGGATGCCTTAGTCAGCCGTCATTTTTATAGGTTAGTAATTATTCCGCCCGGACAACATCAAAACAGTCTCATCAGTTTCAAATGCACCATTATGTTTTATCCGAGCCTGATATTGCTAATGTTCGGAGCGGATTAATTAGGGCTCAATTGTCTCCAGTATCTCTCCATCTGCATTTAGCATGAATATCATGAATTCATTTTCAGCGGCGGCTTTGGACAGTTCGTTATAAAGTACTGCTTGAACTTCATGCTTATCGCCCTTGTTGGTTGTCAGGTGAATCAGACATTGCTGGGCATCTTCTTTTTCAAAAAAGGCGGGAATAAATGACACGTTTTGATCTTCGTACTCCTGGCCCAGAAACTGCTCATTGGCACCGGGATTTTGTACAACCACCCAGATCCAGGTATCTGATCTGATCTCTTTTTTCATCAATAGCATCCTTTCAAAATATAAGCGTGAGTTGTTTAGTCTTTAAACAAGTAAATCGGTTCCTACCTTAACTATGGGAAAATGATATTTTATGTTGTCATATCTCGGAATCCCTATCCTGTTTAGCGGCTGGCCGACTGAGTTCCCCTCGCATATCGATCTGCAGTTTATTTTTGACTTCTTCCGGCCCCAGGTTGCGGCTGAAAAGATAGGCCATCTTTGCCAGGGCGGCCTCAACCGTCATGTCGAAACCGCTGATCACACCAGCCTCCGCCAGTGCCGATCCGGTGGCATAGTCCGCCATATTCACCGATCCTTTGATACACTGGGTGCAGTTAATAATCACGATGCCCGACTCTGAAGCAGTCTTCAGGCTTTTAATAAGGTCTGGATCCTGCGGACCGTTCCCGATTCCGTAGGTCTCCAACACAAGACCTTTAATCCGCCTACGGCGGACGAGGGTTTAATTCCCCGCCCCTCGGGGCGATTATAATTTTCCGCTTGATACCCCGTTGCTTGCAGCGGGGTAGTTCATTGGGTGGTTGCAGAACATTGCAAACGATGTCGGCGGATATGCCGGGAAAAAGCCGCAGTACTGCGACGCGGGATTCTCTGATCGGTCTGACGACCACCGGTTCTGATGATTCCGCCGGGGGCAAAACCAGATCCCAGTTGATTTTAATTGCACTTCCGACGCTGCCCAGGGCGGGGAAATTGGGCGACGCAAAGGCCACAAATCCGTCGGCATCGACTTTGATTGCCCGGTTGCCGCGCAACAATTTACTGCCGAAGCACAAGCAGACTTCCGGAGTCATATTCGATGAATCCAGCAATGGATCATACTCGCAGATTTCGAAAGCCGGCATTTTTCTGTTTTTTAATTCCGGAAGTCTCTTCATCTGTTTTTGCAGATATCCCGCAGCCGGAACATAGCCTGCTGCAGCTTTTTTCATTCCGATGGTGCCGCCGGTGTAGGCAATATAGACGCATTTGGATGAAGGGTTCATAGGTTCAGCGTTCAAGAGTTCGGCGGCTACTCCTTTTTTAGCTTTAAGAGCAATTTGCGACCCCGGCTTTTTATGGCCGGGCTGCCGGTTTTGGTGAATTCCTCCAATTCCCGCATAACGTGCGGCTTCAATCTTTTATCCTCGGCCGCAAACTCAGCCAGAGCCTGCAGTGCAAAGGTTACGACAATTTTGCTTTGATCATTGAGATAGGTATACAAAATATCGACGATGGTTTTTCTGTCCGCCGCTTTCAGCGTTAACCGTGGTAAGATTTGGGCCATGTGCCAGCGCACTTCCTGCTGGTTAGTATCTCGCGCCAGTCGGATTAGCATTGTTTTATATGGCGTTAGCAAATCCGGTTTATCCAGGGTAATCTTTTCGACCGCATCGGCTGATCGCATTCGGATTACCGGGTCACTGACGTGCAATCCGTTGATAAGTTCTTCAAACAGTGAGGCTGATTCCAAGACCTGATCTACAACTTCGTCAACCTTTCCGATGGATCGGCGGTCGCCGCCTTGAAGTTTTTTTAGTATCGCATGCATTGGTGCCTAAAGTGATCGGTTCAAGGCTCAGGGTTCAAGGTTCAAAGGTTGTATAATCCTGTTTATCCTGTACGCTGTACATACTGTGACTTAAAATAACGTTAGATTGCCAGGCTATCACATTATTCAGTCAAAAAATAACGAATATCGAAGTCTGGAATCGCTTCGCCTTATCTTTTGATGAACGCAAAGCCCTTCAGCGCTAGAACGAACAGGGTACCGATCAGGATATACACCAAACCGGCCCCGACGATGCCGAATTTCACGATAGCACACCACCGGGCAATTATCGGCCAAATCCCACGCTGTGAATCTAGGATTATATTAATCAGCGCCAGGTTTTCGATGGCATCCAGGAGAGCCGCGAAAAATTGACCCCATCCCAGGACAACTCCCCCCATCGCCAGAAAGGCGATTCTTGGGGCTAAATGCCTCGCAACCAGAATACAGGCTAAAGACAAAAATAAGGCATAGACAATCAGAAACAAATAATCAAGCCCAAGACTCAAGGCGGCGTAACCCCGGCCTTTCGGCCCCCATTCTTCTAAAATTTGTTTCGCCTGCTGAATATTTCCTGCCAACTCAAATGAAACTATGCCGCTGGGCGCAGCATCTGTTATCAACGATTGGTCCAATGCGTGCATGCCGGTCAACAGGGTGACGGTTAACAGAAAAAAAATTAGAAGGGCAGACCGTTGAGCGGAATCGGAAAGCCGTTTGTAGGGATCAGGCATGGCATGTAGAGTGAGTCAAATAGTCAACTGATATGCAATCGGGAGATCAGCTTGTCTTTGATATTTTAATTCGCGCTTGGGTAGCTCATGACAAAAACAAGCTGCATCGTTATTTATTGCGCCTTCGTGTCCTGGTGGCTGAACTTTTACCTTCTTTTACGGTCTTCTTTTTTTGCGTCTGTTTACGCTGAAAATCGAGTAGATTTTTGATTTCACTTAAAATGAAGCTGCTCTTCAAACTTTTGGCAATGACGTCGTAATCGGGATCGATACCGATTGTTTTATTCATGTACTGTCGGGTGCCATCAATTGCTTCCTTTATGCTCCGATGAAAAATACCGGCTCTGGCCAGAAGGTTTTTCCCGGGCCCATCTTTCAGGTTTAGCTTCCAAAAAGGAGCTCTGGCGTCGATTTGTTTTATTTCTGCCGCGTTTTCTATTATTTTAAGCTGGTACTTTATCTGGTTGCCGACTTCATTGAGAATAAAATAAGATTTCAACAATTCCGCCACTTCTTCCTGCGTCGGCTCAGCTCCGGTAACCGATTTGATATATTCCATTATGGTTAAAATAGCATCTTTGATGCTGCCGCCAATCCGATAATATTCCGCCAAGATGAACTCCTTTACAATCAGTGATTCATTCGCCATTACCCCAAAAACCGGTCTCGCTGCTGCAGCATGACCGGAGGCTTCACCATACGAAAATATATTTAAATTTTAGATAGTTGTCAAGCAAATGCCCACGGAAAATTTGTTCTAGTGCCGTAAGCTGCAGACACCGGCGTTTTGGGTCATTCGCAAATAGTCAAATACCAGGCGTACGTTACGCATGAGCTGTCGCATTTTCTGCGCAAAACTGCCTACACTTAGAATCTTAGACCTAAAGTTTTTGCATTTTTGATAAAGAACTTTCTCGCAAAGCCGCAAAGCGCGAAATGGAAACGCATTAATTAAATCTTGGCACCTTCTCATCTTTGCATGAGACTTTTTCGGTTCCGCTTCATCCGGGTTAGGGGCTTAATGATGCTAATGGCAAAGCGCCGCAAGCGCGTGAGAAAATTAGGGGGGCTTCATTTGACCTTTATCGGCAGCGCTGGTATGTTTGAATCAAGTCGCGCCCGTTGAGAACAGACCCTATAGTTGCATAAAATTTTGAAATCCAACTTCGCTGCTGCAATGAAGACCATTGAAAGTATTGACTGATGCTGGATTCTGGTTGCTGGATACTGGATGTCGTTGAAATTCACCGATTGTGTCCTGTTAGATATCCAGCATCGAGTATCAAGCATCCAGCATCAGCCCGGAAAAAGCAACGATCTCAGGCATAACGACCAGGCTAGATGACAAGAACTTATGCAATGTTAGGGTAGACTATCCGAAGGCCTGGCAGCAAGTGATGAGCCGGCCCGAAGGGGGAAAGATCTTTCTGTGGCTATGCAAGGATTTAGGATTGCAGATGCTAATTTTTTCCGACCGGTAAGTGCCTGAGGAGGCTGCATTATTGAAAACCCTAATTCTTACTGAAAAGCCCTCGGTGGCGATGGATTTTGCACGGGGACTCGGTATCCGGGGCAAACAAGACGGATATATTGAAAACGACAGATATATAATTACCTGGGCCGTGGGACACCTGGTGGAGCTATTTGAGCCGCAAGACTACAATCCGGTATGGAAAAAATGGAGTTTTGAAAACCTTCCAATCATTCCGGAGTTTTACAAATACAAACCAAAAAAAGGACAGAAAAACAGCTCAATATAATCCATAGGCTTTTGTCGGACAAAAACATCGATCGGATCGTCGTGGCAACAGATGCGGGACGGGAAGGTGAAGTTATAGCCAGAACGGTTCTATTGGCCGCCCAGCCCGCAAAAATGACGGAAACATACCGGTTCTGGACAAGCCAGGCCCTGACTCCCGGAGTCGTCAATAGCGGAATGAAGTCTCTAAAGCCTGCAACAGAGTACGACCGGTTGTGGGAGGCTGGCAGGGCGAGACAGATAGCCGATTGGCTAGTCGGAATGAACGGATCCAGGGCTGCTACAATCAGGATGAAGGATCTTTTCAGTATCGGCCGGGTCCAGACAGCGGTTCTGGCCTTGCTTGTGGAACGGCGCAAGGAACGTGACAACTTCAAGCCGCAGCCGTATTGGCTGGTAAGGGCAACATTCAGGGGAGAAAAAGGGACCTGGCTCGGATTATGGATCCATGAAGGAAAAAGCAGGATCGCTTCCCGTAAGGACGCACAGAACATAATTGCCGCTATTGAAAACCGTCAGGGCCTGGTGACATCGTCCAAAAGAACCAATAAAAGGAAGCCTCCACCACCACTTTATTCACTTACCGATCTTCAGCAGGATGCGAATATCCGTTTTGGTTTTTCCGCAAAACAGACCCTTGAGATCGCACAGGAGCTGTATGAAAAGAAAAAATGTCTGTCTTACCCCAGAACCGATTCACGGGTACTGGGTTCAAAAAACGCTTCCATGGTACAGGAACTGATTCAGAAGCTGGCAAAAGCGTATCCGGATGTTTTTTCAGGCATTGATCCGGAATTAACAGGTGCCGGCAACAAACGTGTGTATAATGACGCAAAGCTGACAGACCATCATGCCCTGATTCCGCTTAACCCCCTGCCGCAGAACAGCTCGGATAGGGAGAAGAAAATATATGGTCTAGTTCTGAAACGGTTTGGCGCAGCCTTTTATCCGGACTGCCTTTGCGAGGTCCGGGAGATCCTGACAAAAGTCAACATAAACCATATTTTTCGTACAATGGGCAAAGTCATCATCCGACCGGGCTGGCAGTCTCTTATGACGGCGGGTGCCGGCAACAAGAGCGTTGACGAACCTGAACAGGGTATTCTTCCCCCTCTTGAAAAGGGTGATTCGGGAGATGTAGCAAAAAGTGAGATAGATGATAAAAAGACAACTCCGCCGCCTGAATACACTGAAGCGCTTCTTTTAAAGGACATGACCAATCCCGCAAGGTATGTGAATGAGGCCGACCTCCAAAAAATCTACCGTGGGGACGTTGGACTGGGAACCCAGTCAACCCGTGCCCGGATAATAGAAACACTTCTTGCCCGGAGCTATGTATGCCGGGAAAAAAAGACACTCCTGGCAACGAAAAAAGGTGTCTTTTTGATCGACACCCTGAAAAAATTCAGTGTTGCCGGAACGCTTGCCTCACCGGAGAAAACGGCCTTGTGGGAAATGGAGCTGGGACGGATTTCTGCAGGGAAAGGCTCTGTGGAAGGGTTTCTTGAGGGAATCGAAAATTTTGTTCGGGATACGGTCCGGGAGTTTCTGGAAAGCGATACCCGAGGCGTTCAACGTGAAGCTGTGGGTCGTTGTCCTTTGTGCGGCCGCGATGTCGTGGACGGCTACAAGACATATGCGTGTTCAGGAAAAAGAAAGTCAGACGGTGGGTGTCCGTTTGTCATCTGGAAGAAAATAGCCGGCAAGCGTATCTCTCCCGCAGCTGCCGCAATGCTTTTGAGCGGAAGGACTGTGGGGCCGTACAAGGGTTTTGTGTCCAAAAAGAAAAAGAGGTTTTCAGCCTCCCTCAAACTGGTGCGCGAAAATGGTAATTGGGAAGTTCGATTCTTGTTCGATAATTCCGGCAAACAGCCGTCAGCCAGGGCGAAACCGGCATCTTTGGATGGTGCCCTAAAGGATATTTCTGAAACCACAAAAGAGTTTGGCATATGCCCGGTCTGTGGCGGAAACATCATCAAAGGCAAACGAGGTTACGGGTGTTCTAACTGGCGGGCACAAGACGGCGGCTGTCGATTCGTGATATGGGAGATGATCAACGAAAAAAAACTCACGCCTTCCAATATAAAAACTCTCATCGCGGGCAAAGCCACAAGAAAATATGTATTCAGGGAGAAAAGCGGCGCAAAGTTCCGGGCAAAACTCAAGCTTGAAAAAGGCGGAGGCGGTATATGGGAACCGGTAATGATCGAAAGGGAAACATACTAAAGGATTGATCATTTTATGTTTAGAATAAACAATAATTCAAGGAGCAAGAAGAATGAGTTTTTGGACAGCAATCGTTATCATAGTCGCAATCGGGACCTTAAGCGAAATTTATCGGTCGCGGTTAAAGGCCAATTCAGTAAAAACTGAAGCGTCTTATCAAAAATTAATCCAGCGCATGGTTAGTTTGGAAGAACGGATGGCCAACTTGGAGACAATTGTCTTGGAAACAGAAAAAAGAAGGAAGTTTTCTGAATTATAATGCCAGCTGAAATAAATTCGAAATTATTGCTCGGTTGGGGTCAGGTCTACACTCTTGACAAAATACTGTTGATACGATAAAAAGCGCTATTTGTTTTGCAACTAATAAAAGGATTTTATGACCCGTCCGCTTCGAATAACCTACCCTGGTGCCTTTTACCACATCACCTCAAGGGGCAACGAAAGAAAACAAATTTTTAAGAGCCTGGCCGACAAGGAAAAGTTTCTTTTCTATTTGGAGTCGGCAATAGCACCTGATTTGCGAATTTATCCCTGCGATGCTTTTAAACAAATAGCAGTAGATGATATTTTTGGGGCGGATGAGTTTTCATCATTACAAAATCATGATTTAGAAGTTTGTTGGAAGAAATCGAAATATTTAAATGGCGTCCGTGAATTATTGGAGGGGGAATTCAAATCTCCTTGTAGAACTTGCGAAAAATTAGATAATTGTAGATCTGGTTGCCTAGCACAGAAGATTATAAAAAATGGGCATTGCGAGAATTCTGTCGATCCTTCGTGCTTACTACTAAAGGAAATGGAGATTGTGAGGGAAAAAAATGTTAGAAATTAAATCAGATGACAATTTATTGCTGTTGAATTTGATGAATAACACACCTAATATAGCACGAAGTGGAGCCAAAAAAATCTCTCAAAAAGAAACTAATTCGAAGAATCTAATTAAGCAGTTGGAATTTGATTATCCGTTTGACCAACAAATTATAAAAATGATTGAAGAAATATTACCACTTAAAAAAAATGATTCACTATATACAAGAATTGAAGAGCTAAAAAAACTTTGGTTTATTTTGGTGGACAAGTCTATTAAGTGCCTTAGATATTTTGATTACCGATCTGGCCGATGTCCAGCTGCAGGCGCGGCAGTGGCTGGATACCGTGGCCAATGTGCGTATCCATCAGACCACCGGTGAAAAGCCAAAACAACGACTTGCCAGAGTCAATCTGAGGCCCCTACCTGACCTGTTACCCGATTGCCGCCAAACCTGCCTGGCAAAAGTCCATAAGGATTTTGCCGTGCGCTTTGACGGCAACGCTTATAGCTGCCCACCGTGGACCATCGGCAAAAAGGTGACCATCAAAGCCGATGCGTTTGAGGTAACGATTTATCTGAATCAAAAAAAACTCGCCGCACACCAAAGATGCTGGCAACGCAAAATACGCGTCGAACTGCCGACCCATTTACAGCAGGTCAAAAAAATCCAAAAAAAATTGTGGCACGATAGACAGATTGCCGCCTTTCTATCCTTGGGCCAGGCGGCAGTTGATTATTTTAAGGCATTGGTTGAAGCCAACCAGCCCATTAAAAAAAATGTCTTAAAACTGCTCAACTTAAAAGATGAGTATGGGTCAACCTCATTGCTGTATGCCATCCAAAAAGCCACCACCTATAATGCCTACGGCGCCGATTATATCGAAAACATCCTGTATCAGGAAATGACACCCAAACACACCCATGCGCCGGTTAAACTTAAAAATGACGCCTTAAACCGCATCCGCCTCAGTCAACCCTCTTTGGCCGACTATGATGCCTTTGTGCTCAAAAGGAGAAAACCCAAATGATCGAAACCGTCATTGAAAAATGCAAAACCCTCAGACTCAAAACCACGGCACAAAATCTGGCCCAGGTCATCGAACTGGCTGCCCAAAAAAACTGGTCGCCGCTTGAAACCATTAATCACCTGTTTGAACTCGAACTCGAATCCCGGCACCAAAATAAAATCGCCCTGCGCTTCAAACAATCCAAGCTGCTTGAAAAACCCACCATTGATCAGTTTGACTTCGATCATCATGGGTCCAGAAAAAAACAAAAATCAAAAATATTAAATCTCATAACCCTGGAGTTTATCGGACAAAAAAACGATATCATCTTGATTGGCAACCCGGGGGTTGGAAAAAGCTTTGTGGCCAAATGTATTGCATATGCGGCAACACAGGCCGGCATTAAAACCCTTTTTACCACCGCAACCGATATGATCAATCATTTGTTCGCTGCCGAAGCAGACCATTCTTTGCTCAAAAAACTCCATTATTATCAATCTCAAGATTTGCTTATATGTGACGAGATCGGTTACCTTCCGCTGGGCCAGCAAGGCTCGAATCTATTCTTCCAAATCATCAGCCAAAGGCATCAACACAAATCCACCGTCATCACGACAAATTTGCCTTTTGCCGATTGGGGAAAAATATTTGATAGCACCACTGTGGCCACAGCGATCGCTGATCGTCTGGTTTACAACTCGCAAATCCTTATTTTAGAAGGATCAAGTTATCGAAAGAAAATGAATACTAGCTGAAGTCAAACAAATAAGGGCACCACCAGCAGCTCCCTTTATTAAAATTGATATGCCCGCGGACCTTTAAAAAATCCGTTAACCACTCCTACGTCTTCTCAACATGGTGGTACAATTTCTAACGGTGATTTTGGTTCCTTTTTAAAACGGCGATTCCACCCTCACAACCCTTTCTGCCATAGCACATTTCTTAAGCACCATATATTGTGCTCCATTTTTTCTTGACGTACAAGGCATATTCCACTATATCTTTATTTCGAAAAAGCAATACCTTATCTTTTTATCTTTGAACATGTTCTGAAAGGCACATGAAAGAAGACCTCAACATCTTTGATTTTGAGCTGTCTTCTCATGATTTAAAGAGTGTACGTCTACTACTAAATTAGATCCTGTCTCAAAAACAATCTGAATTCACTGGTGTTGTCAACTGCAGGGCCTTGTTGGCAACGGTGTGTGTATGACAATTTTATTCAAAGGTAATAATGAGTCAATCAGTAACTCCGGACAATTTTAAAATTCTAATTGAAGACTATGTAGCCGAATACAACAAAAAAAACGGAGAACGCGATATATGGCGAAAACCACTTCTGGCGACAGCTAAAGCGGACGACCGCTTCGACATCCTGCCTATAATCACTGCTGATGATCACGTTCTACCAAGAGACTTGCTGCCCTCGGCCAAATCGGTGGTGGTTTTCTTCGTGCCATTTGTGAAAGGGCTGGCGGTTGAAAACCACAAAGGGAAAATCCCCTGCCGGAACTGGGGGCTTGCCTATGAGTCCACCAATCGGCTCATCAACAGCCTGTGTGAACATATTCAACATCATCTCGAAGGCAGAGGATACAGAGCTGAATTAACTCCGGCTACCCACAATTTCGACCATGTAAAGCTCGTCTCCCGTTGGTCTCATAAACACCTTGGATATCTTGCAGGCCTGGGACGCTTTGGAGTAAACGCGCAATTTATCACTCCTTCCGGGTGCGCGGGACGGTTAGGCAGTCTGGTGACTGAAGCCGAATTTGGTGACAGCCCCTTAATCAGTGAGAAAGAACTATGTCTGCATAAAAATGGACATAAATGCCTGGTGTGTGTCAAACGCTGTCCAGTGGGAGCGGTGTCCGAATCGGGTATCAATCGCAAACTGTGTTGGGAACAGCTAAAATCCAATATCGCCCGGTCAGAGGAACTTGCGGGCCTTGAAAATACAACCCACGTATGCGGTAAATGCCAAGTCATCGTACCGTGCAGCCTGAGGACTCCGAAGAAGAAGTAAAAGGCAAATTAGATGACTGAGGAGTCGGAGAGTTTTTCAATCTCTGATCGGTTCGTCAGGGGAATCACCCATTGGCCCGTACAACCCTTAACAATCATATAGAGAAACTGACGGACGGCAGCTATCTCGCTTGAATCAGATTTGAGCCAGCCCCAGTAGACAGATTTCCACGAAGGCGATGGTCGTCTCTGTCTTTATGGGCTTAACTTAGAAGATAGGGGGCATTACAGAGTTCGGTACTCATTTGTTAAGGATTGTACGGGCCAATGGGTGATTCCCCTGACGAACTTGCGACAATCATTAAAAAGCCAACGGGTCACTAAAAAAGCTGTTGAGGAAAAGCTCCCCGACCTCTCAGATAACTGAGATGAACCGATTTTAAAAATTATTAATTTTTCTGTCACAATTTGCTAATTCAATAGTCTAATTGTTAAAGGCCCAAAAAGGAAAAATTTTTATAGATGGAATCAGATATTGAAAAACAGGTCGAACTGGCAGTTATTGGAGAAAGAGAGGCTCTAGAAAATCTTGTCAGGTGTATTCAGGATCATGTTTACAAGCTTGCACTACGGATGCTTGCTCACCCTGAAGATGCCGAAGACGCCGCTCAGGAAATTCTGATAAAGGTCATCACCCATTTAAGCAGTTTTCGTAAAGAGAGTAAGTTTATGACATGGGTCTATCGTATCTCAGCCAACCATCTGCTGACTACACGCAAACGGCGCGTTGAACTCAGGGAGGCCAATTTTGAAAAATGTCAGCGGCAGATTGACAAAGGCTTTGCAGATACATGGCATCCATCCGTGTCAGAGGCCATGCAGAAACTTATTGTAGAAGAGTTAAGAATAGATTGTCTACAGACATTGCTGCAGTGTCTGGACCGAAACCTTCGAATCGCCTATACGCTGGGTGAAGTATTTGAAGTGAACAGTGTTGAGGGTGCTTATATACTAGAGATATCACCGCTCGCTTTTCGGAAGCGCCTTTCACGGGCCAGAAAACTTATGCGGAAATTTATGCTAAAAAATTGCGGTCTTATAAATTTAGAAAATCTCTGCTATTGCGAACGTTTGGCCCCTTGTGCAGTAAAAACCGGGTGGATCAACCCTGAAAAATTAGTGTTTGCCAATCATAAACGTAAACATCAGATTGATGATTTTGATACATCATATCTTCAGGAGTTGGATGAGATTAGCCGGGTTGCCGCACTGTTTAGAAGCCATCCTGATTATGCCGCACCGGAAACGTTCATTGGAAATATAAAACAACTGCTGGATTCAGGAAGATTTAAATTGCTTCAATAATATTAAGGTTCATTGCTGTCCAAAATAAATTGAAAATCAAATACTGCCTTTAATAATAACAGGCAGTTATAAACGCGAAATTGGTGATTTCGAAATCAGGTTATGCCTTTTAAAGTGGATGCTGTCCAAAACCCACG
>Ga0209791_1000457_pt1 | contig 14326 bp, 9 predicted proteins | sample WorMetTyACAVOLI1_FD_187422 | JGI IMG/M metagenome (GOLD analysis project Ga0209791, IMG submission 187422) | Marine gutless worms symbiont microbial communities from Max Planck institute for Marine Microbiology, Germany - Olavius algarvensis... ... | reverse complement strand
AAGGGTTTTGGACAGCATCGACTTTGAAAAGGTACAACCTGATTTCTAAATCACTAATTTCCCGTTTATAACTGCCTGTTTTTATTAAAGGCAGTATTTGATTTTCAAATTATTTTGGACAGCAATGTCTGAAGGTATTCATTTTTAATTCCTTGAAATTCAAGGTGCAATGATGGTTTATAGTGCTGCGAAAAAACCTGTTTAAGATATGGAATCCACTCTTTGGCCGACAGATATTTATTCCGATCAAAATCAATCAGCTCCCAGATTAGCTCTTCAATATGGGCAATTTCGTTCATCCGCTCAGCAATGATCCCATCCAGGCCGACTGCAAAAGGAAGGTGCCCGACAGTGTAGAAATTTTGCGTTTTCGCTATTTTCATTGTCTTTTTGTAATCATCTTTTGAAAAATAGGCGTATAATTTGAGGCAATCGTATCCGGACTTTTGTTTTACAACGAGCTCGGGTGCGTTATTTTCGTAGCCGCGAATAATTGGACCTGCAGCATAAATGGTTGGTCCTATTCGTTTCCCTTGTTTAATTTCTTGACGCCAGTGCAGCATAAAATCACGACCATCCAGATCGCGTACGGTAGTCACACCATTTGCCAGATATAAATCCAGCTGGGGCAGCGGCCACTCACCTGTCAAATGCACATGCATATCCGCAAGGCCAGGCATCAGATAAGCACCTTTACCGTCAATCACTTTCGCTTTTTGTGGTATTTTTATTTTGTCTGATTTTCCGATTCTGTAAATTCGGTCGCCTTTGACCAGAACGGATTGATTCGCTATGATTTTTTCTTCTGTCATGGGAACCAGATTAACATTTTTAAATGCAATAATTTCTTCTGAATCCGAACATCCCCCGGCAATCAGGATCGATAGAATGATTATCCAAAATGATATAAATAATTTCATTTTTTGCTCCAATAATTCTAAGTTGAAAACTTGGTCCTCTGGGCCAGATCAGGCCGCGGATTGCCCTATATCAAATCTGTGCATTGGTGTCAGCAAATACCAATTCCTGAAACCCGAAACCTGACACCTGAAACCTGAGTCCTGGTAAATGGCATTAACCATGTCACCCTTCCGGGGTGGATCAAAGCCGGGCTCTATTGTCCGGATCTTTACTATTCATAGCGCAGCGAGTCTACCGGATTTGCTCTGGCCACCTTGATAGTCTGTGATATTACGGCCGCAAGCCCGGATATAAGCGCTAAAAGACCTGCCAGCAAATAGGTGTAAGGATCAAAACCGGACTCTGCGAAATAGGCAATTAGATCATGGGCAACAATTTTGTTGATTATATAATATACCGGGAATGTAATTAAAACGGCGATAAAGATCAGGCAGCCGAATTCCATTAACAGGGATCGGATGATTTGGGCGGCGGTAGCGCCATGGGCTTTTCTGATACCGATTTCTTTCGTTCGAATTTTAGTAGTATGAGAGGCCAGCCCGACCAGGCCTAGACAGGAAAAGAAAATAGCGATCATTCCGATAGATCCGGCGACATAAGCCCATTTTTTCGTCCCAAGAAGCCACTCATCATAGCGTTTGTCCAGCAGGGTATATTTGAAAGGGAGATCCGGTTCGAAAAACTGTAAGCGGTTTTCAATGAAGTTTAGCACCCGGGGAACGGGTATATCGGAAATTTTAATATACAAGACGTTAAGGTAACTAAAATGCATGTAGAGCACACTGGGTGAAATTTTGGAAAATAGATTTTTGAAATGAAAGTCCTTTACAACACCGACAATAAATCCCTGTTTGCCGCTTACGGTTAACTTTTTCCCGATCGGGTATTTCCATTTAAGTTCTCGTGCTGCCGCTACATTGATGATAAAATTGGCTGCGTCTAATTGGTTGGCTGAAAAGCTCCTCCCGTCAACGATCTCCATTTCCAGCAGCTCAATAAAATCATAATCGATTCCATAGGTATTCATCGCCATATTCATTTCCCCGGCCGGCGTAACCCGGATGACCTGCCCTTCGTTGTTCCAGTTTACCGGAATCCAGGTCGCAGCGGAAACTGACTTAATATCCGGATGGCGCATTAAATCTCTTTTAATGGGCTGAAGCAAGGCGTTGTGATAATTGGTACCCAGTTCTACGATCAATACGTTATTTTTTTTAAATCCCAGATCGAGTGTCGAGAGAAAATTATAGTGGTTAAAAATGGTTAGAGCGATTAAGACGGCGAATATGGAGGCCGCAAATTGAGTTACAACAAGTATCTGGCGCAGACGCGCGCCTTTCTTTCCGGTGAGCGGGCCGCCTTTGAGAATTTGAACGGGATGCAAACGCGATAGAAAAATTGCCGGGTAACAGCCGGCCAAAATACCCACCAGCAGCGTCACACCGATTAGCTCAAAAAACAAGGCAGAGTTATCCCGCAGGCCGGGATATGCTGAGTTCGGATCATGGGTCATCAGAAAAATAAATAAGGGGCGCATAATTTCATACAGGATCAGGGACAATGGAAATGCGATAAGCGCAAGTAACATGGATTCGCCTAAAAACTGCCATCTTAACTGTGGTTGGGTCCCTCCAACAACCTTGCGAACACCAACCTCTTTTGTTCTTGAAAAATACTGGGCGGTTGCCAGATTAATGAAGTTAAAGCATACGACGACGAGCAAAACGATTCCGATTGCCAGGGTCAAATAAATCATGAATCGGGATTCCTGGCGCCATAACCCCTTGATATGGGCAGATTCGAGATATAGATCTGATAACGGCTGGAGATACATTTCAAGCGGGCGATCGGGTAGTTTTGATCCCTGTTTTTCAACGAGGCTTAAAAGTTTGTGCTTCAGCTTTTCAGGATCAACTTGTTCACCGAACTGCACGAATGTTGCACAATTCATGCGCCAATTTTTCTGCCAGCCGAATGAGTTCAATGAAACCAGTAAATCAAATGGAAAACTTGAATTTATGGGCACATCCTTGGCCACCCCTGAAACGATAAAATCAGGTAAACTTCCAAGGGTTAATTTCTTTCCAACTGGGTTTTCTTCTCCGAAGTACTTTCGCGCAATTGATTCGGTTAAAACGACCGACTGTGGCTTGGTCAAAGCAGTATTCGGATTCCCGGTTATCAATTCGAAAGAAAAGAATGAAAAAAAGTTTGGATCAACAGCCCATACTGTGCCTTCATCTGCATAATATTTTTGGCCCTTATGTCGAATGATCCAGCGGTTGGTCGGAATCCACCTTAAAGCACTTTCAATCTCGGGCAATTCATCACGAAGAAATGGAAGCAGGGGTGCCGGTATCTTGCCGGTATGATGTTCACCTTCTTTGCCTGAAGGCAAAACCTGAATCACACTGTAAATTTGGTCGGCACTCTTGTGAAAATCATCAAAGCTGAGATGGAAGTCAACAAATGATGCAATTAGGATAAAGATCGCCAATCCGATTGCCAGCCCGACAATATTGATGATTGAATATCCTTTGTGCTTTAGGATGTTTCGAACTGCTACTGTTAGGTAGTTTTTAAACATAGCTGCGTTTTGTTGGTTCAATTGGCAATAACTTCCAAATCAATTTATTTTCTTCATCTGGTATCCCCAAATAAGTAGCCCTGTCTCGCCATCAATCTCGAACATACGCATCGTTTCACCGGAACTGCGCCCAATTCCCAGGGTCAACGCCTCAGTATCTGATCGTGGAATTAAGTAATGTTTAGCCTCACCAGGGTGCCATAAAGGATTTTTATACCTCAACACCAGCACATCCTCTTCGCTTGATAGAATCATGTCCTGCGGTGAGCCTTTTGGATCGGGATTAATAATTTGATAGCGACCGAGCATATTCTGCCAGGTATTTGGAAGTGGTGATGGATTGATTTTTTCTGCATAGAACCAGAGGCTATTGTTGTAGCGGATCGAGAGCAGTTGTCGCCCGTCAATATTCGCAGGACTTACCTGAACCCTGGACAGTTCGAGACCGCCTATTTTTTTGACCGGGAAAATGCCCAAATCTTTCCTTTCGACGCCAAATTTTCCATCGGAAGATGGGATAAGTCGAAATTTATAGTCTTCAAATTTTGCACTCAGATTTTGCCCTTTTCGTTCGATGGAACCTAGTGAGGACAATGTTGCATAGCGCCCGACGAGAGAATTCATAATTTCTTCGGCAGCGACTTTATCCGGCGGCGCAATTGCCTCTTCTTGAAGGTTTACGGATTTTCCGGTCTTGGCCTCCAGGGCAAACTTCAGAGCTTCTCTGGTCACAGTTTTTAGAATTTTCCGCCCTTCCGTTGAGTTGGTCAAAACGACAACCCCTAACTTTATTTCCGGCAAAATTACCAAGCTGGTGCGAAACAATGGCGTTCCCCCGTCATGACCGGCAACTAGTACCTTACCAATCCCTTCAGAAAGGTTAAATATTTTAAGAAACCATCCGAGACCGACAGGGTTTGGGGATTCTAAAGGGATATCCTGATTTTGAGGTCGCAGCATTTCCTCCATGGTCTCCCGGCGCAAAACTTGACGACCTCCAATATCCCCCCCCGCAAAGACCATCTGCATGAACAGGATCAGATCATTTACGTTGGAATACATGGCGCCGGCTGAAACATCACGTAGCGGAACCTGATCTATTTCTTTTCCATTCCGATAGCCTTTCGACAAAAGGCCTTCGACAACCGGTGTCCGTTTAAACGAAGACTGCTGCATCCCGATGGGGCTTAAAATGGATTGTTCCACATACTCACAAAAATCAGTAGTGCTCACTTGCTCGATCATCAGGCCTAATAATGCCAGGCCCGTATTGGAGTATGCCAGGACATAGTTGGTTGGATAGGCAGTGTATTCATCCTTGAGCCGGTCAAGAAGCTTTGCCGGTGGTTCAGAGCTCCACATCCCTTTGGCTAAGCTACTCGGCAGACCCGAATGGTGGGTCATGATGGTCCGCGGTGTGATCGGACCGGAGTCTGGAAAGCGCGTCCGAATCGAGAATTGAGGCAGATAGTTTTTTAAGGGACGGTCAATTTGGATCTTCCCCTGTTCTGCGAGTTTCATGGCTGCCATGACGGTAAAAAGCTTGGAAATAGAGCCGATGCGATAAACGGTTTCCGAGGTGGCGGGTATTTCGTTTTGTGCGTCGGCATAACCGAAACCCTGCGCCCAAACGATTTTTTGATCATCAACGATAGCAATGCTGAGGCCCATGACCTTGTTGCGCTTCATCTCTTTGTGGGTCAGCCAGGTAAGATACTCTTTTGCATAATCATAATTGCCCGGTATGATCTGATCCGGCTTTACAGGTGCCCCGGAGCAGCCTGCTAACACCAAGATGGCTATCAAAATAATCAAAGAAGCAATTCTATTCCTGAGAATCATTTGCATTCTCCGGTTCATATTTTTTCTCGGTTTCGTTTATAATTAATTACCTGAATAGAATCCCAACCAAATAAATAAAAATGCGCAGCATAAAGTAATTAATCCGCAGAGTTTCGATATAACATCATTCTTCAGAATTCACAGAAGCGCTTACAAACCTGCAATATGCTATTTATCAGGGCGGATTAACCCTATAGTTGCATAAAATTTTGAAATCCAACTTAGCCGCTGCAATGAAGACCATTGAAAGTATTGACTGATCCTGGATTCTGGTTTCGGGATACTGGATGTCGTTGAAATTCACCGATAGTGTCCTGTTAGATATCCAGCATCAGCCCAGAAAAAGCAACGATCTCAGGCATAACGGCCAGGCTAGATGACAAGAGTTTATGCAATGTCAGGGTTAATTAGGATTTTACTCATATCTTAATGCCTCCACTGGATTGGCTCTTGCCGCCTTGATGGCCTGATAACCGACACTTGCCAATGCGATCACTAGTGCTAAACAAGCGGATAGAATAAAAGGGCCCAAACCAATATCGATGCGGTTCGCATAGTATTGAAGCCATTTATTTAAGGCAAAATAGGCAATCGGCCAAGCAATAAGATTGGCGATAAGCACCAGCTTAACGAATTCCACGGAAAGCATTCTTACGATCCGAAATATTGAAGCCCCGCAGGTTTTCCGAATGGCTAACTCTTTGGTTCGTTTTTCGGTGGTAAAAGCAGTCAGACCGAATAATCCCAGACTAGCAATGAATATGGCCAAAACGGCACCATAACTGAAGACTTCAGCCATTTTTTGCTCCAGGGTATACATCTCGTTCAGTGATTCATCCAAAAAGAAATGGGAAAAAGGAACATCCGGCTCGACGCGACGCCAATTATCCTCGATGAATGCCAAGATTTCTGAAGTATTTCCAGATCGAATCCGGATTATCATCCACCTTGCGTCAGCAGGAGCTACTTTCAGTACAATGGGATCGACTTTGTATTTTACGTTGTTGAAGTGAAAGTCCTTAACTACGGCGATAATTGGCCCATCATGATTCCACATGGAAAAATGTTTGCCGATTGGTTCTTCCATTTCCATCTGTCTGACGGCTTCCTCATTGATGATTAAACCAGTCGCTGTATCTGCAGATGAGTCCTTTGGAAAGTTGCTGCCCTGGATAATCTGCATCTGAAAGGTATCAATGAAATCCTGACCGACGGATCCGTGATACATCCAAATCGTTTTTCCGGATGCATTGCCTTCCCATTTTGCCAATTGAGTTGAGGGGCCCCGCCACGTTGGAAGATTCATCACGGATGTCACATTCGTAATATCATGGTGCTGCAGCAAAACGGCCTTAATATAAACGTAATTTTGTTTGATCTTTTCCGAGATGGGTATGCAGAGCAGGTTTTGTGGGTTGTAGCCCACTTCTTTGTTCTGCAGATATTGTACGTGCCTGTAAAGGGTTGCGGTTGTGATGATCAGGATAATTGATACAGAGAATTGCGAAACAATTAGAAATTTTCGCACCAGGGATCCTCTGGGGCTTTTACCCATTCTCCGATTGATTATTTCTGAAGGTTGAAAGGAGGAAACATATACTGCCGGATAGCTCCCGGAAATAACCCCTGTGACAACAGCCGCTATCAGGAATAACAAAATAAAATTAAAATTCTTGGATTCAAATAGAACCAATTCTTTAATTTCGATTAAACTGTTAAACCCCGGCAGGAAGATTTCGGCTAAAATAATTGCGCAGATTAGTGAAATACAACTCAATAGAACCGATTCTCCCAGAAATTGAAGCGTAATTTGAAATCGACCGGCACCAACTACCTTTCGCAGTCCGACTTCCTCAGCTCTTCGTTCGGATTGTGCTGTGGCGAGATTCATATAATTCATGCCGGCAGTTAACAGAATTAGCGCAGCGACCGTTACCAGTAGATATATGACACGAATATCATACGGCGGTCTAAAGAAGTCGTAGATCAGATGTGAGTGCAACCAAATCTCTTTAATCGGTTGCAGTTGTAACTGCCACGTGGTTGTTGGATCGATATTAATTAATAAATAGTCGGCTACTTTTTGGTTTACCGTTTCAAAATTGGCATCTTTTTGAAGCATGACGTAATTGGTATAATGATACCGGCTCCATGGTTTGAATACACCGTCGGGATCTTTGTATAAGTGAAACGGTAAAAAAGCATTTGAGCGAATGTGGGAGTTCTTTTCGTCTTTTATTATGGCGGTTACAGTTAGATCGCCGATATTTTTGACATGCAGCGTTTTGCCGATCGGGTTTTCCGCTTTGAAAATTTTTTTTGCCAGGCTTTCCGCAAGCACAATGGAATAAGGTTCGGACAAGATGTTCTCAGAGCTGCCTTGCACTAAAGTAAAAGAGAAAATCTCGAAAAAAGAAGAATTCGTGTAGCTTACCTGCTTTTCACTGATCCATTGACCATTATATTTAATCAGAATATTCCCTCCGCGGGCCAGGCAGACCGAGTTGACAACCTCCGGTAAGTCTTTTTTCAGGGCACCGGCGACGTCTTTGGGTGTCAGAGCTACCGGCAGTTTTTCCCCGCTTTCTTCTATGATGGCATACACCCGGTAAATATAATCCGCGTTTTTGTGAAATTTATCGAAAGTCAGTTCATCGAACACAAAAAGCAGTATCAAAATGCTGCTGGCCATCCCGATTGCGAGACCGGCGACATTGATCGTCGTGTACAATTTTTGCCGACGAATGTTGCGGATTGCAACGGTTAGGTAGTTTTTAAACATAGCTGCGTTTAGTTAGATTGGTTTTATTAAGTCGATTTATCAAAAACCGCAGTGTCTGTTGCCTTTTGTCAGTTGTCCGTTGTTAAAAAAGATTTTTCATTCCTTCGACTATCAGCTATGAGCAATATGCGAGTATTATTCATACCTTAGCGAATCCACCGGATTCGCCAATGCCGCTTTAACGGTCTGGTAAATCACCGTTATCAGCGCAATCACAATTGCTAAAGCAGCCGCAAATAGAAATGGCCAGGGCGTAAGCGCAACCCGGTAAGCGAAATTTTGCAGCCAGTAATTCATTGACAGGTAGGCCAGCGGCCAGGCAATAATGTTGGCGGCCAGTACCCATTGGGTGAACTCTTTTGTGAGCAGCACTACGATATTTGATATGGATGCTCCCAGCGTCTTGCGGATGCCAATTTCTTTGACACGCTGTTCGGTTATAAATGATGCCAGTCCAAAAAGCCCGAGACCGGCAATAAACACGGCTAGAAAAGAAAAATATCTAAAACTGGTTTCAATTCGTTTTTCTGATATGTACCAATCGGTCAGCAGTTCAGCTATAAATCCATAGATAATCGGAAAATCCGGCTCAAATTTTTCCCAGAGATTTTCAATGAAACTGATGGTCTTGGATATGTCATCGGATCTTAACTTTACGGCCAGAACACCGCCGGGATCTTCGCGGTAGAGCAAGATCATTGGCTCGATTTTATGATGAAGAGATCTGAAATGATAGTTCTTTACGACACCCACGATAACGTACTGTCGATTGCCTTTAGTGAGTCGCCTACCGACAGGCGAGTACATCCTCATAACTTTAACCGCAGCTTCATTGACGATGACAGCTTCAGTTTTGTCTGTTGGAAACTTATTTGAAAAACTACTGCCGTCGACAATTTGCATACCAAATGTTTCAAAGAAGTCATCACCGACCGTCAGACCGCGAAACAGGATTTCTTCATCCGAGTGCTGTCCTTCCCAGTGCCAGAGGCTGTTGGAAAAATGAAACCAGCGGCTTGGCAGACTCGAACTGACGGTAACGTTCATGATATTTGGATGCTTAAGCAGTTCATTTTTTACATTTGGAAATCGTTTTCGTACCTTTCCGCGAAGGCTGACAAGCAGCATGGACTCTCTGTCATATCCCAGCTTTTTGTCCTGCAAATAATTGATCTGGTTAGAGGAGATCGCCGTGCAGATAATCAGCAGAATAGTCAGTGAAAATTGGACGACAATCAGTGTTTTTCTGAGGGTTGAATCACGGGCACCGGATTGAAGTGCCCCTCTAAGAATTCTAACCGGTTTAAAGGATGAAATAAATAACGCCGGATAGCTCCCGGATACTATCCCCGTAAACAGGGCAATCCAAAGCATACCGATGTTCATGGGAAAGCTGCTGAAAATGGTCAATGAAAGATCTTTATTGACGATATGGTTGTATACGGGAAGCAAAAGGTCCACAAGCATAATCGCCAGAAGAAGGGCTAAAAACGCCAGCAGAGTCGATTCTCCGAAAAATTGTTTAACAATGTCAGCTCTAACGGCTCCAAAGACTTTGCGTATACCAACCTCCCTGGCACGACCGGCTGCGCGGGCTGTGGCCAGATTCATATAGTTGGTGCAGGCGATCAGTAATATCAGGGCGGCAACCAATGAAAAAATGACAACTTGAGAGATATCACCATGAGCGCCGTCGAAATCATAATTTGAATACAGATGGATCTTTTTGAGAGGCTGTAGATCCAGTCGTGACTCCTTTTCAATGGTCGGCTTATCAAATAGATATCCGGATATTTTTGGAACAACTTTCTGATATGAACTATTTTTTTGCAGCTGAACAAATGTATTGGTAAAACTATTATCCCACCGGTCTACTGTTGCGCCCAACTCTTTACCAAAAATAAATGGAATAATGATTTTGGGCTTAAGACTTGAATTTCGCGGGAGTTTGCGCATGACACCGGTTACTGAAAATTGGTAGCTGCCAAGCTCGTAAATTTTTACCGTAATGGTTTTTCCGATCGGGTTTTCACCTCCGAAATATTTTTCAGCCATTTCTTCCGCCAAAACCATTGAGTGGCTATTGGCAAGGGCCGTGCGAGGGTCTCCCTTTAAAAAGGGAAAAGAAAACATCTCAAAAATTGAACCGTCAGCCAACAGAATGGTTTCATCAAATGTTTTATCCTTGTAGTTTAACGTGATGAATTCCAGTGGTTTTGTGCGAGTAGAATTGATTATTTCCGGAAAATCTTTCTTCAACGAAGGGCCCAATGGACCCTGAGTGATGGCCCAGGTTGTGCTGCGGTCGGCAAATTTAATGTTCTGTATTACCCGGTAAATGTCCTCTGCATTTTCATGAAAACGGTCGTAGCTGAGTTCATCTTGAATCCACAGCAAAAGCAGCGTGCAGCACGCCATCCCCACGGACAGGCCCATGAGGTTGATGAAGGAATAAACCTTGTGGCGCAAAATATTTCTAACGGCGACTATCAGGTAGTTTTTAAGCATGATGTTAGTTTAAGGTTCAGAGTTCTGGGTTCAAGGTTACGGGTTTAAGGTAAAAATGATTCAATCCTTCAGACTATCAGCGATCAGCTATGAGCTATCTACTGGCACTGAAAGTGTCCTAACTTGCAACTTCCGAAAGCGGCCGCATGTGCTTGTCATACTTTTCTTTTAGGTTTTCCGTTACAACATGACCGTCAAACAGATGGATTACCCGGTTGGCGTAGTCCGCATAGGCAGGCGAATGGGTGACCATGATGATGGTTGTGCCTTTTTCATTTAATCCCACGAGCATTTTCATCACCTCATCCCCATGGGAGGAATCCAGATTACCCGTGGGTTCATCGGCCAATATGACCTTGGGGTCGGCGATGATCGCCCGCGCTACGGCTACCCGTTGCTGTTGACCGCCGGATATCTGCTGGGGGAAATGATTTTTGCGGGGCATCAGCTCCAGCTGCTCCAACAAATTATTTACTCTCTTTTTACGATCGGATGTTGAAACACCGAGATATAACAACGGCAGTTCGATGTTCTCAAAAACGGTTAATTCATCGATGAGGTTAAAGCTCTGGAAAACAAAACCAATATTTCCCTTGCGCAAATTGGCGCGTTTCTTCTCAGAATACCCGGAGACTTCTTCATCCATGAAATAATATTGGCCATCGGTCGGGTTGTCTAACATGCCGGCGATATGCAGGAAAGTTGATTTGCCGCAGCCTGAAGGCCCCATGATGGCGACAAATTCTCCTGCCTGCACTTCCGCATTGATATGGTTTAATGCGGTGGTCTCCACCTCTTCGGTGGTGAAGACTTTGGTAAGGTTTTTGGTTTTGATCATTTGGCTCCTCCATGTTGTATTGTTATAATAATGATTTGGATTCTATTTTATCTTTATATTTAGACAGGATCTACAGGATCTTCAGGATTACTATTAATTTACATCATTTTCCGGCGTGCCGCGCCATAGTCATCTATCACATGGACGACGGCGGGATGAAAATGATGAAACCCAATTCCGCAAGGCGGAAAAAAAGAGCCAAGAAGAAATATCCTGCATATCCAGTTAATCCTGTCAAAAAATTGAGATTAATGGCCTTTTACTTTAGAATCAATTTGTCGAAGTTGTCTCCATAGTTATCGTATGATGATGTAATAACGCGTTGGCCGGGTTGCAGACCGCTGAGGACTTCGAAGACTTCCGGGTTCTGCCGGCCGAGGTTGATTTTTCGCTTTATTGCATACTCGCCGATCTCATCAACCAGATAAACCCATTGGCCGCCGGTTTTTTGATAAAATCCCCCTTGAGGCAACAGGACGGCAGTCGATAGATTCCCTAATTCCAACCGGATATGCAGTGTCTGGCCACGGGTAATGCCTTCCGGCTGCACGCCATCAAACTCCATATCAATCTCGAAACGGCCCTCCTTGACTTCCGGATATCGAGTAGGCTTGGTGGCGCCGGATGTTTCTGAAGGCGATTTTGAAGTAATTGGAAAACATATTGATTTTGGTGTTTGAGTTATAAAATGTTAGGATCTAACTCATTTGAACAGCCTCTGTATTCTTCGCTTATCAGAGCAAGGGGTGTGCCAAGGTCAAATCAGCCGTCCTTTGGGCGGCATCTCCTTAATTAGTTATTGAAAATATAGGTGAATATTTAAAGCCTCTGTAGGAATTGATGCTTGGTTTGCGATAAAACAGTTTGCCCTGGACAGATATAGTGTTCGTTTTTAATACAGGAGGTGTACGGATTCGTACACTTGTGTTATAAATAATCCGGCATTGATATTTGTTTAACCACATTAGGCATCGCAATCGGTTTGCCGACATTTAAATGTAAAATGATTTCAGTCATATAGATTTGCTCGCGTATAGCTGTAAAAATATGTTGCTGATTATTGAAACAAAGCGCCGTTTTGGAACACTTCTGGCATTTGAGATTATCAGAAAAAAGAAAAAATATGCGCAGCATAAAGTAATTAAGCCGCCGGCGCTTTGGTTTATCAAGCTTCTTCAGTTTTCAAAAAACGTTGTTAGACCCTGAATATGATATTCATAGGGCGGATTAATTAGGATTACATTATGGCAAAAAAAACAGGCAACATACTAATTGTTGATGATAATGAAGATCTGCTCTTAGCTGCCCGCTTGTTTTTAAAGCAACATTTCTCTTTAGTCCATACCGAGCATGATCCCGAAAAGATACCGACGCTGCTCCAAAACGAAAATTATGATGTCCTCCTGCTGGATATGAATTTTACCATGGATGCGACCAGTGGCGTCGAGGGTTTCATGTGGCTTGACAAAGTTCTCCATATGGATCCCTCAGCCGTTGTTATATTGATAACGGCCTTCGGTGACGTGGAGATGGCGGTAAAGGCCGTTAAGGCCGGGGCAATCGATTTTGTGCTGAAACCCTGGCAGAATGAGAAGCTGCTGGCGACCATATCATCGGCTCTCAATCTTCGTTATTCGCGGCTGGAGGTGGATAAACTTCGTTCTCAGCAAAAGCAGCTAAGTGAAGACATCGATCAGAGATACCACGATATGATTGGTGTCAGTCCGGTCATGCAGCATGTGTTTGCAACCATTGACAAGGTGGCCGCTACGGATGCGGATGTTTTAATCCTGGGTGAAAATGGTACCGGCAAGGAGCTGGTGGCCAGAGCGCTGCACCGTCAATCCCAGAGGGCCAACGAAGTATTCATCAGCGTTGATATGGGAGCCATCGCCGAGACGCTTTTTGAGAGTGAGCTATTCGGTCACATGCGAGGTGCCTTCACAGATGCCAAGGAAGACCGCCCCGGGCGATTTGAGCTGGCCTCGGGCGGAACACTCTTTTTGGATGAAATCGGCAACCTATCTATGGCGATGCAGGCCAAACTACTGAGCGTTTTAGAAACACGCAAAGTTACGCGTTTAGGATCAAACAAACCTCGTGAAATTGATATTCGGTTGATATGTGCAACCAACATGCCCATCTATGACATGGTTGCCCGCAATGAATTCCGGCAGGATCTTTTATATCGCATGAATACGGTTGAAATTAATCTTCCGTTTCTACGAGAGCGCCAGGAAGACATTCCCCTGTTAGTAGATCATTTCCTGACAATGTTTGCGAAGAAATATCAAAAAAACATCAGCGGTGTCAGTGCACCGGCTTTGAAGAAGTTACAAAAATACCAATGGCCGGGAAACATAAGGGAACTCAGTCATACTTTGGAACGGGCTGTTATCCTTTCTGAATCTCATATGCTGCAGCCCACGGATTTTTTGTTTCCTGAATCGGAGAAAGAAGTTGAAGGCCTTGTTTTCGATAATTATAATCTTGATGATGTTGAAAAAGCCGTTATCCGCAAGGCGCTTAAAAAACATGAGGGGAATGTGTCGCATGCCGCCAAAGAGCTGGGATTGACAAGGACCTCGCTATATAGGAGGATGGAGAAGTACGGCCTGTAAAAATTGCCTAAAGGCAATAAGTTGATAACTCATAGATGATAGCTGATAGTTGGAAGGAAATTGATCTTTTTATAAAATCCGCAATCCAAAATCGAACAATTATGATTTTTAAAAGGTTTTATATAAACTGTCATTGCTGTCCAAAATAAATTGAAAATCAAATACTGCCTTTAATAATAACAGGCAGTTATAAACGCGAAATTGGTGATTTCGAAATCAGGTTATGC
>Ga0209791_1000439_pt1 | contig 14655 bp, 15 predicted proteins | sample WorMetTyACAVOLI1_FD_187422 | JGI IMG/M metagenome (GOLD analysis project Ga0209791, IMG submission 187422) | Marine gutless worms symbiont microbial communities from Max Planck institute for Marine Microbiology, Germany - Olavius algarvensis... ... | reverse complement strand
GTACAACCTGATTTCTAAATCACTAATTTCCCGTTTATAACTGCCTGTTTTTATTAAAGGCAGTATTTGATTTTCAAATTATTTTGGACAGCAATGAAAAATGACATAATACTACAATTTTAGGCAATTTAGGCATTTTCATGAAGCTGTGTATTCTTGGAGCAAGGTCAGCACATATTCCTTGATCTTAATCAGCTCGGGATCATCGAGTCGTCGCGGTTTGGGTCCGGTTAGGGTAAATTGATCCAATACCCGCATGGGTCGCCCGCTTAAAACCAGAACCTCATCGGCAAGCCATATCGCTTCTTCGATGTCATGGGTGATCATGAGAATAGTTTTTTCGAATTCGATTTGAAGCATTAAAAGCAGTGACTGTAAACTTCTTCTGGTAATCGCATCAAGAGCGGAAAGAGGTTCATCCAGCAGAACCAGGGCACGCTCGAACATCAAGGTGCGAACCAGAGCGCAACGTTGTTTCATGCCGCCTGATATTTCTCCCGGGCGATAGGTTTCAAATCCATCCAGACCAAGCCGTTTAAACAGAGAAATCGCTTTTTGGCTGGATGTTGCCATGTTTTCACCGGCAATTTTGGCCGGAAGCAGAGCATTATCCATCAAAGAGAACCAGGGCAACAGCAAATCCTTTTGCTGCATGTAGGCCGATGTGTCCCGCAAGTGCGAAATTTCTTCCCCGCACCACGATATTTCTCCGCCATCTCTGGCAACAACCCCCGTGAGGACATTAAACAAGGTGCTTTTGCCGCACCCCGAGGGACCGATCAAAACGGTAAAACCGTTCCTGGGAAGCATTAAATCAAAATTTTCGAAGATGGAAAGGTCGCCGAAGCGTTTATTCAAACGCGAAACATTCAGCATGAAACGGCTCCTCGGATGCGGACTGCGGCCGGATTGTAGGAAGGAATTCGGATGGGATGCAGATGACTTCCCTACGCCGGCATTATCCGGATCAGGTCCAGGGGTCGAGACAATCAGCCTCCTCTCAGCCAATATTATGGGGCTCCCCCAGCAATTTTCACTTTATTGCTAACACCATAGAGATAGATTGTCAATCGGGATGATTTCGCAGCCCGGATTTTCGGTTCCAGGTTTCAAGGTTCAGGTGTCAGGCAAAAGATGTTGATGGAGTTTATTGAAATGATTGAATGGCTATTTCAGCACCGGCTGATCGTTGATTGTTCATAGTTCGATAGAGAATTAAAATGACAGGAACCTCAATTTTAGTCATTTTAGACAATTTAGACATTTTTTTTTGATTTCTTGTTCAAGGCAATCAGAGATAAAAATTCATATACGATATTGGCGGCCAGGAGGGCGGTAATCTCCGCCGGATCCTTGTCCGGTAATACTTCAACCACGTCGAATCCGACAAAGTTCAACCCCCTGAGGCCCCGCACCAGGTCGACTGCCTCCGCACTGGTAAATCCACCCACCTCCGGTGTCCCCGTACCGGGCGCAAATGCCGGGTCGACCACATCGATGTCAAAAGTGACAAACACTTTGTGTGGCCCGACCCGTTTCCTGACGATTTCCATCAGTTTCCGCGGACCCACTTCCCGTAGAGCGGACATGGTGATTACCTTAAATCCCAGAGCGGTTGAGTCGGCATAGGCAGCCTTTGAATAAACAGATCCGCGCATGCCGATCTGAATTGAATTTTCGGCAAGCAGAATATCTTCCTCCACTGCCCGGCGGAAGGGCGAGCCGTGATAATAGGGTTTGCCAAAGTACTGATCGTTGGTATCGGTGTGGGAATCAAAGTGGATTAAAGCAACCGGCCCATGAGTTTTAGCGACGGCTCTGAGCTCCGGCAGCGTAATGGAGTGATCCCCGCCCATCAATACGGGAATTATACCGGCCTCAACCAGAGGACAAAGCTCTGCTTCGATTTTGGCATAAGTGTCTTCGATGTACCCGGCGATCACCGGCAGATCGCCGTAATCAATGCCGGAGCAATGCTCGAAGATATCGACATCCAGTGCCAGGTTATAGGGTCGCAGGGTCACCGAAATTTTGCGTATCGCATCCGGTCCCAAACGCTGACCGGTCCGGTAAGAAGTTGCACCGTCCCAGGGGACGCCCGCAACAACAAAATCAATCCCCTGAATGGTCTGAGAATGGGGCAAACGCATAAATGTTTTGATCCCGGCAAACTTCGGCTGCTGCTGGGGCGTTATCGGTTTGAATTCAGTCATTTCTGTCATCCTTTCGCTGTCAAATATCCCATAATCCGGCTCCGTATTGATTGTATCTAAGGAGATAAATCATTTTCCAATTCCTGACAAGGCAATTCAAGAGGATGTTGCCGAAAAGCCAATTCCCTTTAAAAAATCGCAGCATCGCAGGTTTCAAAGGTGCTGGGCCGTCTGAGGGCCGGATTTTTAGGACCATTACCCGGCCGGCACGAAAAGCTGCCGCCGACGGCCTGCGGCAGGCCGCATAGCAGATTCTCAGTAGGTTGTATAAATTCCGAGACGTTAATTAGCTGTGCCGTTTATCCTTTAACCCTATAGTTGCATAAAATTTTGAAATCCAACTTCGCTGCTGCAATGAAGACCATTGAAAGTATTGACTGATCCTGGATTCTGGTTGCTGGATCCTGGATGTCGTTGAAATTCACCGATAGTGTACTGTTAAATATCCAGCATCAAGTATCAAGCATCCAGCATCTGCCCGGAAAAAGCAACGATCTCAAACATAACGGCCAGGCTAGATGACAAGAATTTATGCCATGTTAGGGTTAATACAATAAAGCTGCCAAAGTTCTGTCGGTCCAAACCCGTTCCAAAATCAATAATCCTTATAACCTTCTGAAAATACAAATATTGAAGAAAAAACGGATTACATGTGGCATAAAAATTGCTTTTACAATCAAGCCGGTATTACCGGGGCTTCAAGATTCCGGGAAAGGGATATCAACCAGGGCCAGGCCCTTTTTCTATCAGTTCAATCCGCTCTAATTGATGGGGCATATACGGAATACGTTTGCCTGATCACTGCTCGTATATACCGCTGACCCCCCGGCAGCAAATTGGAAAGAGGAGGTGGTGCTGCTAATTGTACAGGCTATTTTTGATTCAGGGTCAGGTATCGGACCCACACCAAATGAACTACCCCGCTGCAAGCAACGGGGTATCAAGCGGAAAATTATAATCGCCCCGAGGGGCGGGGAATGAAACCCTCGTCCGCCGCAGGCGGACTAAAATTACATCTGGAGGAAAAAAATGAAAATGTCTTTGATCAATAAATTCGGAAGATCATTTTTAGCTGTCTGCTTATTGCTGGCCTTGTTTTCGATCAGCGTGGCCCAGGCGGACGCTTACTGCAGTTCATCGGGGAGAAATGTAGGCTATGAGTGGATAGATTCTATTAGAATTGGCACATTCAACAATGTTTCGGGCGCCAACGCGGGCTATGCAGATTTCACCAGCCAAACAGTGGACCTGGCATACGGCACCAACTCCATTACCTTAACCCCTGGATTTCGATACGGATCGTACATCGAATTTTGGAGAATCTGGATTGACTTTAACCAGGATGGTATTTTTGACGCAGATGAGCTGCTATTTGATCAAAGCTCCCGCACCGCGGTCGCCGGTGAGATTATGGTTCCGGACGATGCCCTGCCGGGCAGCACCCGCATGCGAATCTCGATGAAATGGGCCGGTGCTCCGCCGGCCTGCGGCACATTCAGCTATGGTGAAGTTGAAGACTACACGGTTCAGCTGAGTGAACCGACAGCGACTTTGGGAAAAATCAGCGCCCTGGCAGCCGGAAATGATCCGGAGCTTGTGTTTGCTGCTGATCAAGACAATCAGGCCCTTTATGTTATCAGTACGTCAACCCAGTGGATCGTGGATACGGTTGCGCTGCCGGATCCCCAGCCGAGTGCCATGGACTATTCACCCGCCGACGATAAGCTGTACATCGTCAGCGCCTCCTCAGGCCGGATCACAATCGTTGACCCGAGTAATTCTCAAATTACCCGGCTTCCGTTCTCTGATACGCAAACCGGCACTGACATTGCCGTTGCACCCCTGCTGCGGAAAATTTTCGTGCTTTCGCCCAATGGCTACGACGCTTATCTGACCATCGTCGATATGGATTCCGGTGCAGTGATTCTGCAAGACACGGTCGGCGGTTCCTCCATCGCGGTCGATGAAAATAGCCGGATGATATTTACCGGCGACCGCGGCCTTTCGCCTGCAACCATCGAAAAATACTACCTGGACAATGACAACGGCACTTATAGCCTGCAACAGGTGCAAACCATTCAGGCGGGAAGCAACGGTCGTAAAATCAACATCAGCCCCGACGGTCTTCATATCGTCTATCCCTGCGGCGGCGGCAACGGGGCCGGCTATAGCATCTATGATTATGACAGCACCGACTTGAACACCGTTTTGGGCGAATGGGATGTCGGCACCTATCCGAACAATGCCGCGTTCAGCCCGGATGGAACTGTTTTATTCGGCACCAACGGATCGCCATACGACAATTACCTGTATGTGATGGATGCCGCCGGCTACCAGCAAATCAATAAACTGGATTTCCCCAACGCGGACGATTACGCCGTGTTTACACCCAACAGTGACGGCACCGTCGTTGTCGGCTTCAGCTACGACACCTATTACGATGACGATTACTCCCTGTATTTTTTCACGGATCTGGCCGATTAAATCAAAATTGGGGCCGCCATAAATTTGTCCGCCCGGTATTTGAGAATTTATCGCGGCCCCAATCCAACTAACCATCAACGGTACCGGGTCATCGGCAAAATCATTTTAATTTACCTTTTGCGCCCGATTGTATACGCGTCGCCCAGAAAGTCGCCCAGTGCGAAATAACTTGGACCGGCACTATTATAAATAAAGGGCTGAACTTTGCCGATATCCGGCAACCCGTTTTCGGCCAGAATGCTTTCATCGGCTTTAATATCTTTAATTTCTCCGATGAACTGGGTATGCAATCCGATTTCCACGACCTTCAGCACCTCACATTCCAATACTAGCGGGAATTCTTTAACATAAGGGGCGTTCACAACTTCGCTTTTGACAGGCGTCAATCCCAGAGCATTAAATTTATCTTCATTTTTACCCGAATAAATTCCGACATAATCGGCTGCCTGGACATAAGATGTCGATGGTATATTTATCGTAAAAGCCCTGTTATGCTGGATACTCCCGTAGGTGTATGTTGCTTGCCTGAGCGATATGGCAGCACACGGAGGTTTGCTGCAGCAAATTCCCCCCCAGGCCACAGCCATGATATTGGGCCGGTCGTTTTGATCGTAACTGCCGATGATCAGTACAGGGTTCGGTTGGATTATTGCTCGCGGGCCTAGTGATTTTTTCATATTCAGCCTCCTATCCCGGACAAGCCGGAATTGAAAATTGAAGATTGCAAATGGAATGATGAAGGTCGATGAATAAATCGAACCGTTGAACGGTGAACTATGAACCTGGAACGTTATCAATATGTTAGATACAAAAGGCGGCTTAGGAGGTCAAGGGCTAAAAACCATGGGGATAGCCATGAACCGGTAAAATAAATTCTCAATTGACACCCGCCGGCGATTTTGACAATATTCCATCTAACATCATAAAAAAAGGAGGATCAAAATGACAAGAACTGAAACCAATACCATGATCAAGGCTTTAATTTTATTCGTAATTGTTTTCTTTAGTGCAATTGTCTCAGCCCCCCCGGCCCTGGCTGCCGAAGAGCTCAATGTTCTCACCTGGTGCGATCATACGGATCCGAGATTGCTGCAAGCGTTTGAGAAAAAGCACAAAGTCCGCATCAACATGAAGGAGTATGACGGCACTGGTGTTGCCCTGGCACTTCTCGAACAATCCCAACCGGGTGACTGGGATGTTTTTGTGGTGGACAGTATCGATGTCAAGCGGGTGGTTAATCTCGGCCTGCTGGCGCCTTTAAATCGAAAGGATTTTCCCTGGAACGACATTTTCCCGGAGGTTCGCACCCCCGAGCTTAATAGTGTCGGCGGCATATTTTATGCTATGCCGGAAAAATTTGGCTACAACACAATTGCCTACAACAACAAAAAAGTGGATCCGGCTGACATGCGCGATGCCGCCGTCCTCTGGAATCCGAAATACAAAGGCCGGATAGCGGTATATGATTATTACATTCCGGTCATTGAAATGGTTGCCATCGGTCTCGGCATTAAACCAACCGAATTGAATAAATCACATCTGCCGGCGATCAAGGAAAAACTATTCAAAATGAAAGAGTTATCCGCCCTGGTGGGCGACGTTGTCCAGGTTCAAACGGCCCTGGCAACGGGTGAAGTGGATATTATCGCCGGTGGCGGCGAATTTGCCGTGTCCGTCCTTCACAATGAAAATCCCGCCCTGGACTGGGTCTTGCCGAATCAGGGGGGTGTGCGCTGGCAGCAGGCCATCGGGGTATTTGCAGCATCCAAGAAAAAGGATCTGGCCGTCGAATTCCTGCAGTATATTCTCAGCCCGGAAGGTCTGGGGCGTCTGGCCACTTCCTCCTGCTATTGGGCCATGCCGGCCAACTCCAAAGCAGCGTTGACCCCGGAACAGAAAAAAATTCTGCGCTGGGATGAACAACCCAAATTCCTGGCCAATTCGTATTTTTATCTCCAGCCGGATGAGGCCTTTGATAAGGCCATGCTGGACGTCTGGACGGAATTTTTGCAACACTAAAATACCTATTAACATTTATCAATATTATCCTCTGTTGGATAAACAAGAAATATCGACGTAAAGCTATGATACGTGCCAACAGCAGAATAAAAGGCTGGGGCTTTATCGGCCCCGGCCTTTTGTGGACCCTTGCTTTTTTTGCCGTTCCATTGCTGATCATGGCGGCCTATAGTCTTTTTCAACGAGTCGGTGGTCGGATTGTCACGGATCTGTCTTTAAGCAACTATATTGCTTTTTTCTCCAAACCCCACCAATTGAATGCGCTGGTCAATTCCCTGGAAGTCACCCTGATTACGACTATTATCAGCGTGATCCTGGCTTATCCGCTGGCCTACATTCTGGCTTTTCGGGTGCCGCCCAGGTGGCAGCGGATTGCGTTGATGATGGCAATTCTGCCATTCTGGACCTCCTATGTCGTGCGCTCTTACAGTTGGCTGCTGGTTCTCTCCGGCAACGGGGTTATCAGCAGTGTCCTTCAGTGGCTGGGGATCGTGCAAGATCCGATCTCGTTTGCCAACAGCCGGGCGGCGACTGTCCTGGGATTCGTCCATTTTTTTACCATGCTGTTGACCCTGACCATCTTTGCCAACCTGGTGCAGATATCCCCTAATTATCGAAAAGCGGCAGCCGATCTGGGTGCATCAAGCTGGCAGGCATTTTGGCGAATCACCCTGCCGTTGAGCATCCCGGGAGTCATGGTGGGGGCCTTTCTCACCATCGTGCTGACGCTGGGAGATTATATCACCCCGCAGATTCTGGGAGGTTTCAGAGAAGTCCTGTTACCCCAGGCCATAATGCTGCAAATTCAGCGGCTGGCTGATTTTCCCATGGCGTCGGCCATGAGCCTTGTGCTGATGGTCGTCATTTCAATTGTTTTTCTGATGTTCTCCCGCTGGCTCAAAATTGAAAGATTGTGAATGCTACAAAACGTGTTCAAAAATATACCCGCAGCGGCTTATGTAGCGCTCGTCTACCTGTTTATTTACCTGCCGGTAGGCGTCCTGGTTTTGTTTTCGTTTCAGGATGCATTACTGCCCATCCCGCCCTTTCAGGGTCCTTCCCTGAGATGGTATGAAGCCGTCTTAACCGATTTTCGCATCATGGATGCCTTGTGGAATTCGCTGGTAGTTGCCGTAATTTCATCCGCTTTGTCCTGTATACTGGGATTTCTGGCGGCTTTCGGCCTGGCCCGCTATACGGTGCGCGGCGCAGGAGTTGTGCAATGGCTGCTGGTGGCACCGCTGAGCGTTTCCTACCTGATCATTGGTATGGGACTGCTCATCACATTTAAAACGATGGGGATTCCCAAATCCCTGCTGGCGGTGATAATTGGCCATACCGTTATCAATCTGCCGTTGGCCTTTGCCATCATCTACAGCCAGATGGGCGAACATCAGGCGAATCTTGAACGGGCCGCCCGTGATCTGGGAGCCGCCGAATGGCAGGTACTGGTGTTAATCACCCTGCCGCTTTTGTGGCCGGCTTTGATGGCCTCATTTTTCCTTTCGTTTACCTTGTCCTGGGACGAATTTATTATCGCATTGCTGGTGAGCCGTTTCGAGGTGACCCTGCCGGTAGAAATCTGGAGCCTGTTGCGCAGCGGCCTTAACCCTAAAACCAATGCGGTCGGCAGCCTGGTTTTTATCGTATCCATCATTTTGGTATTTGTAACGGAATTTGTGTTATTTGGCCGGAGAAAGTCGCGATGAGCCCGATGGTCGAAATCAACGGTATTTCAAAAACTTTTGGCAGGACGACCGCTCTTGCTGAAATCAATCTCAACATTGAAGAAGGACAGTTTTTTGCACTGGTAGGGCCATCCGGCAGCGGTAAAACAACACTGCTGCATATATTGGGCGGCTTTGTCCAACCCAGCGCCGGCCGGGTCCGCATCGCCGGTCAGGATGTCTCCTACCTGCCGCCGGCCAGACGACCAACGACTTCCATGTTTCAGGATTATGCCTTGTTTCCCCACATGTCTGTGGGATCCAATGTCGGTTTCGGCCTGCTGATGCGAAAAGTGGCGAAATCCGAAAGACTGGCTCGTGTCGAAAATGCCCTCGAGATGGTGGGTTTGTCCGGTATGAACGCGCGCCGCGTCCATCAACTTTCAGGCGGCCAGCAACAGCGCGTGGCCTTGGCCCGGGCGCTGGTAGTTGAACCGAAAGTCCTTTTACTGGATGAACCGCTTGGCGCGCTGGATCTAAATTTACGAAGACAGATGCAGCAGGAGCTGCTCCACATCCAGAAACAGGTAGGCACCACCTTTGTGCACGTGACCCATGACCAGGAAGAAGCCATGAGCATCGCGGATATCATGGCCGTAATGAACAATGGCCACCTCGAAGATGTGGGGCCGCCGGAACGGGTATACATGAAACCGCGATCGCGCTTTACGGCGAACTTTATGGGTGAAAGCAACATGTTTGAAGGCCAGGTAATTGAACGAAACGGAGATAAAATTGACGTTGAAACCGTCTTCGGCCGTCTCCAGGTTTCAGGAGCCGCCGAACCCGGCACAAGTGTGCATTTATCCATCAGACCTGAGCAGATCAAAGCCGGAGGAGGTGACCAGAAAGGACACGTATCGCTCGGAAAGCTAAAAGTAAGAGAAGTATCTTTTTTCGGAACCCACCACCGCTGTCAGGGACAGCATATAGAATCGGATTTAGCAATGATTATCCGCCTGCCACAATATCAAGCGGCTCAACCAGGTGAAGATTTGACCATCTCCGTGCTGAGAGAAGACATTGTGTTGCTCACTCAATAGGTCCTGATAAGAATCCAATCATAGAAAACCATTCTAAGAAATCAATCCAAAGGGTGCATCCTCATAACCGCTAAGTTGTTTTTGTGAGGGAGATGCTGAAATGATGTGCTCTATTCAATCTGTTGACTGCGGCAAAGATTGTAACTAGATTTACATAATGGAAATCCCTCAGGCTGAAGCCTTAAAAACAACCGTAATGTCGCAACAAAGGCTACAGTATCAGCTTACATATGTGATCGGATAATAATGCCATTTTATCTAACATTCTAACATGACAACCCTTTCTAGTGATGTTGGACGATGTTTTCTATTGGGACAGATAAGTAAATGGAATAGACTTTTTAACTTATCCAGTAAAAATTTGTTTTTAATTTCTTTTGAAAGAAGACATTGAGCAAGGTTATGCGCGACAAGAGAAAACACGATCATTAACCGTTGAGCTGTAATTGATTTTAATTCAATATGGGCAACTGCCAAGGCTTCTTCAATTATGATAGAGCTGGCTATCATTGAAGCCAGAATGGAGCCATAAGCAATGTTCAAAGCAATATTTTCATTTGCAGAGGTTATTTGATCAGCATTCAACATTGACTTGATCGATTTAAAAAAGAGTTCAATTTGCTATCTGAGCCGGTATATTGGATATATCCCTTGCGCTAAAAGCATATTGTCGGGCATATTTGTCGCGTACCAACGATATTGCTTGGATTTAGGGAGGCGAAAGCCGATGAGGCGAACCTCTACGGAATGTGTCAATGAAAATGAGACACACACGTTAATAAATTAGACTCTAACTGATCAGTATTCGGTCTATTGATCCAGGCCGCTGTTGGAAGTGATTTCGGCACCGGCTGTTTACCTTTAAACCGGTTCGGATTCTTTTCAAAAGCGGCAGCCAGTACATCGGACCTATGTTGAAGAATTTGCTGATCAATTCCGTAATGAACCTGTTCCGGTGTCATCAGCGCAATACCTGAATGACGATGTTGCTTGTTATACCAGTTGAAAAAAAATTGACAAAATACTCTCGCATCCTGAATTGAACCGAACCTTTCAGGAAACTGAGGACAATACTTCAGCGTTTTGAACTGGGCTTCCGAGTACGGATTGTCGTTACTGACATGTGGGCGGCTGTGGGTTTTGGTTACCCCCAGATCGCTGAGCAGATGTGCAACCACCTTTGATTTCATACTCGATCCCCGGTCGGCGTGAAGCGTGAGTTGCTCGGCTTCGATATGTTGTTTGGTACAACTATCGTTGATAAGCCGTTTGGCCAAAGCCGCCTGTTCACGGTGAGCAATCATCCAGCCGACAACATAACGGCTGAAGATATCCATTATCACGTACAGGTAGAAGTAAGTCCATTTTACCGGACCTTTGAGTTTGGTAATGTCCCACGACCAGACTTGATTGGGTTCGGTTGCCAGCAGTTCAGGCCTGACGTATTGGGGACGTTGAACATGTTTTCTGCGTTCTTTGACATTGCCATGTTCGATTTCAAGTATCCGGTACATGGTACGCACTGAGCACAGATACCGGCCTGCATCCAGCAGTTTGGCATATACCTGGTGGGGAGCATCATCACAAAATTGATCAGAATGCAGGACATCAATTACTGCCTGGCGTTCCCCGGAACTGAGAGCCAGCGGAGGTGCAGGCCGATGTGTACGGCTATTTTCGGACCGACTATTGGTGCAGTGATGCCGATAGAAGGTAGCCCTTGGCACTTGCAGCGCCTCACAAGCGGTCTTTTTGCCGGTATGCGGACTTAGCTGTGCGGCCAGAGATATCATATGCTCTCGTCGCTTTCGTCCAGATTCTGTGCGATTCCCAGAATCTCTGACATTTTTTTTTGCGCCTCAATGATCAGGTCCGCTTTTTTGAGTTTTTGTTGAAGCCGTCGATTTTCTTTTTCAAGCTGGGCAACCCGTTTGGCCAGCGGATTTGCCTGTTTACGTTTGCGGCCACGTTTTTTGGGCGTCATGGCCTTTAAAATGCCTTTTTCTCTTTGCTGTCGCCATGTTGTCAGGTTGGATGAATAAAGCCCTTCACGGCGCAACAGGGCACCCATTTGCCCTGGCTGGGTGCATGCATCTGCTTCGGCCAGTATGCGAAGCTTGTATTTGGCGGTGAATGTTCGCCGCGGCTTTTTTTCGGGAACCTCGGGATCTGGCGCCGAGTTGACCAGATGCGCGGAGGCGCCAGCCATGGGGACAATTCCAGTCGCCCTACGGGCTCCTTCCATTGTCCCCATGGCTGAGGTGCCTTGATCGTTGGTTTTTCTATGTTCTTTTTTAATCTTTCTCATAGGTGTTACTCCTACCCGCCCTACACTAATTTTTCAAGGGGTAAGTGTCTCACCTTCATTGGCACAGAGGGTGATGAAAAATCAATATAAGGGCTTTACCTACGGCCTCGCATTCCCAGACGACGACACTTGGATCATTCAGGCGAACAAGATCCCAAACCATGTGTGCAGCCTATTGAATCTCAGGCTGTACCTGGTATCGCAACATAGGGTAAAGGATCTGAGAGAAAAACTCTAAAGCGGAAGGTGCAAACAAGCATGAATCGAAAACAATTCATAGAATCTCATGGAGCCACTTGCCGCAATTGGAACTGGAGTTGGTCATTTATCAACGAGTCGGAAAGATTTATTATCTTTGGTGCTTGGGATAGTTACGATAAGGGAAATAAGACGCTAATCCTGAGTGAAGAATGGTCTAAGAGCCGCAAAGGCCATAAACAGCCAGGGTATCCTCAGTCACGTGAACATATACGACTCATAGAAGAAGACGGGTACCAATTAAAAACATTCGTAATGGAATATGCATCTGCTGATGAAGATGACGAATATTCTCCAGCTAAAATCAAAGGATTTACCCCGGAGCTATCAGACAAAGTATTGATCCGGATCGGCAACAGCTGGTACGCCTCAGACGAAATTCATAGCATTCGCTTACCTGAAGAACTGGACCATGAAGAGACACTCAAAGAAGGGGCCTCCAGCAGAATATCGGTCAATAAATATGAGCGTAACGCCACTGCGAGAAATAAATGCTTATTACACCATGGTTTTCAATGTGCGGCTTGCTCATTTGACTTCGAACAAGTTTACGGTCAGATAGGGAAGAATTATATCCATGTACATCATATAGTCTCTATCGCTGAGATCGGGAGAGAGTACGAGGTTGATCCAATAACAGATTTAATCCCAATATGCCCTAATTGCCATGCAATGATTCATAGCACGAAACCAGCTCTGACAGTTGAACAATTACATCAGCTTTTAACAGAAAACAAACAGTGTTAGTAACAAAACGCTTAAGCGAGGCCTGGTAATGCGAGACCTTTTCCACCAGAACCAGCATTAGGGATTCATAGGCTTTAAGAAACACACCGATATTAGTTTACCGGCACCTTAGCCGAACCGTTAGCCTTCTATTACTTATGAAAATCGAAGCTGAGAAAAACAGGTATTATGGTGACGTTGGATGGAAATCCGACAAAGATTTGTTTGTAGACGTGGCTGTGACCTGGAAACAATGGTTAGGAAGCGCTCGCAAACATCTCTATACGGCTGAAATATTGTTGCCACTAATCGTGGAAGAGCAACACAAAATTCGCGAACTGATGGAAAATAAGGAGCCAGGAAGCTTGCCACCTTCATTAACTGTTATCTATTTTTTTCACTGTGCTCTTGCAATTGAAAACACAATGAAGAGCGTAATTTCGTGGAAACATAATACTGACATAAAGGAAAAAATGAAGACTAGCACAAAACTCCCTGCGTTATTTAAAAGCCATGTTCTTATCGACTTGGCAAAGCGAGCGGATTATGAAATCGGAATTAACAAGGAGTACACACTTAGTTTTTTGACACGATATGGAATATGGGGCGGAAAGTATCCGCTTCCTACAATGAACGAGCATAATGCACTAACCGCAAAGCTATCTGACGGCAATCATTACCTGGTTGGAGGGTACCGCCCTGAAATCGTCCCGTCATTTCTAAAGTTTTGCAGCAATGCATATGATTGGGCGCGATTAAAAGTTAACAAACCGTATAGGTGATAAGTGACTGATCCAAACACTGATTTCAATAAAGGTATTGTTGACGAAATACTGGAAGACCTCTCTCTTCATGAAAAGAGCATAATTGCCCATATGGATGAGGTTGACCTGAGCATCCTACAGGCCCCCCTTGATCGATACGCTGAGAGCAAAGGCTCTCGAATAAACGACGGCAAGGATGTCTTAAAAAGGATTTGGAGTCAGTTGTATGAAAGCCACAGGTTGAAAGTCGTTAAATAACTGTGCGCCACACAGCAGCGATGTTATACTATAAGGAAATGACATAAAAATGGAAAACTCCCATGGAATAAAGATCAAATATTTAGACACATCATCTATTGCTAAGCTTTACCTTCAAGAAGACGGAAGTTCTCGATTTAGAACCTATTTTGGTACACATACTAATTTCTGTACGGTTCACATGACATTCTACGAAACGATGAATGTGCTCAAGTCGCGGCTTTTCAGTGGGAGCAAAAAGGACAAGTATTATGATGCTGTTGAGGATTTGGCGATTCAGGGCTGGGGAGGAAAAATAGAACTTGAGCTCATTGATTTAAGCAAGAGGGAGGTTTTTAAAGAAGTTAGCAAGTTGGCCAGTGAGAACAACGTGGATGTAGCAGATGCGGTTCAAATCTACGCGATTCTGAAAGGCAAGTATGGCCACTGGAGCCAAGATTCAGCATCGGTGTTAATTACTGCTGACGGACAACAAGAAAAAGCAGCAGAAAAGTATGGAATTCGTGTATGGAATTGTAGAACAATAGAAAAGCCCGAATGGTTGAATAATTGAGGAGATGGCGCGCAATTATAACAATCGCATCAACGCGGAATTTGCCTAACTCGGCTGTTGTTATTGGTTTCTTGTCTTTAGGCCGCTTCACTGTTTAATCCATGTTCGTTGCTTTCTGCCTGGCAAACCTGGTTATGCAAAACGTTAGCAAAAAGGAAATCCTATGGGACTTGTACTCTTGTTTTCGGTCTGTAGGCAAAAAGCAGCTTCATTTTGCCCGATTTTTCATCCCAGATCTAATAAATTCAGATACTTAGTCATTTGGCTGACCTTCAAACACGTAGGCACACGAAATCTAATAT